>JAEEGL010241896.1_pt1 | contig 23689 bp, 25 predicted proteins | sample 9134231 | NCBI WGS metagenome assembly JAEEGL01 (sample SAMN16246548, study PRJNA631951) | gut metagenome | biome: gut microbiome; feature: rumen; material: fiber-attached | host: Bos | place: Iran: Karaj | collected 2018-10 | reverse complement strand
GAGGCGAAACTGCTCTGCCGTGATTTGTATCACCGTCCGTATGCCCGTAATATCGACTATATCAGCCGTGAACAGGCGCTGAAGGAGCAGTCGGAAGCCATGGGCTCTGACCCCTCGGAGTTTTTGGGTATGAACCCTTTCTCTGCTACGCTGGAGTTGCAGATGAAGTCGGACTATGCCAACCGTGATTCGCTGAAATGGATTGCGGCTGAGCTGAAGAAGAACCCGAAGGTGGCCGATGTGGCCTATCAGGTGGATCTGATGGACAGCGTGAACCGTAACCTGACGAAGATGAACCTGTTGCTGCTGGTGATAGCGGGACTGTTGACCTTCGTGTCGTTCGCGCTGATCAGTAACTTTGTGAGACTGAGTGTGTATTCACGCCGCTTCCTGATCCACACGATGAAGCTCGTGGGAGCCTCTTGGGGATTTATCCGGCGACCTTTCATGCGACAGGGGCTGATTGTGGGCGTGGTGGCTGCGTTCCTGGCTATCTTGGTATTGGGCGCCTGTGTGTATGCCCTCTATTATTACGAGCCGAACATGATGTTGGTGATTACCTGGCGTGAGTTGGTGATTACGGCGGTGGCAGTCTTGCTGTTCGGTCTGATCATCACGAGCGTGAGTGCGTATATCTCAGTGAATAAGTTCCTCAGGATGACTCCGGGAGAGCTGTATAAGATTTAGTTGATAGTTAATAGTTGATAGTTATAATGGATAAGAAGAATTTTGCATTCGACAAGATGAACTACATACTGTTGGCTGTAGGTATGTTGATTGTGGTGATCGGCTTTCTGCTGATGACCGGACCTGCATCGACAGAGACAACCTTCGAACCTGATATTTTCAGCGCACGACGTACGAAGCTGGCACCGGTGGTGTGTCTGTTCGGCTTTGTGTCGATGATTTATGCCATTGTGCGAAAACCAAAACCAAAGAAATAAGTAGAGATATAAAGATATGGATTGGATAGAAACAGTCATTATAGCCATCATTGAGGGCCTGACGGAGTTTTTGCCGGTGTCATCGACAGGACACATGATTATCGCACAGAATCTGTTGGGTGTTCCTCAGGGCGACCCCTTTGTACATGCATTTACTTTTATTATCCAGTTTGGTGCCATCTTATCGGTGGTCTGCCTGTACTGGAAGCGCTTCTTCAGATACGACCATACACCTGCTCCCGAGGGCAGCTCGCTTTTCCAGCGTCTGAAGCATAAGTTCTATTTCTATTGGCTGCTGATTGTGGGTGTGCTGCCTGCAGTGGTGATTGGCCTGCTGGCTAAGAAGTCGGGATTGCTCGACTGGCTGCTCGACAGCGTAGAGGTGGTAGCTATCATGCTGGTGCTCGGAGGTGTGTTTATGTTGTTCTGCGATAAGCTGTTTAACAAGGGCAGTGAGGAAAACCAGATTGACGAGCGTCGTGCTTTCATCATAGGTTTTTATCAGTGTATCTCGGTGATTCCTGGTGTTTCACGCTCGATGGCTACCATCGTAGGCGGTATGACTCAGGGACTGACGCGTCGCCGTGCTGCCAAGTTCTCATTCTTCCTGGCTGTGCCAACGATGGCAGGTGCTACCTTGCTCGATCTGCTTGACCTGATGAAGGAGGATACGGCTTGGGCCACCAGTCATAACATCACGATGTTGCTGTTGGGCTGTGTGATTGCATTCATTGTGGCCCTGTTGGCGATGAAGTGGTTTGTGGACTACCTGACCAAATACGGATTCAAGGCCTTTGGTATCTATCGTATTGTGGTGGGAACGATCATCATCATACTGCTGCTTACTGGTCATTCACTCGCAATGGTTGACTAAATGAACTTCCAAGAGGGCGCATATATCTATATCAACAAACCCTACCGGATGTCGAGTTTCGGGGCATTGGCGCATATCCGCTATGTGGTGTCGAAGCGACTGAAGGTGAAGCGTGTGAAGATGGGGCATGCCGGTACGCTGGATCCACTGGCGACGGGTGTGCTGATACTTTGTACGGGTAAGGCCACCAAACAGATAGAACGCCTGCAGCAGCACACGAAGGAATATACGGCCACGCTGCAACTGGGAGCCACAACGCCCAGCTACGATCTGGAACACGAGGTGGACCAGACCTATCCGACAGCACATATCACAAGGGAGCTGATAGAGCAGACACTGCACCAGTTCGTAGGTGATATCATGCAGGTGCCACCGCTCTTCTCTGCCTGTAAGGTGGGGGGCGACAGGGCTTATGAGCTGGCCCGCAAGGGAAGCGATCATCAGCTTGAAGCCAAACAGGTGCGTATCGACGAGATAGAGCTGATAGACTTCGATCCGGAGCAGATGCAGATGAAGATCCGGGTGGTATGTGGAAAGGGTACCTATATACGCTCGCTGGCACGCGACATTGGTCAGGCCCTGGGTAGTGGTGCCCATCTGACGGCACTCTGCAGAACGCGTGTGGGTGAGGTAAAGATTGAGGACTGTCTGACGTTTGACGAGTTCCCGGAATGGTTGGAGAATCAATTAATATAAGATAGAGAATGAAATTATCACAGTTTAAGTTTAAGCTTCCTGAGGAGCAGGTGGCACTTGAGCCAAGTTTCCATCGCGATGAATGCCGACTGATGGTGGTACACCGTAAGAGCGGAAAGATCGAGATGACCAAGAAGGATGAGGAGGGTAACGACCTGACCGATGAGGAAGGGAATCCCGTCTATCTGGATTTCAGGAATATCCTGGACTACTTCGAAGAGGATGATACCTTTATCTTTAACGATACGAAGGTGTTCCCGGCACGTCTGTATGGTACGAAGGAGAAAACGGACGCCAAGATAGAAGTGTTCCTGTTGCGTGAGCTGAACCCAGACCTGCGTCTGTGGGATGTGCTGGTGGAGCCGGCACGTAAGATCCGTATCGGTAACAAACTCTTCTTTGAGGAAGACGGACCTATGGTGGCTGAGGTGATTGATAATACCACCAGTCGTGGACGTACCTTGCGTTTCCTCTATGACTGTCCGCACGATGAGTTCAAACAGGAACTCTTCGCGTTGGGTGAGGCCCCGCTGCCCCGCTATATTGTGGATAAACGTTCTGCAAAGGAAGAAGACATGGAGCGCTTCCAGACGATCTATGCCCAGAAGGAGGGCGCCGTGACAGCGCCTGCTAGCGGTCTGCATTTCAGCCGTGAGCTGTTGAAGCGTATGGAGATCCGAGGCATCAACTTCGCCTATGTGACGCTGCACTGCGGACTGGGTTGCTTTGACCCTATCGAGGTGGAGGATCTGACCAAGCATAAGATGTCATCAGAGCAGATGTTCGTGAGCAAAGAGGCCTGTGAACTGGTGAATAAGACGAAGATGAATGGACACCGTGTATGTGCCGTTGGTGTGAGCACTGCCCGTGCCACAGAGACGGCTGTAGGTACCGATGGCTATCTGAAGGAGTTTGAGGGCTGGACCAATAAGTTTATCTTCCCTCCCTACGAGTTCGGGATGACTAACGCGATGATTGCCAATTTCTATCATCCGGAATCGACGATGATGATGACGCAGTGCTCGTTTGGCGGCTATGACCTGGTGTATGAGGCCTATAAACTGGCCGTGAAGAACGGCTATAAGTTTGGCTGCTATGGCGATGCCATGCTCATTCTCTCCGACTAGTAATTAACAGTGAAAAGTTGATCGTGAAACGTGAGTAAGGTTTACTTGGGGCTGGGGAGTAATCTCGGCAATAAGGAAGAAAATATTCACAAAGCGATAACGCTAATAGGTGAAAGAGTAGGACTGGTGGTTCGCCAGTCCTCTCTTATTTCGTCTGAGCCATGGGGCTTTCAGTCCCCCAACAGTTTCCTCAATGCAGTCGTGTGTTGTGAAACGGAGCTTACTCCCCGCCAGGTGCTGCAAACCACGCAACAGATAGAGCGGGAGCTGGGTAAGCGCAAGATCCATGCTACGAAAAGAAAAGGAATCATCAACTATCAGGATCGTCCGATTGATATAGACATTCTGCTCTATGACGACCTGATAGTTGATGAGCCTGATTTAAAGATTCCTCATCCGCTGATGCAACAGCGGGATTTCGTGATGATTCCTCTGAACGAAATCAGAGACTAATCACTTTTAGAACTTGTAGTCGAGACCTATGCCGATCACGTGGTTCGTGCGGCTGTAGATTTCTGTGCCAGTATAAGGCGTACCCTGATAGTTGGCTTGTGTCTTGTTATAGTCGCTGTAGAGCGAGCAGAAATAACTCACGTTCAGACGAGCCTTCTCATTGATATTCCAGGCACCGCCACAACCTAATGACCAGCTGTCGCAAGCGAAAGAGGTGTTCTGCTGATACTCGTCAGACAGACCGTAGTCTGTGCGCTGACCACCGCAGCTGATGGTGAACTTCTCGTTAATGTCGTATTCTATACCTGCCAGGAACTCGTTTGTGCCATGTTCCAAGGTCTTCTGACGATTGTTTGCCATCATGGCGTGCTTATCATCGAAGAAGTGGTATTCGAGCGCGGCACGAAGCTGTGGGGTAAATTCGTATCCGACAGCCACAGCCAGCAGTGAGGGCATGTCGTAACGGGTCTCCTCGTCGGGAAGGTAGGGTTGTATCTTGGCGGCCATATCCTCACCGACAGCCTGAGAGAGAATAGCAATGGTCTGGGTGTTGCCCATCTGTTCGGCCATGGCCTTCACATCGACGGGGCTCTCCATGCCAGTCTTGTAGATAGAGAGCTTTTGAGTATCGTTATCCGTGGCAATCTTGGTTCGGAACTCATAGCGGGCACTGACGGTCAGGTTCTCGTTGTGGTAGTCGAAACTCACAATGGGTGCAAAGCCCCAACCGCGCTGGATGCAGTCGAGCTGCAGGTCGATCAGGTTGATATTATTGGGAACAGCCGTCATATTCGCATTCACGAATCCACGGTTGTAACCATCGTAATAGTTTGCCCTGATACCAATGGCAGCTGAGAAATTGTCGTTGATCTTGCGGGTGACGTTGAACTGAGCGCCGTAGATATACTGTTTACCCTTCATGTTGGCACTGTAGTTGTATTGGTCAGGCATCAACTGGTTTTGTGCCAACATGGCTCGGATGGGTACTTCGAACATGGGGATGCCCTCGTCGTATTTCACAAAGCCACCACTACCCACAATACCGATCATGGTAGAGAAAGCCCAATTCTCCTTTTTGTAAGAAGCGAAGATGGCAGGCACGATGGGTGCAGAAGCTACGCCGTTATACTTCTTGTCGAAATTGGATCCCAGGAAGTTAGGAATCTCGCACTCGATGTCGCGGTGCTGCCAGGGCTTCTGGAAGTTAAGCGAGAGTTGGAAACCTTCGTGCCCCCAGGCCAGACCTGCAGGGTTACTGTAAGCAGCATCGATCTCCGTTGTCGCACCACGTGCAAACATACGGTCGAAAGCTATGTGATAATTCGTGTTGGTCATCAAACCGCCTGCTGAAGCGGTGATAAAAGACATGGCGCAAAGGGCCGAAAATAATAGTTTTCTCATCATTTATATCGATTCTAATAGTTTTCAGGCTGCAAAGGTAATAAAAAAAACGTTAAGAACCGAAAAAATGATGAGAAAAATACGTAAAGTGAACAAAAACGTTTACGCTGTCCGTTCGTTAAAGCGGTCGAGGAGCCACTGTTTCTGTTCTGCGATAGTCATGTTTGAGTTGTCGAGCTCAATCGCATCATCCGCCTTGCGCAAGGGACTAACCTCGCGATGGGAGTCGATATAATCGCGCTCCTGGACATTCTTGAGGATGTCGTCGTAGTCGGCAGGCATACCTTTGGCTTTCAACTCGTCATAACGACGCTGGGCACGAACCTCTGCACTCGCCGTCACGAAGATTTTCAGTTCAGCGTCGGGGAAGACAGTGGTGCCAATGTCGCGACCGTCCATCACCACACCCTTGTTTTTGCCCATCTGCTGTTGCTGGGCTACCATGGCTGTACGGACGAAACCAACAGCTGCGATAGGACTGACATGGCTGCTGACTTCCAGAGAACGAATCTCGTCTTCTACGCATACATTATTTAAATAAGTGTCAGGACGTCCTGTGGCAGGGTTGAACTTGAAACTGATTTGGATGTTTGGCATCTCCTGTTCCAGTTCGGTGGTCTTGACGCTCCCGTCCTCATTGAAGAGGTTGTGCTGGAGTGCATAGAGGGTTACAGAGCGATACATGGCACCTGTATCTACATAGACATAGCCCACTTCACGGGCCAGATCCTTAGCCATCGTGCTCTTTCCGCATGAGCTGTGGCCGTCGATAGCAATTGTTATTTTTTTCATAATGCATAAGATAAATTAATCAAGATGGATGATGCGCTGACATGATATTTGCCGTAGGCTACATGCAGTTTGAAACGCTCCAGCTGAAGACCTGCACCAGCAGAGAAGCCTGCCCCGTGAGAGGAGGATCCATCGTTGTCGCTAATCTTCATCTGGTCGGCCTGACGGAAGTTATACCCCGCAGCGATATAGATATTACGCCCCAAGAGGACATCGGCTCCGACAGCGATATGACGTCCGAAACCTTCGCTCCAGTCGTTGAGCCGACTGAGTGTGGCCGAGAGACGGAAAGGGGATTGTCCAATACGTTTGGTGGCACCGATCTGCAGGTCAAGGGGGATGCGCTCAAAATGGTCATCGTAGGCTTTGACCTGTCCTCCCAGATTGCGTGCCACTGCAGAGAAACTGAGGTCGTGGTCTTCGTCGAAATAGTTGAGACCCAGATCCACTGCCACTGCCAAAGCATTGTATCCCGCAATATAGGAGGTGATGAACTTTGCTGTGACACCACCACTCAGCAAGTTGGTGAGTGCGTAGGCAAAAGTGCCGCCAACGGCAATGTCACGTGCAGAGAACGTGCCCAGCTGTTGCCCATCTGCAGTGGTCTGTTTGAAGGTGCCGTAGTCCATATATTGTGCCGTGACGCCCCAGGTCCCTCTGTCGCCGGCTCCTTTCATAAAAGCTACACTGGCAGTCTTGGCCCCTTCCATGTAGGTCATGAAATTGAGGTTGATGCTCTTGTCGCTGACGCCATTGATCAGAGCGGGGTTATGGAAGATCAGGGCAGGATCGTCATCTGTGAGTGTGATGTTATCGCCTCCCACTGCTGCCACATGCGCACTGACGGGTAATCGAAGGAAATTATAAGCGGTGGTGCTTTCCTGGGCATGGACCTGACTGACGAAGCTAAACAGTAAAACCATCAGTAGCAGTCGCAATGTCTGCAACCACCATCCGTCATGCTGACGAGTTCTGTTCTTCTCCTTGTCGTTCACCACTTTCATTAAATTGTGGGCAAAATTACGAAATAATTCTTAATTTCTTAACCTTTTCACTTTTCGCCTTTCACTTTTCACTTCTTTTTTATATCTTTGCATCCGATTTAAAGAAATAACGGCAGAATGCCGGATTTATTATGGAAGTCAAGAAAAGTCGTAGGGCAGATCTGGAGAACCTGCGAGTGCAAGGGTTCCTTATGGGGTTGATCGTTGTGCTCGCGGCTATGTTTGTGGCCCTTGAATGGAACAGCAACGACAGTGGCTGGGCTTTCTTTGACACAGATGATGCCTTGGAGGCAGAGATGGAGCTCTCTCCGCTCAAGCGCGATAAGGATGAGATCCCGATGATGCTTCCCCAGGAGCAGAAGGTGGAACAACCGAAGTCAGAGCAGTTGCATCTGGTGGATGATGATGTGGAACTGACCTTCGAACCAGAGACTGTAGAACGTCCTGAGGAATTGAAAGATCAGAATGATACCGCAGAGGAGGACAAACCTGAGGTTGTGGATATGTATAACGAACCCGTGGATTTCCGGGTGGTGGAAGATCTGCCGCAATTCCCGGGTGGTGCCTCGGAGTTTATGAAATGGCTGACGAAGAATCTGAAATATCCCGCCTCTGCTCAGAGAAGACAGGTGAAAGGAAAGGTCGTAGCACAGTTTATCGTGAATACTGATGGTAGTGTGAGTGATGTGGAGCTGACTGAACATCTGGAGGCCGCCTGTGATCGTGAGGTGCTGCGTGTGTTGCGGATGATGCCGAAATGGCAGGCTGGGGTGATGAATGCCAAACCCTGTCGGACGAAGGTCTGCATACCAATTGTGTTTAATCTATAAAAAAGAAATATGTATCAATCAGAAGAATTACTTCAGAAGGTAAATGAAGCGCTGGATGGTCTGGCTTACGACCGTAACCCATTTTCTCTGTATGAGCCTATCAAGTATGTGCTCGCTATCGGCGGCAAGCGTGTGCGTCCGGTGCTGATGCTCCTGACCTACAATCTGTACAAAGATGATCCAGAAAGGATTATGATGCAGGCCATCGGTCTGGAGACTTATCACAATTTCACCCTGCTTCATGATGATCTGATGGATCAGGCTGATATGCGCCGTGGTCATAGGACCGTTCACAAGCGTTGGAACCCTAATCAGGCCATCCTGTCAGGTGATACGATGCTCTTACAAGCCTTTGACCGCATCGCAGACTGCGAGGTGGATAAGTTGAAAGACGTGTTTAATACTTTCCTCATCACAACCTATGAGGTAGGAGAAGGCCAGCAGCTCGATGTGGAATATGAGACACGTGATGACGTAAAAGAGGAAGATTATATTGAGATGATCCGTCTGAAGACCAGCGTACTCATTGCTTGTGCAACGAAGATCGGTGCTATTCTGGCTGGTGCCTCTAAGGAGGATCAGGATAACCTTTATAAGTTCGGTGAGCAGATCGGACTGGCCTTCCAGTTGCAGGATGACCTGCTCGATGTGTATGGCGATCCAAAGGTGTTTGGCAAGAATATCGGTGGTGATATCACCTCGAATAAGAAAACCTATATGCTTATCAATGCCTTGAACCTGGCCAATGAGAAACAGCGTCAGGAACTCAAGAAATGGATTGCTGCCAAGGATTTTGATAGGAATGAGAAGGTGAAGGCCGTGACAAAACTCTATGATGAGATTGGTATCCGTCAGCTTTGTGAGCGAAAGATGGACGAATACTATGACCGTGCGTTGGAGTATCTGGCTAAGGTTAATGTGGCCGAAGAACGCAAGAAAGAGCTGAAAGCCTACGCCGCTGAGATGATGACCCGTCAGAGTTGATGAGATTCATTGATACCCACTGCCATCTTGATGGCGAGGAATTCCGAGACGATCTTGAAGCCGTTGTCGCTCGTGCCCAAGAGGCGGGGGTCGGTGCTATCGGTATTCCTTGTATTGATCTGGCATCGTGTGATACCGTACTGGCGATGTGTAGGAGGTATCCTGGCTACTGCCATCCGATGTTGGGACTTCATCCTGAAGAGGTGAAAGAGGACTGGCAGCATGTTCTGGAGCAGATCAAACCCAGACTGAGTGATCCCCAGGTCATAGCCATTGGTGAGGTGGGACTGGATTTCTATTGGAGTCGTGAGTTTGAGCAAGCCCAGTTGGATGCTTTCGAGGAACAGGTGAAATGGTCTGTCGAATTTCAGCTTCCGTTGATGATCCACTGCAGGAAAGCCCAGAACGAGCTGGTGGCCATCCTGAAACGTTATAAGGATGATCTGCCTGGTGGCGTGTTCCATTGTTTTACGGGTAATGAACTGGAGGCCAAGGAACTTCTACAGTTTGAACGTTTTGTGCTTGGCATTGGAGGTGTGTTGACTTTCAAGAAATCGCATCTGCCGGAGGTGCTGCCAGCCTGTGTTCCACTTGATCGGATCGTGCTAGAGACAGATGCCCCTTATATGGCACCTGTACCCATGCGAGGACAGCGTAATGAACCGGCTTTCGTAGCCCATGTCCTGCAACGTCTGGCAGAGGCCTACGGCACAGATACGGAGACAGTGGCGAACCAGACGAACTTGAACTGCGAAAAAATATTAAATATAACTCTATAAACAGCGTAATGTGAGGTAAAAACACTACCTTTGCATCTGCAAAAACCCAAGGAGAGGTGCTCGAGTGGCTGAAGAGGCACGCCTGGAAAGCGTGTAATCGTCAAAAGCGATTCGGGGGTTCGAATCCCCCTCTCTCCGCAGAATATTAATAGGTTATGAAAAGACTGATTATTCTGTTTTCACTGATTGGTTTGCTTTCCACTGTGCAAACTGCCATTGCCCAAAATAAGTCTGTGCAAGATTCTGTGCTTGTTGCTGATTCTGCAGCAGTGAGTGATTCGTTGGCTACAGATATCATGTTGTCTGAAGATCTGGATGCAGAGGCTGAGGAGGGTGGCTTCCATAAACAGCTGAAAACAAAGTTTATTGATGGTAATGTCGGCTTTATGTCACTGGTGGCTCTGGCCCTGGTGTTAGGTTTGGCCTTCTGTATTGAACGTATCATTTACCTGACGTTGTCAGAGATCAAAGCCCATAAGCTGATGGAGGATATTGAGCGTCGCTTACAGGCAGATGATGTCGAGGGGGCCAAGACGCTATGTCGGAATACCCGTGGACCTGTGGCCAGTGTCTGCTATCAGGGATTGTTGCATATAAACCAACCCATGGATGTTATTGAGCGTAGCATTGCCAATTATGGTGGTTTACAGGCTGCGAATCTGGAAAAGGGCTGTTCGTGGATTAAGCTGTTTATCGCCATGGCTCCGTCATTAGGATTCCTTGGAACAGTGATCGGAATGGTGATGGCATTTGACCAGATCCAACAGGCTGGTGATATTGGTCCTACGATTGTGGCTCAGGGTATGAAGGTTGCACTGATCACGACGATTTTCGGTATCGTGGTGGCACTGATCCTGCAGCTTTTCTATAGTTATATCCTTTCAAAGATCGAGCGTCTGACCTCACAGATGGAGGAATCGGCGATTACATTGTTGGATATGATTACGGTGTATAAACTGAAAAAGTGATGAGTAGTTTCGTATCTCCTTTCTATGCCGATGTGATACTGGTGCTGATGTATGTAGCGCTGGTTGCAGCTATCGGGGTTAGCGCTTACAGCGTATGGCATGGACTGCGCAACCGCAGGAAGGGTGATGATATTGTCAATGGCGTACCGGCAGGTCGTATCGGTTGGTGTGTCGCTATTGGGTTGGTTGTGTGCCTGGTGGTGACTTTCCTCTTAGGTTCTTCCTCACCTGTCATGACAAATGGGGTGCGATTTACAGACACCTTTTGGCTCAAGATAACAGATATGTTTATCTATACCTCAATCCTATTGATTCTTGGATGTTTCGTAAGCGCTATCGTCAGCAGATTCCGGAGCTGAACACCACTTCAACGGCAGACATCTCATTTATGCTGTTGATCTTCTTCCTCGTGACCTCATCGATGGACACGGAGAAAGGATTGTTGCGTCAGATGGCACCGCCACCCCAACAAGAGGAACAGCTAACGGACATCAATAAGGACTGTGTGTTACAAGTGGAGCTTGATGCCCATGATCAGTTGACATGTAATGGCAAAGTCGTGACACCCCAGCAACTGAGTGAAGAGGTCAAGACGATGGCATCAGTGAATCGTGAAGGACATGTTGTCGCTGTGAAAGCTGACCGGCAGACCAGCTATGAAGCTTATTTCAAGATGCAGAATGCCATCGTGGGGGCTTATGCTTCACTGCGTGAGAGTTATGCCCAGAGGCATTTTGGCAAGCACTATGTGGCATGTAATAATGAGGAACGGACGGTTGCCAACGACTATTATCCCCAACGTATCAGTGAAGATCTGAAAGGAGGTGAGCGATGAAACCGATGCAGAGCATGTTCCAACGGAAGCGTCATCAGGTGCCTTCACTGAATGTGGCATCCATGCCTGATCTGATTTTCACCGTGCTTTTCTTCTTTATGATTGTGACTCACATGCGCAGTGATGAGGTGAAGGTGAAATTGGAAGTACCTCAGGGCACAGGTGTCCAGAAACTTGCTAATAAGGCTTCCGTCGTGAATATCTATATCGGACAGTTAAAAGGAGAATGGGGCGTGCAACTGAATGGCGACCTCATAGCAATTGATGATATACCTGCCCGTATCGAGGAGATACGGGGCGGCATGTCTGCAGAGAATGCTGATAAACTGACGGTAAGTCTGAGAGCTGACCGTCATACACCGATGGGTATTATTACGGATGTGAAACAAGCTTTGCAGCAGTCGTATGCCCTGCGAATCAACTATAGTGCAACAGAATTCAAGCCAAAAGAATAGTGTATGAGCAAGATTGATAAACTCGACAGACAGATTCTCCGAATGATAGCAGAGGATGCCCGCGTGCCCTTTTTGGAAGTGGCCCGTGCTTGTAATGTCAGTGGTGCTGCTATCCATCAGCGCATTCAGAAACTGACATCCATGGGGGTGCTGAAAGGTTCACAATTCCTCATTGATCCGGAAAAAATCGGTTATGAGACTTGTGCTTATATCGGTCTGAACCTGAAAGACCCAGGCACGTTTGACGAGGTGGTTGAGAAACTCAAGGAGATCCCAGAAGTGGTGGAATGTCATTATACGACGGGTAATTTCGATATGTTTATCAAGCTTTATGCCCTTAATAATCATCATTTGCTGACCATTATTCATGACCAGTTACAGCCTCTGGGCCTTGCCAGTAGCCAGACTCTGATATCCTTTCATTCAGCCATCAATCGGCAGTTGCCTGTGGAGGCTGTCTTGAATGAGAAGGAAGAGGAAGACTAAAAAATCTAAAAAAATTGGCATAATTAAAATAATTATTGTAATTTTGCCACCATAAACCAATAAAACGTTAGAACATTACAAAATACAATAACCGTTAAAATAATCATTATGGCTTATCAAGAGATTAAAACTGTGGGCTATGGCTCGCGCGTAGGAAGTTCCTTTAGGAGTATAGGAACTGGTATTATTCTTTTCTTAGCAGGTACAGCTCTGCTGTGGTGGAACGAAGGTCGTGCTGTGAAGACCGAGAGAATGCTTGAAGAGGCTGGTAGTGCCTATGTAGAGATGGAGAATCCCAATAAGAAGGATGCCTCTCTGGATGGTGAGTTGATCTGTGGTACGGCAATGGCAACAACAGAGGATTCCCTCTCTGACAGTCAGTTTGGTGTCGGTGCCAAGGCAATCGCCCTGAAGCGTCGTGTTGAGTATTACCAGTGGGTTGAGCATGCTTCCAGCTCCAGTGAGGACAAATTGGGTGGTAGTCAGGAAACCACAACAACCTATTCTTATAGTCTGGAGTGGGTGCCGAGTCCTGTTCAATCCAGTGAGTTTAAGGATCCCGCTTACCAGATGAAGAACATGGTGCTGACCACCTATGAGGATTCTGAGCAGTATGCTGAGAATGTTTCATGGGGCGCCTATAAGCTATCAGAGAGTTTGATCTCCATGATTTCTTCACGCGAGGAACTGCAGCTGTCTATCTCAGAGGATCTGCTGAAGCAGTTGGATCAGAGTACCCAGACTGCCTACGAGCGCTTCTATGGTGTACAGAAGGATCAGCAGCCCGTACAGCAACCCGTACAGCAACAGGCCATCATTGATTCAGTAAGAGCCTTGCTTTCTGACTCTGCCAAGGCAGTACTCGACTCGCTGCAGGCAGTCAATGACTCCATCAACAAGCAGATGGAAAACGCTAATAATAAGAAGGATCTGAAATATATTCATCAGGCTGGCAATGTACTTTACTTCGGACGTGTGCCCAGCTCTCCTGAGGCTGGTGATGTACGTATCACCTTCGAGGTTGTGGTACCTGCCAAGGTAACAGTGATGGCTGTGGTGGATGGTGATACCTTCAAGCCTTACAAAGCCAAGAACGGTAAGCGCTTCCAGACCCTCGTGATGGGTAAGAAGAGTGGTGATGAGATCATCGACGAAGAGAAAGAGGTTAACAACATATTCCTTTGGATCCTGCGCATCGTGGGTGCTTTGATGGTGATCGGTGGTCTGAAGGGTATCTTCGACTTTATTATAACCATCCTCAAGGTTGTTCCGTTTATCGCAAACATCATCGGCTGGGGTATCGGTGTTGTATGTACGGTGGTTGGTATTGCATGGTCGCTTATCATCATTGCCATCGCCTGGTTGTTCTATCGTCCGCTGTTGGGTATCAGTCTATTGGTATTGGCAGGCTTCCTCGTCTGGGTATTTGCCTTCAAAGGTAAAGATAAGCTGAAAGAGTTGGCTGCTAATGCCCGTAACAAGAATGTGACCCAAACTCCGGAATCAGTATGAAAAAACTATCGTTTGTAATCATATTGTGTCTGTGCGCTCTCTGTGGCGTGCAGGCACAAGTTATCTCTAATGGTTCGAAATGGTGGGATGGAAATGTTCTTTACACGGCCAAGGTTGATGCTGCGGGAAATGTAAAGATGAATGGCGTGAATGCCCATGAAGGCGGATTCTTGTTCCAACTCTCCAAAGTGCCAGAGGTAAAAGGACGATACACGCTCTCTCCCAATGCGTCAGATCCTTTTATTCCTGTCAGAGGAGAGGTCGGAGCACGTGTCGATTATATTCGTCAGGATGGGATGAATTTTCTTGCTATCCGTAAACCCAACGGCGACGTATGTCATACGTTGGTGCTCACGCCCGATAACTATCAGGACTGTGCTGCGCAAGAGAAATATGCCGAGTCGCAGCCTGTGGGAGATATCATCACAAGCATGTTGCTTAATACAACCTATCTCAGCCATTTCTCCAAGGACGACCTGCGTTTGATGCGTAATGAGATCCTGGCACGTCATGGTTGGAGGTTCCAGTCGAAAGATCTGCAGGAGTACTTTGGCAGACAGGCATGGTACAAGCCTATCGCTGATAACAATACGATCAAGCTGAACATCATCGAGCAGACCAATGTCCAGCTCATCAAGAGTGAAGAGTTGATGCCTGACGAAAATCTGGCAAGCGGCCAAGGCTTATTCCCTGGTGGTCTTGACGATGATGGACGTGGACCTGACGAGATTGATGGTGAGGATTTCTATAGCGTCACCAATGAAAATGAGTTCATCGCTGCTTTGGGTAGCAATCGTACGGTAGCCATTGCTGCTGGTGTGCATCTGAACCTCTCACGTGTTTTGGAGAGAGAAGAGATGTTCTTGAAGCAGCCGGGTCGTCGCTGGTGTGTTGATGCTTCGGCAATCGTTAGCAAGGAGCCACTGGTAGTGAGCGAGTCGGAGACCGACGGACAGCAGTTAGCTCTGGTGAATATGAAGAACCTGAGAATCAAGGGTGAACATAACTCAAGTATCGAGGTGGATCCACGTTACTCTTACTGTATATACTTTATTAATTGTGAAGATTGCACAGTGGAGAATCTGACGATCGGCCATACCGAGGGAGGCTATTGCTCTGGTGGCGTGATCGGTGTGAAGGGTGGACGTCAGAATCTGGTTATGGATTGTGACCTCTATGGATGCGGTACTTATGGTCTCGACTTGATGGAGACGACCGATTTCAGTCTATTGAACTCTAATGTTCACGATTGTACTTATGGTATCATGCAACTCAGAAGCTGCGTGGGTGTCAAATTCAACTCCTGCGATTTCTTTAGCAACCGTGAGTATAGTCTGGTAGAGGGTTGGGGTAATGAAGGCTTGGTCTTTGACGATTGTCGCTTCTTTGCCAACTGGGGCGATGCGCCACTTTTCAGTCTTGACAATACGTTCTATCTGATGGGTTGTCAGATCTTCCATCCCACACAGAACCTCGGTTCTCTCAATCAGGCAGAACAGGTGGGGAAAAAGACCATTTTTGTCGATAATCCTCTTGATCCGAATATTAAGAGTCGTGGACTTGGTCCAAGATAATTTAATTAATAGAAAAAATAGAGTAGTATGGATTTGGATAACATCAAAGAGATGGCAGGCAAGTTCTTCAAAGGCTGCGGATGCCTGACGGTGGGATTCTTCGTCTTGGCGATGATCGTTGGTATCTTCGCCGATGATGATGAGAAGAAGGAATCAACCGAAGAAACCGTACAGCAGACAGAACAGGTGGAGAAGAAAGACTCCGTCATTGTAAACGAGCCGCTCGAAGGCGATCCTTATGCTGAACTGGATGACCTTATTGGTTTGGGTAGTGTGAAGAAAGAAGTGCGTTCATTGGCAAACTTCGTGAAGCTTCAGAAACAGCGTGAGGCTCAGGGCCTGAAGACGGCAAAGGTCTCTTATCACCTGGTATTCTATGGTTCTCCTGGTACTGGTAAAACCACAGTGGCACGTATCATCGGACGTATCTATAAAGATCTGGGGGTGTTGAAGAAAGGTCATACCGTAGAGACTGACCGAGGAGGACTTGTGGCTAAATATATGGGCCAGACGGCACTGAAGACAGATACCGTGATCCAACAAGCCCTTGATGGTGTACTTTTCATCGATGAGGCTTACTCATTGGTGCCTGAAGGTGGTAGCGGTAGTGACTATGGTCAGGAAGCCATTGCTACGTTGTTGAAGCGTATGGAGGACTATCGTGATCGCCTGGTGGTGATTATCGCCGGCTATAAGGATGAGATGCAGCGTTTCATAGACTCTAACCCAGGATTGCAGTCACGTTTCAACCGTTATATCGACTTCCCCGATTATTCAGGTATGGAGTTGACGGAGATCTTCAAGATGTATATGAAGAAAAACCAATATACTCTTGCTGATGATGCCGAAGCCTATCTGAAGGAGCGCTTCGATGAAGCGGTAGCCCATAAAGACCGTAACTTCGGTAATGCCCGTTTTGCGAGAAATGTCTTTGAGAAGAGTATCCAACAACAGGCTAACCGACTCTCAAGCCAGTCTAATCTGAGTAAGAAACAACTGACGGAGTTGACGATAGAAGACCTCCAGGGAGGTTTCTCTGTCAGATCACGTATTGAACAATAATATAATTAAGGTATGAAAAGAGTGTTCCTGATAGCCGCCATGTTTGTATCGGCTATGACGGCAATGGCACAGGATAAACAGTTCGAGTCATGTCCGCTGGAAGTGATTGAGCAGGGATGGAAGACGAAGACTATCGATAATGTTATTAATGGCAGTCTTGGTATCATGATGGATTGCTTCAACCATACCTGGCCTACATGGACAGGTGAGGCGATATGCCATACGATGGAAAAAGGACTCGCTAAAGAAGTGTTGGATGAAGAGACGGCCTTGACAGTCATCATTGATACCAAGAACGGCTATGCTGAAATAGACGATGGCGGCACTGACGGGGCCTATATGTCAGCTTGTTATTGGAACAGGAGCAACGGGCATAAGCTGTTTGCTGTCCGCTTGGGTAAGCCCACGGATCCCTTTATCGATTTCGTGTGCTTCTACGACTACGATCCTGCGAAGAAAACCCTTACGCCAGAGCCTGAGATCCTGAAAGGTTACAGATGGGGTGATAGAGAGCCCTATACGCAGATCTTCTGTAGGTTGCCAAAGACAGGTAAGAATGTTGTTGTCGAAGAGTGGGGCAATGGTGGTCCTGTGAATCACATCTTTACCTGGGACGGCATGAAGCCTGTTTATGTGAAGACCGAACCTTTAGAGTTTGATGATGGATTGTCTGATAATTCTATCACAGTCAACTTCAAGGGCAACAATCCTAATATCAAGGACTTTATGAACGCCTTCCTCACAGGTGAGGATATCGGTGAATCTCTGGCTGGTATGAAGGAGAGTTGGGATATGTACCTCAATGGTATGAAACTGATGCCAGGTGAGGAGATCACCGTTGACATTCCGAACGGTTATATGGTTTATACATCAGACCTGACGGAAACCGCCCACCTGACGATCGAGTGCTGCTATTGGAACTACGCAGACAAGAAGCATAAGCTGGTGGCTCTGACCAATGATATGTTTGATGACGGTCAGGCTGTCACAGGACAATACACAGGTATTGACTTTTATATCTACGACAATGCCACTCATAAGATGAAACCGGCTTCTGTTGCTGATTTGGGTCTGGCTTTCGAAAATCCTCCCAGTACCAAAGCTGTTACGCATGCTTTGCCCCGTCAGGGAAAGACGATTGTCTATACCTTCCATATTCCTTCAGGTAAGATTGTGAAGCGTCTGACGTGGAATGGTTCTAAGTTTATCCCTGAAAAATAATGAGAAAGCATATGAATACGATAAAGCTATTGTCAGTACTGGCTCTTGTGCTTGTGGCTGGTGCTTTTTCAGGTTGTAAGTATTTCAGAGGCCAGATCGTTGATGGACCAGGGATGGAACGTGAGGTGGATTCTCTGGAAACAGATTCTGTTCCTTTGGCTGATGACGGAAAACATACTGTTGACTATATCCGTCAGCGTGTTGACGGGATGTATGCCTGTTATAAGAATCCGAAGTACGATAAGGAGGGATTCAGACTGATGCAGCGTGTCAATCTCGATAGTGCCTATTGTTCTTTGCGTTATATGGCTCTGCTGTCGAAGGCTGAGGAGATGGCTGGTGACGATGATATCGTGCTCGACTACGATCATTGGACAAACTCTCAGGATGATAATAATTTCACTTACGAGATAGGAAGAATAGATCAGATTACTGACTCTACGGCTTTTGCTGAGATCAACGGCAAGAACTTCGGCAATGATTATACCATCGTGCTCGGCCTTTATTTCGAACGTGGTGATTGGTATGTCGATGATTTTCTTTCGCCTGACAGAAAAGACGGAGAAAAGGAGTATTTCCAAAGCTATATCCGTGACAGGCTGAAAGAACGTGGAGAAGATCCGAATTTGAATAATTATGCAGAATAGTATGAAGAAACTATTGATATTTGTACTTGGTGTGCTGACAATGGCATCCTGCGGCAATAAGACGAAGGGTGGGGAGGCTGTTGACTCCACACTGGTAGATTCATTGATGACCGACAGTGTTGTGCTTGGCGTAACCGATCTTTGGACGGTGGATGCAGTAGAAGCCCAGATCCGTTTATGTTTCGAAGAGGTCAATAAGATGGCTGAGGCAGACGGTATCTATATCAATCGTCTTGACTCGATGTACTGTTCAAAGGATTTCCTGGAACTTCAGGACCAGCTCTTTGCAAAGGTTCGTGAGGGTCAGCTGATGTTTGATGGCGATGAGGGTCATCACTGGACGGCAGGAGTCGGCAGTCCTGTGACAGTCGATTCCATCAAGTCGGAGCTCCTTACAGGCGATCAGGCTCAGGCAGAGGTGTGGCTGAAAGACAAACGTGGTAACAAAGGGCATCTGGAGATGAATCTGTATCTGGAGGATGATGCCTGGAAGATTCATAACTGGATCGATGCCGATGTCTATCCCTTTGGCTCGCTCTTTACTTGGATGCAGAAGATTCTTGATGGTCAGACGAGTTCTGATGAAAACGAAACAGGAAACCTGAATAATTATGCAGAATAAACGATCTATCTTATCATTGTCGAAAAGACTGATGATGTTCATGGCCGTATTGATGTTGGCTATGACTGCTCAGGCAGATGTGTTGGGCGAATATAGCTTTGAGGGGACTTTGGGTGACAAGATTCCTGTCAAGTTAAAGTTCTGCATTAATGACGATGGGATTGCGGTGGGAGAGATATATTATCCCAAGGCCAAAAATCCTGCGCCAATCCTGGTCGTAGGCAGATTCATCACTGATTGGGGCTACTACCTGGATGAATATCAGGAAGATGGGGCCATTACAGGCTGTATGACCTTTAGGATTGAGGGTGAAGACGATGCTGATGGCCCCTACATCGAAGAGGGAACATGGACTAATCCTCGTACAGGTAAGGGCTTAAAAATGAAGAATATGCATTCTAATCAGGAGATGATTGATGTCACTGCCTATCTGGACTATGAAGTGCCTGAGAACATCGGTTCTGAATACGTTTATTCTAAATGGAATCAAAATTATCATTCTATGATGGGCGGCAACGTGAAGTTCAGTCCTGCTGGTGAGCATAAACTCCATTTCGAGGTGAGCAATTGTTTCCAGAATCTTGCAGAAGGAAAGAGTGATCCTGACCGTCCGGCTGAGTTAGGTCAATATACCTACAATTACTTCTACTACGAGAATGTCAATGAGTGCGGTTATGGATTCAGTGCTCATTTCTTCAAGAAGTTTGTTGTACTGAAATCGACCTCTGGCATCAATACACTTGGATGCTTCGGTATGGGTGCAGCCTTCGATGGTGTATATATAAAGATGAAATAATAAAACCTCGACCAAAATATGAAGAAACTAATGTTTGTGGCCATCTGCGTGATGGCAGTGATGATCAGCTGTAAGAACAAGGGACAGACGGCTCCTGCTGATAGTAACGATTCTCTCAATGCGGTGATCGACAGTATCATCGAGGAGAACGACACCACACCGCTGCCGATGTTCCTGATCGGTAGTGACGGTAAGTATATGCAAATGCTCTATTGGGCAGATGTTGAAGAACCGAAGAAATCGGAAGAGAATGACGATTATTATGAGACCTATCATAAGAGTTGGGAGCTGCAGGAGATGTTCCGCCGTAATGCCGCTTTATATACCAATCTGATTGTAGGCGGCGACAAGATTACCAAGGTGAAGTTCATCGACGAGGTGCTGAAGGATCCTGACGGCAACAGACCCAGCATCAGTCAGATTCATGGACGTGAGGAGATCCCTTCCCTTTGTGCCCGCTTCGACTATGCCAACGCCAAGGATAAGAACGAAGAAGGTTCGGGATGGGGAACGGTGATCGTTACCGACAGCTATCTCAATTCCCGTAGGCTGTTGTCTCTTAAGTCGTGTGCCAAGAACTATGAATATCCGAAGCTTGATGCCGATCTGGTCAAGAAGTTGGAGAAGGAGTATGGCATGAAAGCCAAGAATTCTTCGAAGATTGCAATCATCGACAACCGTTATATCCATGGTACAGTGGAGTTTGAGGGTGAGTATAAGAATGCACCAAAGGATCCGTATGATGAAGAACGAAAGTCCGCCCTTGCCGTTGAGTTATTGATAGACAGTGCCAAGATTTATAAGCTTGAGCAGCTGGGCTATTATTCTCCTGAATGGGGTGCCTCTTGGAATGCCGATGCCGACGGCTACATCCCCAATGATATCGTTGCTGCCTTCGAAGGTCCTAAGGGATTGGAGCTCTGCTACACCCATAGTGCCCCTGAAAGTTACTGTATCGGTATGATGTATCTGCGAGATGGTAAGCTGATTGAACATGAGTACGAGATGTTCCAGACTTTGGTTGATGAGGATGTTCCCGTCTGGAAACGTGATATCGCAGAAATGCATAAGCTTTATGTTGATGATAATCCCCATGAGCGTAAGGATGTGAAATTCGCGAAATATGCATTCTTCTATCTCGACTACGATAATCTGTGGATATGGATGCGCGATCAGAAAGATGAGGATGGCGCCTTCTTCTTGAAGAAGGACGGTAAGTTCACCTATATCGCAGCTGAGACGGCTAAGATGAAACCTGCTCAGGCACAGAAGGGTGAAATGGGTTATCTTCGCCTGTCGGGTTCGGCTGGTGGCCCTTCCCAGTATGTTGAGATCTATGCGTTTAAGAATGGTAAGCTTATCGAGACTTTTACGGCTCTTATGGTGGCTGGCGAAGTCGACGAATGCTCGCTCAACGGTCGTGATATCAGCGTGGAGGCAGGGAAGGCCTATCTTGCAAAACTGCCAAAGTTCGAAGATATGCCGAGCTATTTCAGGGACATTGAAGGGGATTGAACGCAAACGATTGCTTAAAAAAAAGTGGCAAAACATCATGCTTTTGCCATTTTTTTTGTAATTTTGCAGTCGTAACTCGCTAATCGAAAGAACTAATTGATAAGACAAATGGAACAAGTATTTAGTTACATTATCAGTCTGGGCGCTTCGGTCATGATGCCAATCCTCTTTCCCATCATCGGCCTGTGCATCGGCATGGAATTTGGAAAATCACTCAAAGCAGGACTCTATGTGGGTGTTGGTTTTGTAGGACTTGGTATCGTTACCGCCCTGTTGACCAACAACTTCGGTAGTCCGTTGTCAGAGATATCACGCCTGTATGATCTGCAGTTGGGTGTCTTCGACATGGGTTGGCCTGCCGCCGCTGCAGTGGCTTATAATACGGCTGTAGGTGCGCTGATCATTCCTATCTGCTTGGGTGTGAACTTCCTGTTACTTATAACAAAATGTACGCGCACGGTGAATATCGACCTGTGGAACTACTGGCATTTCGCCTTCATCGGCGCTGTGGCTTATTTCGTGATGGATCAGAGTCTGGCGTGGGGCTACTTTGCTGCGATCGTTTGCTATATTGTTACATTGGTGATGGCCGATCTGACTGCCGACAAGTTCCAGGGCTATTACGACGATATGGATGGCATCTCTATTCCACAGCCTTTCTGTCAGAGCTTTACGGTGTTTGCGATTGGTATCAACTGGTTGCTCGACAAGATTCCTGGCTTCTCAAAGTTGGATATCGATGCCGATGGTTTGAAGAAGAAGTTCGGTGTGCTTGGTGAGCCGATCGTACTTGGTGTGATTGTAGGCGCCCTGATTGGTGCTGTTGCTCAGTTGGATATCAAGAAGGTACTCTTCTTAGGTGTGACGATGGGTGCTGTGATGGAGTTGATTCCACGTATTACCAAACTCTTCATCGACGGCTTGAAGCCGATTGCTGAGAAGACACAGGAGGTGGTGCAGAAGAAGTGGGCTGGTAAGAAGGTGTATATCGGTATGTCACCCGCACTGGTGATTGGTCATCCCACCACACTTGTCGCCTCGCTGATCCTGATTCCGCTGGCACTGCTGATGGCTGTTGCCCTGCCTGGAAACGAGTTTCTTCCGCTGGCTTCGCTGGCTGGTATGTTCTATATCTTTGTCATGGTGCTGCCCTATACAAAAGGTAATGTGGTAAAGACCCTGATTATCGGTATTGTAACGGTAGGTATCGGCTTGTGGTTTGTTACCGACATGGCGCCAGCTTTCACACAGGCAGCTCAGACGGTGTATGCCCAGACAAACGATCCTGCAGCTCATATTCCTGAGGGATTCCAGGCAGGTGCGCTCGATTTCGCCTCCAGTCTCTTCGGCTGGGTCATCTATAAGTGCGTCAACAGTCTGGCCTATGTAGGTGCCGGTGTCCTGACCATTATTACCATTGTTATGGTGTTATGGAATCGCAAGCGCATCGTGGCCGAGGAGAAAGCAGCAAAATAGGAAATAACTTAAAATGATAATAACAATGAAGAGAACAATTCTTTCAATCGCAGGGGCGATGGTCTTTTCGCTCTCTGCTGTTCATGCGCAGGAGGCAGACAGGTTCGTCGGAGCACAGCATGTGAGATTCCAGACGGCTTGCCATCCTGAAGACGTGAAGCATTACGACACGAAGTTGCTTCGTGAGCGTTTTGTGATGGAGAAGGTGATGGAAGCCGACTCTATTCTGCTCACTTATTCACATTATGACCGTTTCATCTTCGGTGGAGCGATGCCTGTGAACACCACGTTGAAGCTGGAGAACTTCTGGGAGTTAGGACTTGATGTTGACAATACCATCAAGGAGAAGTATTTCCTTTATAACCGCGAGATCGGCATCGTGAACTGCGGTCTTGGCGATGGTGTGGTGATTGTCGATGGTAAGGAGTATGCACTTTCTCCGAAAGAGGCACTTTACGTGGGTCGTGGCCATATCGGCAAGGATCAGGATGTGAACAAGGAAGTGCTCTTCCGCTCGAAGGATCCCAAGAATCCTGCCAAGTTCTACCTGAACTCAGCAACGGCTCATCAGCACTATAAGACCCAGTGGATCACCCTCGATGGTCGTAAGGGTTCGCTGAAGGCTGCTGTATGGGG
>JAEEGL014105442.1_pt1 | contig 23691 bp, 8 predicted proteins | sample 9134231 | NCBI WGS metagenome assembly JAEEGL01 (sample SAMN16246548, study PRJNA631951) | gut metagenome | biome: gut microbiome; feature: rumen; material: fiber-attached | host: Bos | place: Iran: Karaj | collected 2018-10 | reverse complement strand
TGCCCGCAACTACTACGAGTGCCATCTCTATTACGAGAATGCAGAACTCACTGTCGCATACGAAAACGTGCGGGAGTACGGCCTAAGCTCAATGGGCAAATACCGCCGGTGCATAAAGCTGATGAGCCAGGAAGAGAAATCTAAGATCCGTGCTGACGAGGTTGCCATGTCTTTCCTCATAGATTGGGAAGACAAGGTTAACTACCTGGATTGGGCATCGTGGCACGACAGAGGTGAACAGAACTACACCGTTACTCCCAATCCCGAAGTCGTCAAGGCTATTGAGAAGACGCTGGTCTTTACCGGCAAAACCTGCCCGTACTGCGGTAAGCCTTCGGAGCTGATAGACAGTGCGGAGATCTATGGCGGCACCTCATACGGTCCAATCTACATCTGCCGGGACTGCGGTGCATACGTTGGATGCTACAAGGGCACTACCACTGCCCTTGGCCGCCTGGCAGACGAGAAACTCCGCCTTGCCAAGCGCCGTGCCCATCACTACCTTGACCAGCTCTGGAAAACTCCAAAGCAGAGACTTGAAGTCTACGAGTGGCTCAGCGATGAACTGCATATACCACAGGCCCGCACTCATGTCGGAATGTCCGACGAGGAGCAGTGCAACCGCATCGCAGACCTTTGTCGCAAAAAGCTCATTGCCCGCAAAAGACGCAACCCGTTCCGCCGCTTCAAGGAGTGGGATGAAAATGAAGCTAAGAATAGACAGGATATCAAATAGAATCTATGAAAACAAGAAAGACTACTAAGCTTATATACAGGAAATTGGCAATCCCTTTTGTAACATTTCGCCTTGCAGATGGAACAGAAGGGACCGCTTTGGTAGATACAGGAAGCGAGTCTTCAGTGATTGACAAGGCATTTGTCAAGGCTCATAAGAAGCAGTTTCAAGTAGAGATAACCGACAAAAAGATTGAACAGGTAGGTTTTGTCGGAAAGACTTCTATACATATAATTAAACTAGCTGCACCTGTTTTTTTCAAAACTTATCGTGGCCGTAAATGGTTCCGTGTTGAGGTCAAAGATGCGATGCTGTATGACCTTTCTCATATTAATCAGAACATTGCTGAGCAAGAAAAGATTGAAAATGCGGTTCAGGCAATCTTTGGCTCAGATCTTTTTAAAGCACTTCAGGCAGAAATCAACTACATGAACAGTACTCTTACAGTTAATTCTGAAGAGTAACGATTAGCGAACATACCGTTCGCAGATGTGTCATATTTTTGCGGCGTCTTAAACAAAAAACGCATAGATTTGGCACTGCAAATTTTCACAATCAGCTCGATATTTGTTCTCGCTTTCTTCATATTAATTTTTCTTTGTTTCGAGATTATAATTTCTCAAGGACAGTGGGATTCTAGTATACACAAATGACTGTCCAGCATATTATCTATTTACGAAAAGAAATTGCATAATCTATTTCATAGATATAAATGCATTCTATATCGGTTCTTTTCTATTGATGTGTTTTTTGTATTCTTATTCAAAGTATTGATATTTGAAACAAAGAAGTTAGTCTAAATTTACTAAATTTGGAATTGCAAGTAGAAAGAATTATGTATATCATAGACAACGACAGCAACAAGCTAATAAAGGTTGAAAAAAAGACATTTAAGTCTCTCGGACTAGATGAGCGTCACCACCTCCAGGAATGGATTGCCAAAGAGCCGTCTTCCCTCGGTGAAGACTTGCTCATTATCCAGAAAGAATTCGACGGCTTTGCTGACACCAAAGAGCGCCTGGATCTGCTCGCCATAGATAAGAGCGGAAATTTGGTCATCATTGAGAATAAATTAGATGACTCTGGAAAGGATGTCACCTGGCAGGCCATCAAGTATGCATCCTATTGCTCTAGCCTCTCAAAAAACGATGTCATTGAGATTTATCAGAAGTATCTTAATGACCAGTGCCTCAAAGAGTCAGCCGCAGAAAACTTGTCGGACTTTTTTGACAACCGAGACTTAAAGGATGTGGACATCAACGTTGGTAATGGTCAGCGATTATTCTTCGTCGCCGCCAACTTCCGAAAAGAGGTGACATCCTCTGTGATATGGCTTCTCAACTCCGGCCTTAAGATGAAATGCTTTAAGGTAACGCCCTACGAATACAATGGCAAGGTCCTCCTTGACTTCGATCAAATCATTCCGGTAAAAGACGCAGAGGACTACACCATCTCCATCGCCAAGAAGACCCAGGACGAGAACAATAGCGAAGAGGAGAAACAGGCACGCTTCACGGTCCGAAAGACCTTTTGGACAGAATTCATTGACTATAACAAATCAGTTAATGGCCTGTTCGCTATTAATACCCCTACAACCGACAACTGGATTGGTCGTGCTGTTAAAGGTTCTAATGGTCTGAATTGCAATGTCATCGTCAATTTCGATAACTGTCGGGCCGAAATCTATATCAGTACCGGAGACAAGGACAGGAACAAGAGCATATTTGACTTCCTCTATGGTAACAAAGATACAATAGAGGCAAAGTTCGGTGAGTCTCTGACTTGGCAACGTCTCGATGATAAGGTCACCTCCCGCATACGCATCGACCGTGACTGGGTATATGTCGACACCGATCAGCGTAAGCAGATTATCGAGTTCCTCACAATTGCCTCCGGCAAACTGATGGACATCATCACTCCTTATTTCGCTAAATACAACAATAAGAAATAACACTATGGCGATTAATTCGATGCAAGAGGCTTTTAGCCTTTCAGATCAGGAAATCGAGCAGTTCCTTAAAGAATACTGGGAAAATGAAGAATTCGAATTTTCCGGGGAATATGATGGCGAGAAATTTACAGGCATCAAATCAGGTAACAAGCTTATCAAGTATCCAGTTAATAAAAACAAGCCTTTTATTAAAATCCGCACTTACCGTTGCGAGAGCGGGAAGAGATACTTTTTTCATTGCGAACTTGCTCCCCGAACTTTCAGAGAGTCAATCAACAATGCCTTTATTATCAACGTAATCCCCAGCACAATTCGTCCGGACATTAGTCGTGAAATAGATAGTGTGAAGTATAGGCTTCGGTTAGAGGATGATTACTTCATAGGTCAATTTATTCCAGAAGGGCGTGGGGGCAACTGGATCATCACTGACATAAGAAATACTGACTTCACAAAAGTTGAAGATAAGGAGCGCGGAGTGAAGGATATAAGCATAAGGTTCAACGCTCGTGGTCTTCAGCCTTTGAACAAATTCGCTTATTATCGGTTTAGTTGGACACTCATTAGCTCGAATCCACTTCAATTCGGTATTGATTTGACAAAGGAATTGAAGCCAATGTATCCTAAAGACATTGTTCGGTGTTTGTATTCCGGCATTATCGGTTATCCGGCAAGTGCATCTAAGAAGATTACAAGATCTCTCGACACTCTTCGAAATCAGTTGACGCAAAGTGGCAAAGAGGTCTTCATTTATGAATTGCTTCAGAATGCTAATGACTATCCTAAGAAGACAAGAGAGAAAGAAATAATTCCTGTAGACGTGGAATTCCATCTTACGGACCAGTATCTCATCTTCCAGCATACAGGAGAGTATTTCAACCCTAAGAACATAGCTGCAATTTGCGACATCAACGACGAGGAGAAAACCGCCAATATTGAAGCAATCGGCTATAAGGGCATTGGATTCAAAACGGTGTTCCTTGATAACGATTATGTATATCTCCATACTGGCAATTATTCTTTCCGATTTGACAAGGATGCAACGGATAGAATTAATACCCCTTGGCAGATTCTTCCTGTGTGGACGGAACCACGTAATATTTATCCTGTTGTCCAAACAATATTTGAGCGGACACAGGATGACGATTTTCGCGTCAAGTTTGCTTTAAAGCCAAGAGATTCCAAGATACTAACTGACCAGACAAAGAAGGATAATTATGTCGCTCTTTTTACAAGAGTATTTGAAACAGAGAGAGTCATTCTTTTTATTCCTAATATTCATAAAGTAAGTATTTACTTTGGTAATAAACCAACGCCAGACATTGTTCGTTCTGCAGATAGCAGTGCATGGTGCGTTTCAAAGTCATATTCAGATGACGTTCCAGACTTTGTGAAAGAAAGGATTGACAAAGCTCTAGCCGACTCTGAGGGTGATAGGGCTGACGGTTACGAAAAGATACCAGAAAAGTACCTTCATTTCAATAAGACGGCTATTAAATTTGCCTGCAAGAGGGATGGTCGAAAATTGCTCCCTGTCGAGAAAGCAAATCTCTATTGCTATCTCCCAGCTAAACGCGCAAATTGGGGATTTAACTTCTTGATGAACACGGATATGTTGCCGAATGGTGCTCGTGACGATATAGAGGATATTGAACTCAATCATGAGATAGCAAAAATTGCTGGACGTCAGTTCTTTTATTGGATTAAGGATTTAATCTCCTCTGGAGATTATGAATTTGAATCCATCTTTTCGTTGATACCCGACTTTGATGAATGTAAAAAGAACCATTCTGATTATGAGACTTTTATTGATGACTTCCAGAACGAGTTCGAAAGTCTCATAAAAGAAATGCCATTTATTCCTGTGATTGATGTTGATGGAAAAGAAACCGACGCATGTATAACTACTGTTATTGATGATTTGACAGGTATTACAGAAAAAGGTGTGATGTCGGATAGTGATTTCATTTCATTAATGGACAGAATAGATTATTATCTTCCAATACAAGAATTGAGGGAATCCGATTCTTTTATGGAATTTTTGTGGAAATACTGTCCTAAAGAAATGGATGTTGACTTTTCATATGTAAAGAATAAATGCTCAGAGGATGATTTCCAAAGGTGGTTAAAGAATAGCGAGAATAATACAAAGTTTTTAAACCATCTATTAGAAGAGTCAAAATTGGATGAGTTTAAAACTGAATCTATTTTCATTGAATTTGAAGGAGATCTATATAAGGCCCAAGACCTTTATTACAACTTTGATGATAAGGGATCTTCTATTAAATTTTTGAAAAAATTTGTTCCCAATTTATGTAACCATACACGTCTATCTTTCTCTAATAATAAAGAATGGTGTTCTTTCGCCGATAATAATTTTTTAGACTTTGATGCAGATGCTATAATTAAAGATTATTTCGCAGGTAATGAAGATGTAATAGATTTGTTGAGACAACCTGAAAATTCAGTTAAGTTTTATTCATTTGTAAATGATAGTGACGTTGATCTAGAGAACATTGACTGGAATTTCCCATATATAACTGAAAGCGGAGTCTCTACAACTGATTATGATAGTTATCTCTTTTTCTACAGTCAAGATGCGTTACAAATATCAAAAGAAGTTTGGCTTGGTGGTAATACTATTCAGGTTCTTTCTCAGATTTATTTTGAAGGGATCGACATTAATCTTAAACATCTTTTTGAAGAGTTGGGATTCCGTCTTTTTACTAAAGAGTTCTTTATTAATAAAATTGTTGCTGACACAAATGATTCTTTATTTAAAAATAATGTAAACGAAACATTGGATGGAGATTTTGATAAAAGTCTGGCATTTGTTAAATATGTTTATTCATGTAAAGATGTAATCAAAGATAAGAAGCAGATTCTTCATAACTATCTGGTCAGCTGCTTAGATCTTGATGATGAGGAGGTCTATTTATGTAATGATGATCTACGCTATTTTAATCAAAAACCTTCTGGAGACAATAGTACATATGAGGATAATAAGTCACATCAATGGCTTTCATATAATATGATGTTTTGCTTGAATCCTAGATATTTCAAAGAGTTTGATTCGAAAGAAGAAAAGGATTTGGAGAGCTTCTTCCGACAGTGTTTTGGAATAAAGACATTTACTGATAAATCATTCTTCAATGATGTAGTACTTCAGCATAAAAAAGAAATCTATCCATCACTATTAGACAAAGATAAAATGCTTGCTTTTATTTCGTATCTGAAACGTGATGCTAATCATATCTTTGATGGTTCTTTGAGTTACAACTCAATAAAGGATATGCCGTTACTTTGTGCTGATGGTTCTATTATTTCGGAACGGATTGCAGGGGCTAAACTCATTAGTTTTAGTGAAGATGCTGTCGCACTGCACAATAAAGCTTGGTGTCCTGATGTTTTTTGCGTTCTGTCTGACAAATATTCTTCGTTACCTATAGATGGGCTGCAATTATTAAAAATACAAAAATTTAACATTAATGAAGTATTAGAGGACATTATTATAAAACGCTCTTTTACAAATGCTTTGAAAGATTTTGATATGAATATCGATTTTTGGCGGTGGATTAGAGCTAATTGTAAGGTGATTTCTATTTATGATTCTTTGAAAAAGTTATCCCTTTTAGATGAAGATAATTTTTGTTGTAATGGACAATCCCTTTATATTTCAGACTCGTATCAAATTGATGAAATAGAGGGGTTGGTAAAAAAATACGATCCAAAAGCTAAATTTGTTTCACACAGTTATATAAAGGATATATCGGATAAAAACGAGAAAAATGAATGGTTTAAGCTGTTTAAGAGAATTGGATTAAAATTCGATAATAAAGATATTCTATTTAAGTCAATCTTGCCAAATCTTTCTTCTTTAGAAGATGATTCTGTCGTTGCAATGATGACAAAACATCTAAAAGATTTGAAAGAAGTTTGGGATTCACGAAAACAAGAAATTATACACCTGAAGGTTCGCACGAAATCGGGAGAGTTTAAAAATATAAAAGATGCATTAATAATAAAACTCCCTGCAGATACGATATCAGAACCATTTAATTATATAGAGTTATCGAACGAGATTGCTCCAGATATCCTCAAAGCCAATACTGCCATTATTAATCTCATTTCCAACGAGTTCAAAGAGAATATTCCTTTAACAAACGAAAAAGAATGGGCTGAGGCTAAAATTAAAGAATATATTACCCGTATTCAAAAGGACGAACAATTAAGATCATCCATTCATGTAAAGTTTGTTTGTGACTTAGCGGCACTTTATTCAAAAAATGTATTCAGAAAGGAGTTGTTAGATAAAATACTCTATCTTATTAAAGGAAAAGATGAGGATTATAAACAAGTTGAAGAGATTACCCTAGGTAGTGCTTATAATCCAATTTGTGACTTTGAATCTCATGGTATTATAGGTTTTAATTATTTATCTGAAGTTTATCTTGCGAATAATAATAGTGAAATTGTAAAGTCATTTTTTTATAGTATTGGTGTCCACAACAGTATTCTTAAAGAAGATCTTAAGTATCTTTCTATTAGATCTTTTTCTGAATACTTTTGGACTAATTGCTTTTCAAATCAGATAGAAGAATTTGAAAAATGGATAGAATCGGGCCTGTTTGATAATCTTGTTTGTATTCCGACAGAAACTGATGTAAAAAAAGCAGAAGATCTTTACCATCCAACTATTGCATATTATGTGTCCCATACTCCATTTTACAAAGAAAAAATTCCAAGAAAGTCAGTGGTTGACAAAATAGGAAGTAAGAGAGCCAGAACATTATTCGAGACACTTCCATTTAACACATCTCTATCCTTTGAAGATTGTTTTTACTACCTCCTAAATGCCCAAGAGAAGACTAAGGATGAACGAGATCACCGAGAAACTGTCATTTCGTGGATTTTAAAAGCTGAACGAATTGACTCTTCGGTTGTAGAAAAATATCGAGAAAGTCCTAAAGCCTTATGGAGAAATGGTAAGGGGAATAAGAAGCATATTAAAGAACTATATGTTATTCATCCAGAGGCTAAGCAACAGAAAGCTTTTTTCAATGGCGATGAATTCGTCTTAAAAACCGATATTTTCCCTAAAGATATTAATGAATTTGAGCGGCTGTGTGATATCCTTCAAATTAAATGTTTAAAAGCAGAGGACTTTATAACAAAACCGATTAATGAAGTCGATGAAACGGAGTATATTCGACAAAATCTAAAACCGAGGCTTTTTGTTCTTTCTGCAATTGATGATGCTAATTATTATAAAGAAAAATATGAACTCTACTTGAAGAAGTTAGCAAGGTACAGATTTGTCCTTTGCGACAAGATAGAGTTGACCTATGATACAATTCATAATGATGTTGAAAGATTATATAGCGACTCAAGTTCTATTTACTATGTTAATTCATGGAGGCATCCTAGAACGTTCACAAAGTTTTGTAGTAAAATAAGAGAATTATTAGAGATAAAAGTTGATGTAAATGTATGTGAAGATGTTTTTGATGAGGATTATACTGTTGAAAGGAATATTGATAAGTATTGCTCTGCGACTAAGTATGATGAAGATTTCATCAAATGCCTCGTAAATCTTGATGGTTCTATTAGTTTGAGAGATGCTATAAATGAAGTAGTTCCGTCTGTCAAGGATGGTTATTATACAGAGGTTTTTCAATCAGCCCTAGGTAATGAATTAGCAGAAAATGATAAACAAGAAACTAATGACAATAATCTTCCAGATAATTCTGATGTAAATAGCACGACGAGCATTAGCATACATCAATCAGAAGATCTTAGCAAAACGATATCAAGGCCAGGATTACAAGAACCAGATGATAGTGTCACCTTCTCAAATAATAAAGGATCAAGGCGTAATTTATACGATTCATATCATTCTTCAATGCGTCCCCCTAAACCATTTACAAAAGAAGAAATTGAGCGTTTACGCTCACATGGTGTCTCTGTCGAGTTAGAGTCTTTAAGCCCAACAGAAAAAGAATTAGATTTGCTGGGAAAATGTGGAATCAAGCCTGAGCAAATCGCTGACACAAACTATCTTGCACAACTTCGTTTATATAGTTACATTAAAGATAATGATGAGGAACCAGAAGAAGCTCTAGAAGATTTCGTGAGAAATGCAGAGAATATTGCTACTCACCGAATGAAAAATGGAAAATATATTCATGCTTGTAGCGCGGCTAGTGGAGTAATGTATATATCACCTTCTGTTTGGAATAAAATACTAGATGACAAATGGTCTATTGTTGTTTATCGAGATGGTATGGGTAAGAACTTCTTACCTATAAATACTAAAGAAGAATTTCTTAAACTTGTTGAAAAAGATGATATAGTTCTGAAGATAACAGGAGAAGAAAAAGTTGAAGTCGTAAATAGTCTATATTCTACCATCTTAAAAGATGTAAAAGGTACGGCATATACACTTATTCGGGTTGCTGCTAGAACTAATATGGATGCCGTTTTTGCCCATTATGTAGGAGCAATGGCTGAATCTGATGATAATGATACAAATGAATATGGATACTAATAAAATTAGCAACTATAAGTCGTTCTTTGCTGATCAAGTGAAACAGGCTGTCGAAGAACAGAATAGTATAAATAAGACTTCTATGAGTCAACTATTCAGTAATGGTGAGTTGTCTTTAGCCTATATAGAGAGTGTCGATAAAGAAACAGGTCTGATTGTTTTAAAGTTCAATCGAAAAATGGCTCCTCGCTTGAATGTCCAGAAAGCTGTTACCATTATCTCAAAGGGTGGTTTTGCAGAATTAGGGAATCGTCCTCTTGAATGGAGTTGTACATGGGAAAGTTTCTGTGCAAACCCTTCTTATCATTCTGCCGGATCAGACATTACCCCCTTGTTCTATATTCAAGAAACCAAAGATGGTTATGATCATGTTGCATGCTCTGGGATTAGCGCCAAGCTTTATGATATCTTTGAAAAAACTACATCAGAGGGACATTCTTTAAGTGTTATTATTTATAATCCCTTCCCTCCATTAGATTATTTTAGAAATCTCGGACGATATCTGGATTTGTTCCCTTCCAATGAAGAATTATTCTTGGAACCTCAAATCCGATACGAGGACTGGCAACCCGAAGAGCTTGCTTTTGATGAAAACAACCCATCGGGTATTTCAGAAACAATACTTAAAACGTTAAGGGAAAAAGACTGTTGTATTGTTCAAGGTCCTCCAGGAACAGGTAAAAGCTATAACGTTGCATCTATTGTTGCTTCTTATCTTGACAAAGACAAAAGTGTTTGCGTTACGACAATGGCGAACAAAGGTTTAATAGAGTTGATTAAGCAAGATCCTTTGGAGAAGTATATATCTCAGGGAAGGATTTATAAAACAAATTTGTCTGTCGACGAACGAAAGCAAATTACTGGTTTGAAAAATGCTGGGAATAATTTGACCGTGCCACAAGGCTCTTTATTATGTGCTACCAATTACGTTCTTTCTAGTGTGTACAGCACACAGAAAATGTCGTTAAAAGGATTACCACATTATGATTTGCTAGTTATAGAAGAGGCATCCCAGTCTTTTTTAACAACTATTGCCGCTTTTAAGCAATTAGGAAATAAATGTCTTATTGTTGGGGACCCTATGCAGTTGCCTCCTATTGTTAAGAGGGACAACCCTTTGTATGAAACATGGAATATAAACACACAGATTGAAGGACTAAAAACATATGCTCTGGGTTCAGATATTAAAGCGTATCGTATTGTTACCACATTCCGATTAACGGAAAGGAGCGCAGCCCTTACAAAGGTTTTTTATAATAATAGGTTTGTGTCCGTAATGAATGAATACCAAGATTTCTCAATAGCGGGCTTTCCTTTGTTCCCGAATGATGGCGGTGTCTTGTATCGTTGTACTAATGATCTGAACAACGGTTTGTATTCAAATAGTGCAGACACTATCATTAGTAAGGTTGTTGATACAATGTCGAGGTACTTTTCTGAAAAAGAATTGGCGATTATTACCCCATTCCGCGACACGGTAAAAGAGTTGCAGAAACGCTTTTCAAATTCTGAGATTAATCTGGATATTACGATAGAAACTATTGACCGAATTCAGGGTATGACTGTTGATTATACTATCCTTTACATTCCAGGGAGAAATCCTAGTTTTGCTTTGGATGAAAGGCGTTTTAATGTGGCCACAAGCCGATCCAAGAGCACGACTCTTATCATCTCAGATATGCCATTGAATCATTTTCATACGGTTCCTGCTAATGTTATTAAGTTTATTGAAATGTGCGATACTTTTGATGATTCATTTGTTGTGACAAGAAATTCATTAGATGATGTGGAAAAGAAGGATAGTTTTTTAATTGAAGCGGGTGAAAAGAAATTAAGAGTCGTGGGGAAAATAGACCTATCAAAATACGAGCGTCCTAAAATAGAATTGTCAGCCATCAAAAAGAACTACTATATTATTGATACAAATGTTTTCATAAAATGTCCAGATATCGTTAATAAAATAGATAAGAAATATCCTGTGATATTATCTGCAAAAGTAACAGATGAGCTAGACAAATTGAAAATAAAACTTGATGAGCAGGGTAAGAAGAATGCGGAAAAGGCACTTCGTCTTCTGAATTCTGGAATGGATCATAAATTGATTTTTGAGCTTTCAGACGTATCGTTATTACCAGAAGATTTTGATAAACGTTCTCCAGATAATTTAATTTTATCAGTAGCTTTAAAATATAAGAAAGATAATCCCATAATGTTAACCTCCGATAATGGTCTGCAGCTTAAATCTAAGGCACTAGGTATCTCCACTATATCTTTAAGGTCTTTTCTGAAAAGATAATCCTTTGTCTATGCTATTGTTACTTTACATACTTATCGTGACACTACCTCGTTAAACTTGAAAATAAGGTATGATATCTGAATCGTTCGTAGAACTGAAAGTTGGTGACGTTGTGAAGGCAACGGTTAAGGAAGTTCTCAAGACTTATGCAATCTTATTTATAGGGGACACTATGGCTTGTCTTCCGGCTTCTGAATTGTCATGGAAGAGGGGGAATAACCTAATAGATCTATTACACAGAGGGGAAGAATTACAGGCTGTTGTCATTCAGATATCGGACCAAGGAGTTATGTTGAGTATAAAAAGAATGACAAAAGACCCCTGGTCCAATGTTGAGTCTTTGTGTCATGTGAATCAGCAAACACATGGTGTTGTTACACATATACTAAAGTTTGGAGCTATTCTAGAGTTGTCTAATGGTATTCAGGGTTTGCTCCACAAGAAAGAGATGTTGACAGATGGCTTAAAGAACCCTAATGAGGTTGTCGTAAAAGGTCAAGAATTAGATGTTATTATTACTTCTATTAATAAGGAAGAACGCAAAATGTCTTTTTCCATAAAGTCTCTTGAGTATAAAAGTGATGAGATATGAAACAGGGAGTTTCTGTACGATCAGAGTTGATTGTAAATCATATTGAGATTGCTGACTTAGATTTGTCAAATTTGCCTCGGTTCCCAGTAATTACAGAGAATAACCGGAGTCGGCTTTTAGGAATTGTTACGAGATGCCGCTCATATGAAAACTATGCCTTTGTTGTTACAAATGATTATGGTTTTCCAGGTTCTCATTCTACTCATGCTCCCATTCAACTGTATTTGGATGAAAGCCAGTGGAAGGGCCATGTGTCATTGGCTGAGGGTATGTGGATTACTTTTGAACTAAAGAAACAGCCTAAAAGAGAAAGACATGCAGCTGTTGATGCTAGACCTTTGTCTATGACTGTTGATGATTATCATATCTGCAAGAACTACATTGGTTTTTATGATTTTATTGATGGGACTCTCAATGGAAAATCGTTTCGTAAGTCTATTCAATATGCGATTGTTGACAAATTCTTCTCAAAAACAGAAGGACGTCAACTAGTTTTAAGCGATCTATACCAGAGGAGGTCATTGGATTGTAATGAATGGAAGTATTTGCTTTCTAATTTCTCAGATTCGGAACTAAGTGCTTTCTCATTTGATGTGAGTACTATTGAGCCTTCTTTTGAGCTGAGAATATGTTTATATAAATATCTTAATGACATAGAATGGATTAAACACTCAAGTGTTATTGCTTCACTTCTTTCTCAAAATGAATCCAATAGAATGCTTACCTTATTATCCAAGTCTTTTAAAAGCGATAGGGATAAACAGGAATGGATAGATTATGCTAAAGGTAGTGAACTGTTATCTGATAAACTGTTAGCGGTAATGTATGTCATTACCAAAAGTCATGATATCTTTAACACTATCGCAGACAAAAAAGCAGTAATAGATTTCATTTCAACGGATAAAAAAGAGATAAAGGATTATTTACTCTTTTGTCATGAGTCCTTTGAAAAAAAAGATTTGGCATCTATTGTTGATTCTCTCGAGGATGAGATATTGCTAAGCGCGATAAAACTCATGAGCGCCGATGAGTGTTTTGTTTTTGTTTGTGATCTTCCGGATAATTTAGCGTCAAAACTTGTTTTAAATGAAAGCTTGAATACGTTCAACTTAAAAAGTAGATTTATGTCTACTGTTCGAGGCAGGCAGATTGTTTTAAGCGGCATATATGCTAGAAAATCAAATGATTATAAAGAGTGGGAGGAGTATTTGTCCAACATTACCGAAAGTGAAAGGAAGTCGTTCAAATTAGATACGACACGTGTTAATCCTACGGCAGAGCTGAGGTTAATCTTGTACAAATATCTTGGTTCTTTGGAATGGATTAAGCACCCAAGTGTTATATCATTGCTCGGTAAACATAATGAGGATCCTGGGTTATCGTTATTAAATATTGTTAAAGCTTTTCACATTGAAGATGATAAGAGTGAGTGGCTAAAGTATGTTAAGGATTCTCCTATTGCAAGTGATTATTTAAAATTAGAACTATTTTATCTTATTTGGGATTATGGCGTCTATAGTTCTATAGAACAGAAAACAGCAATAATCGAACATATGAAAATTGCTGAAATTCAAGAGGTAAGTGACTACTTGATGTTCTGTAATAAGAATCTGTCAGATGATCAATTAAGTACTGCTGTAGACGGCATATCTGAATATAAGATACGTAGGTCACTAGAGTTATTGTCATTTGATGACAGTTACCATATATTAACTCGTTTTCCTGATGAAAAAGCGATTGCACTTGTAACAAATCCAGATTTTAAGAACAACAAATTGTTTAACTCCTATATCGGAGAGAAGTGGAACTCAATTAAAGCTGAAATGCCATATTGCGTTTTTGATTTAGAGTCCGATGGAGATGTTATAAAAGAATTTGCTTTCTATGCAGAAGACAATATGCGGGCATATACTGGGGATGAGCAAATTAGAGCTTTGGTTAGAAAATTAAAGAGATTTCCTATTATTGTTGGGCACAATATTAAACTTTGGGATTTGCCGATTTTGCAAAATAGGGGATTTGAGATGCCAAATGATACTTTTGTTTGGGATACACTTGAGATAGAGATATTACTTAATCCATGCCGTTATGCGTATTCTTTACATACGGCCCACAATGCAGAAGCCGATACAAAATTAACAAACGACTTATTCTGGAATCAACTATATAGGCTTTCTGTAGATGATAATTTAGTAGATCAACTTCGATATGTGCTTCCAGTTAACATTAAAAAGATAATAGATACTCTTCGTGTAGATTACTTTTCCGAGTACTTTAAAAGTACGGCTTATATTGAATACCAGTTTTTCCAGGAACTACGTCCTTTATCTGATGAATTGCTGGAAAAACTAAATGACATTGCCAATATTCCAGAGTCGGAGGATACACTATTGATTGCTCCTAGTAATTTGTGGATGCGTCTTGCTCAATATGTGCCATTGTCTTTTCCATCCAAGATGATAGCGAATACATATCAGAGTATAAATGTCAGTTTACTTAAGGCTAAACCAGTTAATGATATTATTAAACAATCTATTCTTGAACGCTTTTGTAATATATCTCGTACCCCACTTTTTGGGAATATGGCTCAGTATCTTCGAGTCGTGGGCAGTAATAGCAAAAAAATATCCTTTACAGAAGAGGAATTGCAAGAGTACTTATATTGTTACAAGAGTCATATAGATTGCATTGATGTCAGTTCATTTAATGACGGATATATTCTTTCAAAGGGCTACAAGCACATCTATATTATAGGCTCTGAATTTGAAGACCGCATTCATAAGTGTAAAGTATGTGAGAATAAATCTTTTGCGGACTTAATAGCATGCGGAAGTAAACTTCCGTTCACTATGGCTTCAACTAATTACGCACCAATCACAGGTGACGATGTCGAAAAACTAGGTATAACTATTCCAAAACTAGCTGCTAATTTATGGGCGGAGAGAGAACGTAATGGGGAGTTTGGTTTTTATATGAATTATCAGTATCAAGCATATAGGAAGAATTTCTTAGATCATTTCTCAGCTAAGCCTCAAATTATAAAATGGGGATTTAAAGGGAACAATAATGACCATATAAATATAACTCAGGTCAGCAGGAATCGTACTGCTGATATGGTTATGCGTGTTAATGGTTCCACTACTCAGCGAAGCAAGTATTGGCTACTTCAAATGGCTTTGCTAGGTAAAATTCATCAAGCTAATCCGGAACTTCCGATTGTGTATGTTATTAATGATAAGAGAGAAATTGATTGTCTGACCAAATATGCTATTTCTTTGGGATACTTTATACCTTCAAATGGAAGTGGTTTTCGTAAACTAGAATATATTGGAAGTCATACTAATGGTATGGCTATTATTAGCAAGCAGGAATTCATTAACGGTGTTGGCGAATATCGAACGGATAAACCTTTCTGTTATGTCTGGGACAATATGGACATAGACAGATATATGTTAATGTGGGATAAACTTCCTTTTGATGATGATTTAGAGGAAAATGCGGATGACGAGAGGGATGAAAAGGTACATCATTCAACTCCTCGTCAGTGTATTTATGCAGCATGGCCTATTTATGAAAACTATTGTTCACTGGTCATGTCGAATAGTGAAAAAACTCAGTTTTACATCATTGATCCTTACTTTGATGACTATGAAGATATTTCAAGTAGTTGCAATGCTCGTTCTTTTAAAGTTGACTTGTGGGACAATGATAATGATTACAATAATGCTCTTGAATATTCTTGTGGGTTCTTTAATGACGATAGAAGCAAAGAAGAGGTTATTGATACAACCACAGCCTTGGAACTGATCCGAAATCATTTTTTAGGAGGACATATCTGGAAAGAGACACAGAAAGAGGTTCTTCCGTTTATGTGGGAAAAGAGAGGCGATTGCATAGTATCTATGCCGACGGGTGAGGGTAAATCTGTTTGTTTCCAGGGACCTGCGCTTTATAAAGCATCATTAACAAAAAAACTGTCTTTAGTAATAACTCCCTTACGGGCCTTAATGCAAGATCAGGTTGAAGGTTTGCATAGAAAGGGTTTTGCTACAAATGTTGATTATCTTAGTGGTGATCGTCAGCGTCCAGAAGTGGAGAGTATCTACCGGCGTTTGCGTTCAGGAGAAATTGCTCTTCTGTATATTACTCCAGAACGATTCCGAGTCAAGTCCTTTATGAATGTTTTATTACAGCGTATGGAAATGGATGGAGGCTTGGAATATGTAATTTTTGATGAAGCCCATTGTATTTCGCAATGGGGGCAGGAATTCCGTCCGGATTATAGAAATGCGGTTATGACTTGCATCGAATTTAAAAAGAATTTCGATTTAATGATTGCCCTATTTTCAGCTACTGTAACCGCTCAGGTAGAGTCAGACATTCGTTCTTTTTTACCTGATATCCAAAGACTAGGACAGACGGCTGAAGACTATAATCCAATTCGGCAACACATAGGAATTTCTTTTACACTGACTCAGCATGAAGATAAAGCAAGGATTACTGAAATTGTTCATTTTATAGAGACGCAGAAGATTGATTTTTCATTAAGTTGTATGATTCTTTTCTGCCGTACTCATAGGCAATGTGAGGAGAGTGCAGAAGCCTTGTCCGAGATAGCATTAGCTTCTTCTACAGACTCTGTTTTAAGTAAATGTGTTGGAAAAATCGGATTCTATCATGCAGGTCTTGACGCTGATTTAAGGAACGATATTTATGAACGATTTAAGCGCAAGAATGGCGAAGATCCTATATTTATTCTTTGTGCTACTAAAGCCTTTGGAATGGGAATGGATATACCTAATGTTCATTATGTCATTCACTTTAGCCCTCCTTCTGTTTTGGAAGACTATCTTCAAGAGGTAGGTCGAGCCGGCCGCGATGCACTAAAATATGAGGCGGCCTTCAGGGGTGGAAAAGAAAAGATACCCGCTGTTTGCTTGTCTTCTAAGGAGGATTTTAGAAAACTTAAGGATCTTCTCGTAAAGAGTCAGATGAGTTGGTCTAATCTTACTGATGCTAAAGAAAAGATTATTCAATATATAAAGCGTTTTCAAACACTTGAGGAAACAAGGAAATTGCCTATTGTTGTTCCATTTAGTGTTTGGGTTAAGAATTCAGAAGATTTTAACGACACTACAGCTTCACGACTTGCGTTCTATTGGTTGGATCGAATAGGTTGTATTAAGCAGCGTTATCTTGCACAGGCATGTTTAGACATTACTGTATTTGATGATGATGGCAAATCATCATTCTTAAAGCAGAATCCAGTTTATTTGTATTTGAAGAATGTCGTTGATACTGTAGGCGAACCGTCTCTTGTGTCTATGAAAAATATGCGCGACAATTTGCACATGTCGTTGCCTCGGATAATGAATCAAATAATTCTTTGTATGGACAGTGGTTTGTTGGAACTTAATGAGACTATAAAATGCAAGCTTGTTCAGCGAAGGTATTGCGAGACAATATACATGATAAACCATAATTCTAATGATTATGCTTTACATATTGTTTTTGAGGGATTAAGGAATTTATTATCCGATTGTACTGTAGGCAAGGAACGAATTATCGGCCAAGTAGAAAGGGATGACATATTTATGCATTTGATGGATGATGTGGTCTATGATAATCTAATCGAAGAAAATGGAGTGAAATATATGCCATGGAAGGCAGAGGTAGAGAATCCTCCAAGGTTAGCTGTTGTAAGAAGTGAAACATTTCGTAAAAACATAATAAACCGAATGGGGTGGAGGATGTTTACTATTCTCAATTATCTTCCTATGGTAACTTTTAAAATAGAGAATAATTATAATGATCTGTTATATATCATAAGGGTTCGTAATGATAAATGGAAGCATTTTCTTGATGAAATGGAAGAGGACTGCCTTAAAATGCTAAAGTTTGTCATGGAGACAACGGAAGATTTTTGCTGGGCAAAAATTATAATTGACTTTGGATGGGCAGGTAAGGGTTATAGATATTTTGAGGATTTACTATCTGTTTTACATCACCTTTCGTATGTGGAGCACACACCTCTTGTTAAAAGTGGAATTGAAATTATTACAACTGAAACTACGGATTCAGAGATTTCGGATGGTTTAACGGAGGATTCTAATATGTTCATTTATAGAAGAGAATTTGATAATAATGAGAGAATAAAGAAAATCAGGCTCTCATGCATGGATGTATTTTCGCATATTGAAAAAGAAAAACAGGGGGGCTTTATACAGCGTTATTTCCAGTGTAAAAACTATAATGATTATCTTTCCCTTGCTGGTGATTATGTTCCTGAAGGTTCGGATTTATTATTAGAGATATCAGAAGAAGCATTGAAAAAGGAAGAGGACCGGATTTATGGCAACGAAGAGAAGAACATACCCAAAAATGAGGAGCAATCTGTAATTTATGATCAACCAACTAACAAAAATGTAAACGTTTTGGCCGGTCCTGGTTCAGGGAAAACACATGTTCTTACATTACGTTGTGCAAAGCTGATTTATAGAGAGCATGTTGATCCGTCTTATTTGCTTGTGTTGGCTTACAATAGAGCAGTTGTCATCGAACTGCATAATCGTCTGAATAGTCTGTTTACTAAGTTAGGAATGAGCAGAGTTGCTCATCAGCTTAATGTCTACACTTTTCATGCCTTAGCAAAAAAATGTATGGGCAAGAAACTTGAAAACTTACCAACGGAGATGTGGGAATATGAGTTCTATAATTATTTAAAAGAAAATGAGATTGACTTTAAATACAGGTTCCCTAATATAAAATTTGTGATGGTTGATGAATTCCAAGACATTACTGATATTCGCTTGAAATCTTTACTTCGAATTCATCAATTGTTTTCTGATGCCAAGTTTTTTACAATTGGTGATATCAATCAGAGCATCTATGGCTTTGACAGAGTTCCTAAAGAGTATGAGGGGCTTAAGGTTCGTAAGAAGGTCCTTTCGCCTGAACATTATGCTCAAGTACTAGATCCCAATCCGTATTACGAAAAATTGGATGAAGAAATACATCCTGTCCAATTATCAATGTTCACTAACTATAGGTCATATCAAAAGATTCTAGATAAAGCATCCGAGTTTATCCAGGAAGGATATATGCCAGTCTCAGCTTCTTCCATTACAAAATATGAACCGAAAGAGTCTTATGTCGAAGAGTACGATAGTATTAGAAATAAAGATCATTATTGGTTCAAGGATATAATCTCGGTAATTAATTGGGCTCAGAAGCAAAATAAGGGAGCAGATGCTATAATAGACAATGAAGTTCTCAAAGGATTGCGTCGTATTGACTCTATTGCTGTTTTCTTTAGAACAAACAATGAGGTGTATCGAGGTTATTCTAAGATTAAGAGTCTCCTTCCCAATGGCGTGAGGGTTAGAATTCAAGGTGAAGGTATAGGTGAGATGTGGCGCGAGAGGGAAATGTATTATTTAATAGATATTCTTAATCGGTATGCAGACCGTAAAATTGATTTACGCAACGATAAAACTGCTAATGGAATAAGAGATTTTCTAAAAAAGAAAATGGAGCAGTCCCCATTATGGGATGCTTATACTTTGGATGTCGCTTATTCTTTGGTCTTAAATTATTTGGATTCTATTAGATCTGACGAAGATTCTCATACCTTTAAAGATTTAGCTGATTATCTTGTCGAGATTGCAAGTCGGGATGATTCAGGGCAAGTGTACAAGATCCATGAAAACTATAGTACGCAACATATCCTTCAAGATAAACCTTTAACAGTTATACTTACAACTATGCATAAAGTTAAAGGACTTGAGTTTGATGTCGTTATTACAACACCATCTTTTGCTAATCTACCATTAAGGTCTCATCGTGAATATATAGAAGGTGCAGCTCCTGACGTTGACGATTTGGCTGATTTCGCCGAAGAGAGAAGACTAGTTTTTGTTGCCTACACCCGCGCAAAAAAACGATTGTTAATTTTCAAGGGTGAAAGGGAACGGGCCCTGTTACAGAACTCGTTATATTGTGCGCCGGATTATCCGGTTCTTCGATATACGGAGCCAAAACCAGGTTTGGATAAATACTATCTTTCGTACACAGCTCAGGATTATATGTTTAACAATAAAAGGATTGATTCTTACATTTGCAATAATGTAAAGAAAGACGATCCTGTAGAAATAAGGAGAGGAGATCAATATGGTAACTATTACATAACTCATAATGGACATTTTATAGGCCGGTTGTCAAATAAAAGTAATATTATGCTTAGGGCTAAAGAAGATGGAAAATCTTTGTTGAAAGATTTCTTTATTAGTAATATATTTGTATGGACATTTGAAGATACAATTGCTTACGACCGTGCTAATAATACTAATTTTGCGGCTAAATGGTCAGAACAAGCCAAGAAACAAGGATACATCAATATAGTTCAGATAGCTGGATTTGGTGTCCCTAATCCCTAAATTTAAAAAGTATGCAACAGACAAAAACAGATCTATTTCACGATTACCATCTTGCTGTTGATTCTTTTAACAGCAAAGATTATTCTGCATTTTTCCGTAATATCCGCCCGTCAATTGAATTAATATCTCAGTTTCTGATTTTTGATTTTTTAAATAATGATAAAAGAGCCAGAGATATAATTAATGGTGATGCTTATTTTGAAAAAGATAAAGTGAATTATTCTTATTCAATTTGTAGTTATCAAGCAAAATACCCACCTACGGGAAGAGTATTTTGCGAGTTGTTCCCTAAGGCATATTATTGTGCGCATCGTGATGTGACGGATAAGAATGCAAGTGATGCTAAAAAACGTATTAAACGAGGGTTGGATAGTTGTAGTGCAGAATTGTGTAGATATTATAGTATAGCGAGTGAGCTAGGATCGCATGCAGGAAGGTCTGTCTTGGATATAGCAATACAAGCACAAAGTTGTGCCGCATTCTTTATGGGTTTTTGGGATTATATTAAAAGTAATAATATTGTAAGCAGATCAGCTGTCCCTTTTCTGGATAATCTTGATAGATTTGTTTTTGGGGATTCTGATAAAATGGCTGGGTATCAAAGTCAAATAGAAGTGCTTATAAAGGCTTCTGAAGCGAAGGAAGCTGCATTGTTGACAGCTCAAAAGATGCAACTTGAAGCAGAGCAAAGTAAACTTCTTTCCGAACAGCGTACCTCTGAAGTTGAAAGGCGAAATCATGAACTTGAAGAACAAATAAGACAGTTACAGGAAAAGATAGACCGTCAGGGAGTTCTCGTAGATTTGCATAAAACAGATGACTTGGAAGAAACAGCGAGCGGTTCACCAAGTAATACTTCGGGTCAAACTGATAATGTTCAGTTGGAGACAGATTTTAGACCTCCAATCCGTGTTGTTCTGCAGAATGCAAATAACTGGGATGTTAAAGATGAATCCCTAGATGATGACCAATTAGATTTAATAGAGTATAATGATAACAAATCTATGATTGTCGCTGGATGTGCCGGTAGTGGAAAATCTGTTATCGCTATGCATAAGGCTGAACAGTTGCACAAAGCTGGAAAAGATGTAATATTAATTGCTTATACAAGATCCCTTAGCCGATTCATGAGCAATGGAAGTGGAGATTCATCATTTAAATTTTATCATTATCACTACTGGAAGCATAAACTTGGAATGATGAAGGCAGACTATATTATAGTAGATGAAATTCAGGATTTTACAAAAGAAGAAATACAAGGATTTATTGAGGCAGCAAGAAAGCATTTTCTTTTCTTCGGCGATACGGCACAATCTATTTACCGACAATATGGAAAGCAAACACTGACAATTGCTGAGATAGCTGAATTGACCGGTCTTACGGTTCTGCTCCTTTATAATAACTATCGATTACCTCGTCCTATCGCAAAGATCACTCAGAATTACGTGGGGGTTAATGTACAGCCATATAAAGAAAAAGTATATAAGAGCGAGGTCCTAGATCTTCCACATATTGTTCATTTTGAATCCGAGGAGAAACAGTTGGGAGCCCTTATGGATTTGGTAAAAGATAATACAGGAAGGAACATTGGAATTCTATTGCCAAGCAATCCTGATGTTATTAGGGTAAGTAAAGAATTTCAAGATAATAATATTGAATGTGAGTTCAAATTCAATAATGGAGACAAGGACTATGATTATGTTGATAATCTGAATTTTTACTCAGTTTTGCCCAAAATTATGACATATCATAGCGCCAAAGGTCTGCAGTTTGATATTGTAGTACTTCCGTTTTATAATGGAGCAAGAGATGATGACTCAAGAAAAGCTCTTTACGTGGCTATGACCCGCACCATGAAATCATTGTATATCATGTATTCTACACCTTCATTGCTTGCACCGTTAAATAGCGTTCCTTCTCATTTGTATCTTAAAGAATTATAGTGACATGTTTTCTTTCATTAAAAAAATGAATATATGATGGATCAAATACGAGAAGGACTTATTCAAATAAAGGAACGCTTAGGTGGATTATTTCCTGATGGGGAATCTGTTGTTAATTCAAAAAGAGATTTAATTGATGTTTTGAATAGCACCTCAGAATCTATTGAGGAGGTTAAAACAAACTTAGATGACATCATTAAGTTAATTCAAGAAAACTCATATGACGCTGAAATCCAGACAGTCTTAAAGAATTTTGAATCTTCTGTTAATGAATTACTTTCTCATTATAAAGAGATCCTTGATGAAAAGTGGCGTATGTTGGAAGAATTGCTAAAGGACTTTCGTAGTTTAGTTGCTTCTCTTAAAGAACATTTAATCGATTATAGAGAATACGATCACAGGGATATTAGAGAAACTATTGATCGAGCCTCTTTTGAAGTTCGTGAAACAATTAATAATAGTTCACGAGAGATACTCGAGACTGAATTAACTTCAATAAAGTCAATTATGAATGAAGTTGTTTATCTGAGGGAAATCAATGAGAACTTGAAGAAGGGGATCAGATTAAATAGAATAACGTCTATTATACTCATCATTATTATTATCATTATTGGAATCGGTGCTCTACTTTTTAGATAGTATTTTTATTCCTTTTACTAATACAATGGCGGATGTTAAGTCATTCAACACAGTCATTCTTTCTTCTTCCGGGCTCAGCAATATCAGGTTGGGAGTATAACTGAGGATTAACCGGCGCATCTCAGGGTTAGGAATGACGTGGAGTTTGTAGAAATATGGGAAGCCATGATCGGCGAGGGAAGGGTATTGTTCCCTGAGTTTGGCAAGGGCGGTTTCGTCCTTGATTTCAGTCTGGCTGGAATGCATGGGCTTGGTTTCTATGTAGTTGCGGCAGGTCTCGTTAGCGGCGAGGATGATGTCTTGGGCTGGGATATTGTCATAGCGGGTGATGCCGATGCAGTCCTCGTAGTACTCGTCGAGGTTGTCGGCGCATTCAATGTACTCGTAGAGGTGCTCTGCCGGCTTGTTAGTTTCTTTTGTGGTCTGCTTTGCGGTTTCTTGTGGATTGGCTGATATAGCTGATTTAGGGGATTTTGCAAGTTTTGCGGGCTTGACAAGCGGCTTGACTTCCTGGATGCGGTCCAGGGGGAGGTTGAGGTAGAAGCCTTTGACATA
>JAEEGL012594389.1_pt1 | contig 23691 bp, 11 predicted proteins | sample 9134231 | NCBI WGS metagenome assembly JAEEGL01 (sample SAMN16246548, study PRJNA631951) | gut metagenome | biome: gut microbiome; feature: rumen; material: fiber-attached | host: Bos | place: Iran: Karaj | collected 2018-10 | reverse complement strand
TCAGGGAAACCTCGAGAGCTGTAAACCCATTCAGTGATAAAACCGCCAAACTGTCAACCCGGTTTAGGCGAACGATAAAATTAGTGTAAACCAACTTAGTTAATCGCTCTCAAATCTGTCAAGTAATTCCAGGGAAAGACAACCATTTCAGCATTTTTTAACCTTTTTCCTGCTCCCAGTGCCTAAATATGGCACCAGCATGCCCTATTTTTGTAAATCAGAATAATTCCATTAACTTTGCATTGGAAAAACATTTTAAACAATGAATAATATGGAGCAGTTTTCTAATCTTTACCAAGTATCTAAGACACTGCGCTTTGAATTAATTCCAGACAAGCGCACTAAGGCAATATTGGAGCGGACAGATCTTATTGCCCAAGACGAACATCGTGCCGAGAGCTACAAGATAGTCAAGAGAATCATCGACCGCTATCACAAAGCATTCATCGAGAGCGTTCTTGGCTCATTAAAATTGCCATGTAAATCAAGAGGCAACCAGGATTCATTGGAAGAGCTCCATGAGTTATACTCCAAATCACAAAAGAGTGATGCTGACAAGAAAGCACTGGAAAAGGTCCAGGACAAAATAAGGAAGATGATTGCCGATGCCCTTACCAAGGACAGCCGTTACAAACGTATCGACAAGAAAGAGCTTATTCGTGAGGACATAATGAGTGTTGTTACCCCCGAGGAAAGACAACTGGTCGACGAGTTTCATGATTTTACAACCTATTTCACTGGCTTTCACGAGAACAGGAAAAACATGTATTCGGCCGAGGCTCAGTCCACGGCCATTGCCTATCGCTTGATTCATGAGAATTTGCCCAAATTCATCGACAACATGGCAACATTTGCAAAGATTGCTTCATCACCCGTTGCCGAGCATTTCCCCCAACTCTATGAGGATATGGCCGAGTACCTCAATGTGAGGGAGATTCCAGAAATGTTTACACTGGACTACTATACCGAGATACTGACCCAGTCCCAGATTGATGTCTATAACGCTGTGATTGGTGGTAGGACAGTTGAAGGCCAAGAGAAGAAAATCCAGGGAATAAACGAATATGTCAACTTGTATAACCAGCAGCAACCGACTCGCGAGACGCGTTTACCCAAACTCAAACCATTGTTTAAACAAATTTTGAGTGACAGGGAAGCTATCTCTTGGTTACCTGAGGAATTCAATAGCGACAACGAGATGCTTGAAGCGGTAAGAGAATTCTATTCCACGCTCAATGACTCCGCATTTGTGCTAATCAGGGAATTATTGACCAATCTGCCCACTTACAACCTTGATGGCATCTACATTCCAAACGACCTGTCCCTAACCGATATTTCCCAAGCGATGTTCAAGGATTGGTCGGTCATCAAAAGAGCGATTGCCGAGGATATCAAAACCCATTGTCCTCCTAAGCGTAAAGAAGCTGTCGATAATTACGAAGAACGCATCAATAAACTCGTCAAGGGCGAGAATAGTTTTAGTATCGGATATTTGAATAGCCTCATTCCAGGGAAGGACATCTGTGACCATTTTGCCAAATTGGGCGCTTCGGACAATGGCCAGGAACAAACAGTAAACCTGTTCCTGCAAATCCAGAATGCCTACATCGAGGCACAATCACTCATCGAGATGGACTATCCCGAGAACCGTAATCTTGCTCAGGACAAAGAGAATGTCGCTAAACTTAAGACCCTGCTTGACACCATCAAGGCTTTGCAACATTTTGTTAAACCATTGCTCGGCAATGGTGATGAGCCCGAAAAAGATGAGCGATTCTATGGCGAGTTGTCGGTGTTATGGGAAATGCTTGATGGTATCACACCTCTATATAATAAGGTGCGCAACCGCATGACACGCAAGCCCTATTCCATCGAGAAATTCAAACTGAATTTTGAAAATTCCACATTGCTAGACGGATGGGACTTAAACAAGGAGCGTGACAACACCAGCGTCATTTTACGCAAGGACGAGAAATACTACTTGGGTATCATGAGGAAACAGTTCAACAGGATATTTGTTGATGCTCCTGCAGCTGGCGATTCTGACGATGCATTTGAGAAAATGGAATACAAACTCCTGCCTGGTGCCAACAAGATGCTGCCCAAAGTGTTTTTCTCCAAATCCCGAATTGCTGAATTTGCTCCTTCACAAGAACTGCTCGAGCATTATGAGCAAGGCACACACAAGAAAGGCGACAACTTCAGTCTTAAGGACTGCCATGAATTGATAGACTTCTTCAAAGCTTCAATCCAGAAGCATGAAGATTGGAGCAAATTTGATTTCCATTTCTCGTCCACCGAGAGCTATGAGGACTTGAGCGGATTCTATCGTGAAGTGGAGCAGATGGGCTATAAGATTTCCTACAAAAGAATTCCCGTCTCCTACATCGATACAATGGTAACCGAAGGGAAACTCTTCCTATTCCAGATTTACAACAAAGATTTCTCTCCATACAGCAAAGGAACTCCCAATTTGCACACACTATATTGGAAGATGGTGTTTGACGGACGCAATCTTGCCGACGTTGTCTATAAACTAAATGGCCAGGCCGAAATCTTCTACAGGAAGAAGAGCCTGTCCTATGAGAAGCCCACTCATCCAGCCCACCAAGCCGTCAAGAACAAGAATCCCGAGAACGAAAAGAAAAGCAGCACGTTTGACTACGACCTGATCAAGGACCGACGGTACACGATGGACAAGTTTCAGTTCCATGTTCCCATCACAATCAACTTCAAGGCAACTGGTGCGGGGAGCATCAATCCGCTTGTCAATCAATACATCCATGACCATGATGACCTGCATTTCATCGGAATTGACCGTGGCGAACGTCATTTGCTCTATGTCACGGTCATCGACTCCAAGGGAAACATCAAGGAGCAGTTCTCACTTAACGAGATTAAGAATGAATACAAGGGCAACACCTATATCACCGACTATCATGGCCTGCTCAACGATCGTGAAGCCAAGCGTCAAAAGGAGCGCCAGAGCTGGAACACCATCGAGAGCATCAAGGAGTTGAAACAGGGTTACCTGTCGCAGGCCGTGCACAAGATTGTCACACTCATGGTCAAGTACCATGCCATTGTCGTTCTTGAGGATTTGAACATGGGCTTTAAGCGTGGCCGCCAAAAGGTGGAGAGTTCGGTTTACCAGCAGTTTGAAAAAGCCCTTATTGACAAACTTAACCTGCTCATTGATAAGAAAGTTGACCCCGACCAACCTGGCGGCCTATTGCATGCTTACCAGTTGACCAACAAGTTCACGTCGTTCCGCGATATGCGCCGACAGAATGGCTTCCTGTTCTATATACCTGCCTGGAACACCAGCAAGATTGATCCCGTGACAGGATTTGTTAACCTGTTGCATCCGCGATATGAGAGCGTGGAAAAGTCGCGGTCATTCTTCTGCAAGTTCAAGTCTATCCGTTACAACGAAGACAAAAGGTGGTATGAGTTCTCACTGGACTACAATGATTTCACGACCAAAGCCGTGGGCTCTCGCACCCATTGGACATTGTGCACCCACGGAACCCGAGTTGAGACCTTCCGCAACCCCGAGGCTAATAACATGTGGGACAGTCGTGAGGTGAATCTTACCGAGGAGTATAATGCTCTGTTTGCCTCCCGCGATATTAGTACTAAAGGCAATTTGAAAGAAGAAATCGCCAAGCAGGACGATAAAGCATTTTTTGAAGAGTTGATGCACTTGATGAATCTGACACTGCAAATGCGTAACAGCGTCACAGGAACCGACGAGGATTACCTCATTTCACCGGTTGCCGATGAGAACGGCCAGTTCTATGACAGTCGTACATGTGGCAAAAAACTGCCCGAAAATGCCGATGCCAACGGCGCCTATAATATTGCCAGAAAAGGCCTGTGGATAGCAAGACAAATTCAGGCGGCTCCAGTTGACAGCAATACCGAATGGATCATCTCTAATAAAGAATGGCTGGATTTTGTTCAAACAAGACCTTATCTTGAACACTGATGGGGTACTAAATGATTGTTAGAGAGTGACTTGGCTTATACTCTTAAGAATAGGTGGGTAAATTAACTCTAAGAATCATTTTCCTAAGTGTATGATATTCAAAATTATTATTGTAATTTTGTTGGGACAGGGTCTAATTGACTCATTCAATTTCTACTATTGTAGATACCTTATAACACATTAACTATTCAACTTATCGGGTCTAATTGACTCATTCAATTTCTACTATTGTAGATTCGCAAGTCTGTAGCCTTCTACTATCTTGTCTAATTGACTCATTCAATTTCTACTATTGTAGATACATGTGTTAGCATATCCCGCTAGTTTGGGGTCTAATTGACTCATTCAATTTCTACTATTGTAGATTCGAATTAAGGCAACGGCTTGAAGCCTTGTCTAATTGACTCATTCAATTTCTACTATTGTAGATATCGTGGAGCGTGAATGCTAAAGGAGACCCGTCTAATTGACTCATTCAATTTCTACTATTGTAGATCGCAGTTTGTCATAGTCCAGTGCTTCACTGGTCTAATTGACTCATTCAATTTCTACTATTGTAGATCAAACGAGGGATGCCACGCATTCCGCAAGAGGTCTAATTGACTCATTCAATTTCTACTATTGTAGATAGGTCACGGGGTCACGCTTTTCGGGCGTGCAGTCTAATTGACTCATTCAATTTCTACTATTGTAGATGATGAGTTCCAGCGCAAGGCGGCAGACAGTCTAATTGACTCATTCAATTTCTACTATTGTAGATACCATCCTCGCGCAGCTGGGGTTCTGCTCGTCCAATTGACTCATTCAGTTTCTATACAAGTCACACGAATAGATTTAAAACACTAGCACCAAATCAGTTAAATTCGTGAAATTCGCATTAGCCCCGCAGGGTTCAGAGGCATATCTTTATCATTCCCAATTTTAACAAATCAATGAAGACAAGGATTTGTTTTGATTTTGTTTATAATTTTGTTTGATTTTTCGAGCGAAGCTCGATTAAAGTTTTCAGGCGTTAGTTTTGTAACAGTCTCACCTGCATCCCCAATCAGTGATAAAACCGCCAAACTGTCAACCCAGTTTAGGCAAATGATAAAATTAGTGTCAACCAAATCAGTTGAATTCGCGAAATTCGCATTAGCCCCGCAGGGTTCAGAATTGACATCAGTGTTTCAAAATCATTAACGGGCAAGTGCCATTTATTGGCACTTGCTCTCGCTATTTTTGCCCCACAATCAATAAATTATTCACCATAAAACACAACAATTACCATGCATTACAACCGTCAACCCCTCATCCCCGATACCCTTGACCCGTGGGAATCGCTATTCATTAACACCGACAATGATAACATCGCCAACTACAGGCCACATCCCATCGTCAATATATGTGGATCCACAGCCATTCATCGCCACGAAATCACTTTCCTGACGGGCTCATCACACTGCAGGGCACACGCAATGGCTAAGATGATAGCAGCAGCTGTCCTCAACGGCAACTATCCCTTTGCCCACTCTTTGCAGGTAGCACGGCAAGCCGACAGCGACAATTCTGACGACAACGACACTCAGGCGAAGGTCATACCGGGAAAAGTCCTCTGGATTGATTCAGTCCACTCCTTCTACACCGTTTGCGGTTTCGTGGATGACTTCAAGCGCAATTTTAACGTCAATTCCAACAACTTCCGTGTCATGTGCCTCGATGACATCGGTACTTTCAACGAGCGCGACGAAACAGTACATCAGCACATCATCAAAGCCATACGCGATTTCAAACCTACACTGGTGGTTATTGACGACCTTGATCATCTCACTCCCGAGTGTGGCATGAATCTCGCCAATAACTTCTACCTCACTATCAGGGAGACGCTCGACCACTACGATACGTCACTGCTTTGCGTTGGATACAATTTGATAGGAAGAGCAAAAGCTACAGCTGGATTTATCGGCAAGATGCTCTTTCCCGTCGCCAACAATGTCTTCCGCATCACCAACCGCGGCACCACTGCTCACGTCAGGCGCGTCAAGGGGGTCAGTGGTGATGACCAGTTCGAGTTCGCTTTCACGGTCAATGATCAAAATTTCCCACAGGAAGTAGTCATGATTCCCGACAATACAGCTGTCGAGGCTCGGTTCGCCGAGGTGACAGCAGTACAAGATATTTTTACCTCGGTCTTACCCGAGCATGAGGCGCTGACCCCCGACGAATTGCTCACAAGACTCAACAAGCGGCATGACGACATGAACCGCCTCAACCGCAACCGGCACCTGATTGCGGGAGCACTCGCTCAAGGTATCATTGTCCGGGATGCCAACCGCCGTTATGCCATTAACAACGATAGGTGTAGCAAGAGCACGCTCACAAAACCAGACTATGACCCGCTCGATGACCTCATCGCTAACATCCAGAAGCACAACAAGATACCAAATCTCCCCAAAGAATACCCGATCAACTCGTTAACATATTTTAACCGCCGCGCACGACACGCTCACACCCCCGTCAGCAAGTAGGGCAAGACCAGCCAGCAACTCCCCCTCTAAGATTAGAGGGGGCAGGGGGCGTTGATGATATCCAAGGGTAGATGGACTGGACAGGGTGGACAGGGAAATCCATTCAGTCCAGTCCGTCCAGTCCGTCCAGTCCGTCCAGTAGGTCCAGGTCCCCTGTGCCGGGGCTCCGCCACGGCACCATTTCTAGTGCCTCGAAGAGGAACTTTACGATTGAGAGGCTTTTGACGGATGTGGAAGTTCGTCTACGACGCACTTTCCATTTGATTGTAGTTATAATTTTTGTTTAATTTCTCCGTGCTAAGCACGGACATTAATACAGGCTTGAATTATGCCACGGCGTCCATGTTGACCCACCCTCTGGGGGAAGGGTGTTGCTATTATTAATGTGGCCGTTGATTGATTAGTTGCAACTCCAGGGAGTCATTGTCATGGTTTTTTTGTACTTTTGCGGTCTGTATGTTATTCGCATTCACATTATTATTAACATAAATCAAAACACTACGATGGACAAAAAACGACATTACCTCTTGTTCTTGCTTGCAGCGATTGTGGGCATGACGGCGGCCGCTGCAGTACCCAGCGGCTACTACAACAATGCCAACAACAAGAGCGACCAGGCCTTGATGGCAGCACTGCACTCGATAATCGATGGACACACCAAGCGCTCCTACCAACAACTGTGGTCTGACTTCAAGTCAACAGACTGCAACGGCACAACCATTATCGACCGCTATTCCACGACACAATACACCTATAGCAGCGACCAGTGCGGCAATTACAGTGGAGTGGGGGACTGCTACAACCGTGAGCACTCGATTCCCAACAGCTGGTGGGGTGGGAGCGATACTGATACGGCCTTCACCGACTTGCATCACATGTTCCCTGTTGACGGATGGGTGAACAACGAACGCGGCAATCATCCGTTTGGCGACTGTGCCAACGGCGTGGCCAAGGGTACCGGCAAATTGGGCTCATGTACCTTTAGCGGATATAACGGCACTGTGTTTGAGGTCGCCGACGAGTACAAGGGTGACTTCGCGCGAGTTTATTTCTATTTCGCTACACGCTACATGACGCGTATGAGCAACTATACCAGCGGTACCGGCAACGTCGTGTTCACTGCCAGCACCTATCTGGGACTGACCAATTGGGCCATCAACCAGCTGCTGGAGTGGCACCGCAATGATCCCGTGAGCACGCTTGAAACCAGGCGCAACGATGCGGTATACGGTATCCAGAAGAACCGTAACCCCTTTGTCGACTATCCTGAGCTGGTAGAATACATCTGGGGAAACAAGAAGGGTAGTGTGTGGAATCCCAGTGGTGCCCCGACACCGACCTTGACGTCTCCTGCCAATGGCTCGACCGTTGACGTGGGCACCCACACGGGCGAAGGCGTGAGCAAGACCATCACCGTTAAGGGCGCTAACCTGACCAAGGCGTTGACCATCAGCGTGAGCGGCACCGGCTTCTCGGTAACGCCGACAAGCATCACTGCTGCCAATGTCAACAACGGGACATCGGTTACCGTGACCTATAACGGCACTCAGAGCAACGCAACCGGCACGCTCACCATCAGCAGCACCGAGGTGAACGCTACAGTTAACCTTACCGCAGCTTACCAGGGTGGCGGCGGCCAGACCGAAGATGAAGAGGTCGTCGAGACCTGGGAAGGCTGTTCTACAGGTGGTTACTGGACGCAGGCGGTGCAGGGCGCAGCTTTCGGGTGGGACTTCAACAATGCCGGACTCTATGCCCGTGAGAATGATCACTGGAATGGCTCGCTTGGCTGTTGCTTTGGCAAGAATACCAATTCCTCCATTACGATGAACGAAGACGTCCATAATGGCGCCAGCAAAATCACGTTCTATGCAGCAAAATACGGCAGTGATGCCAATGCTACGTTGCAGGTTCAGTATAGCACCAACGGCGGTAGCACCTGGACCACGTTGACCACTTGCACGCTCAATGGCACCTGGCAGCAGTACACATTCGACATGGATGAGACCGGAAATGTGCGTTTCAAGTTCCAGCAGACAGCAGGGTCGCGCTTGAATATCGATGACATTGCCATCACCAGCAATGTGGCAACACCCGTCGAGCCGTCGATCGCCATCACTGCTATTGCCGCAATCGAGGCCGAGCAGAATGGTGAATCGTCCATCGTTACGGGTACTGTCACTGCCGATGACAATACTGACGACATCACGTTGACTGTGGAGGGCAATTTTGAGTTGAGCCTGAACAGGCGCGATTGGGCCCGTAGCTTGACGCTTGATCCGACAGGTGAAGTCTTCTATGTGCGTCTGGCCAACACAAGCACGGTCGGTAACTTCAATGGTACCGTTACGGCTACCACGGGCAGGGTGAGCGCTTATGCCGATGTGCAGGGCATTGTCAATGCTGCGCCTGTTATTGTCGGGGACGTGAACATGGATGGCAGCGTGAATATTGCCGACGTGACGACACTCATCGACTACCTCTTGGGCGGAGACGAGAGCATGATCGATATCGTAGCTGCCGATGTCGAACAAGACGGCATGGTTAACATCGCAGATGTTACTGCGCTGATAGACAGATTGTTAGGCGGTGTGTCGGCCGTGATGAAGAGCGGCTGGGATGCCTGTCCCGCAATCGGTGGCATCGCAGTTGAGAACTATACTGGCGAGAATCTGGAGGTCTATGACATGGATGGCAACTGCTGTGCCGTAATCATGTCACAGGGTGAAAGCTTCATCGACATGCCCGTTGGCGTCTATGTTGTAGCCGATGACAACCGCTCCCGCAAGGTGGTTGTCAAGTGATGCAACTCAGGCTTCACAAACAAGACTAAACAAAGAGGCGCGAGGTTTGAAATGACCTTGCGCCTCTCCTTAAAATTCTATAAGATAGCAGCTTATCTGCCGATGCAATGATAGTCAAAGCCTGCTTGATGCAGTTCGTCGGCATCGAGGATGTTGCGTCCGTCAAGCACGAGGCGACCACGCATCTTGCCTTTCAATGTCTCCATGTTGGGCATGCGCAATTCCTTCCACTCAGTCACCAGCATCAAGGCATCGGCACCGTCTACGGCATCATACATGTCGTGAGCATAGGCCACCTTGTCGCCGACGCGGCGTCGACACTCGTCCATGGCCACCGGATCATAAACCTTGACATGGGCCCCAGCCTTGAGCAACAGGTCTATCAGCACCAGTGAAGGGGCTTCGCGCATATCGTCGGTCTCCGGTTTGAAGGCCAGTCCCCAAATGGCCACGGTCTTGTCCTTGAGCTGTTCTTCTCCGCCATAGTAATTCACAATCTTGCGGTAGAGCACCAGCTTCTGGTCCTTGTTGACCTCCTCGACGGCTTGCAGGACACGCATGGGGTAACCCATGTCTGCTGCCGTCTTGATAAGGGCTTTAACATCCTTGGGGAAACACGAACCGCCATAGCCGCAACCGGCATAGAGGAACTTTTTGCCAATTCGGGTATCGCTGCCTATGCCTTTACGCACCATGTTGACGTCGGCCCCGACCAGTTCGCACAAGTTGGCGATATCATTCATGAAGCTGATGCGGGTCGCGAGCATCGAGTTTGCGGCATACTTGATCATCTCGGCCGAAGCGATATCGGTGAAAATCAGTCGGTCGCTGACAATCATGAAAGGCTTGTAAAGGCGGGCCATGAGTTTGCGGGCTCGTTCGCTTTCAACTCCCACAACGACGCGGTCTGGACTCATGAAGTCCTTCACGGCATTACCCTCCTTGAGGAACTCGGGATTGCTGGCCACGTCAAACTCAATGTCAACTTTGCGTTTGTCCAGTTCTTCCTGGATGACGGCTTTGACTTTTTGGGCGGTTCCCACAGGCACGGTGCTCTTGGTCACCACCAGGAGGTAATGATTCATGTGCTTGCCGATTGTGCGGGCCACTTCAAGAACATACTTCAGGTCTGCACTGCCGTCCTCGTCGGGAGGCGTACCCACGGCACTGAATACGATGTCAACATCGTTGATGATGTCCTCAAGACGAGTAGTGAACTTGAGGCGACCTGACTTCTTGTTCTTCTTGACCAGAGTCTCTAAACCAGGCTCATAGATGGGAACTATTCCTTGGTTGAGCGCTTCTATCTTGTGCTCATCAACGTCAACACAAGTCACATGCACGCCCATTTCGCTGAAACAGGTGCCGGTAACCAGGCCCACATATCCGGTGCCAACTATAGCAACATTCATAACTAATTGTATGGTGGTAACATTTTCGGGCTCCACTAGATAGTGAAACCCGAAAAATGAAATTGTTCAATATTAACTGTTGATAGGCTTCTCGCGGTCCTTGGGAGTGTCATCGACGTAATAACCGCCGCTATCACCACCGTAACCGTAGCCGTAGCCATATCCGTAACCGTAACCGTAGCCCTTACCATAACCGTAAGCATAAGAGTAGTTATAGCGGGTCTTGCTCACCTTGATGTCGTTGACAAGAATGGTGAGGTTCTTGATCTTGCCCTCTTCGGCCATATGCTCGAGTTCGTACATGTAAGTCTGTTCAACCCTACCGTCACGGATAACGTAGATGGTGAGGTCTACATGTCGGTTTACAACCGCAGCGTCGGCAATCAGGTTGAAAGGCACGGTATCAAGGATAACGTAGTCGTAACGCTTCTTGAGCTCCTGGACCATCTTGGTCATATTTTCGCTCAGCAGCAATGAGGTGGGGTTGGGAGGAATGGCACCAACACTGATGATGTCAAAGCCTTCATGCAATGCTCCGCGATGGATGACATTGTCCAGATTAGTCTCCTTGCCGGACAGATAGGCCGATGCGCCCTTACCGTCCTGTACGCCTACATACTCCGAGAACTTACCCTTACGAAGGTCAAGGTCGACTACAATAACGGACTTATTCACATAAGTGTAGGACAATGCCAGGTTCACAGCCACAAAGCTCTTTCCTTCACCAGACATGGTCGAGGTGAACTGGATGACAGTACCCTCGCCGTTGGGCTTGTCTTGGCTGGTGACAAAGTCTAGGTTGTTTCGGACAATACGGAACGCCTCATTCATGCGGTCATTAGAGGTCTCGTTAACCACAATCTCACCAGTGACATTGTTCTTCTTGGCAGGCAACTCACCCAAAATGGGAATATCGCAAACCTCTTCAACCTCGCGGCGAGTATGGATGGTCTTGTCAAGCGAGAAGTACCAGAATACGCCGTAAAGCACAAATGCAGGAATCAGCAAACCAATAACCATACCCGTGAGTACAATACGCGTAAGCGGAGCAGTAACGGGTGTGGGGTTGGGTATAGCGGGCTCCATGACTTTTGCGTTCGGCTCGGTGATAGCCATTTGAAGCGCATTCTCCTCGCGTTTGTTGAGCAGGTAAAGATAAAGTTGCTCCTTGATCTTCTGCTGGCGTGTTACCTCGGTAATCGCTTTCTCATGCGAGGGGTTGGCGGTAAGACTGCTCTGTGCTTGACTTTGCATGCGTTGTGCTTGACCCTGACGCGTGCGCAGGGTGCTCATGTAGCTATCAAGGCTGGCAAGCAGGTTCTTTTTCTGTGATGCAAGCGAACTGGAGAGTTCTTTCATCACGGGGTTCTCAGCACTGGAAGTGGCAGAAATCTTTTGATATTCCTGCATGGCTTCGTTGTACTGATTGATTTGCCCAGAGATACCTGCGTTGTTCATGCCTGAATTGGCAGGAATCAATTCGCCCGGACCCATGTTGGCAATATGACGGCGAATCTGTGCGGCCAGGTTGATTTCAAGAGTAACGTCCTCAGTTTGATTGATTTGGCTCATTGTATTGCCTTCGGTGCCCCACATACGTGAGCTGGCAGATCCGGCAGTAAGAATAGCTACCTCGTTATCAACGCCACTCAAGTCCTTCGAGAGGTCAGACACACGTTCGGCAATAAAGGCTTCAGTGTTGCGTGCAACCTGGTTCATGTCATTGATACCCTCTTGGTTGTATGCTACAACAAGGGCATTCAAGATGTCGGCGCACATTTCGGGGTTCTGTCCTCTAATGGCGAGATTTAGCACATCGCTATGCTGGTCGGCATTCTCTACGTGCAGGGAACTTGCCAGCGATCTTGCCATGGCAGAAGGATTTGAGATGTTAACAAGTACAGTATAGTCGATATACTGGTTGTTAAACACTTTAGTCTTTGTGATGGCAACTGGACCAAAGTCGGTGTTTACCTTGTTGCCAAAGTGGGCCTTTTTCCATTCACCGCCGTTTACTCTAAATTCGAATTCCTCAGAGCTTTTTGGTACAATGGTGAGAGAAAAACCGCGGGTCACCTCCTTGAGTGGGGTAACTTGTACGGGCGTGTCCTTGTAGATGTTGACATCACGCAGGAACATGTGACCGTAATACTGCACATTCAGTCCCAGCGAGTTTACAACAACCTCCATCACCCTGGATGACCTAAGTTTGTGTGGCTCATTAGGAATATAATTGACGGTGTTCAATCCCAAATCGCTGAACGTCATTGAGGGAGTACCCTGTGCACTGTCCTTAGAACGAATGAGGATAGATGATCTGGCCATGTAGAACTGTGGCTTGGTTTTTGCGTACAGGTAGGAAATGCTTGCACAAACAATCATGGACAAAACGAACCAATACCAGTTGTAGGCACATGCCATGAACAAACGGTCCCACTTAATACCAGTGCGCGCGCGTTTTTTCTTTTTTTCTTCGGCGGCCGCTCTTGCAGCCAAGTCTTCTTGAACTATTTGTTGCATATCTAGTTAATATTTTTCCATATGGAATGAATGATATTGCCTATCGGATAACCAATGGTTCTCTACTAGGCATATTCAAGTGCAAATTTACTGTAATTAGTTGAATTGGCAATGTATTGGTTCAATAAAAAAATATTAAAAAGAATCCAACGTCACAACGCTGCGAAAAAAATGGGGTGGAAACCAGTAACGGCTCCACCCCATTATGGGTTCAAATACCTAAGTATTTATGAGATTAATCCATCTCTTCGTCAGCGGGATAACCGCCCATCTCGCGGATGGCGTTCTTCAGCATGACATACTGCTGGAAGAGGTGGTTAACGGGAATCTCGTCCTTGGTGTAATCGTGCATCGGGCTCTTGAGGAAGAAGCTCAAGAAGCGCTGAGTGCCCCAGCGGCCGGCGCGGCGTGCGAGGTCGATGAGCAGACACAGGTCAAGGCACAACGGAGCAGCGAGGATAGAGTCGCGGCACAGGAAGTTGATCTTGATCTGCATGGGATAGCCCATCCAGCCAAAGATGTCGATGTTGTCCCATCCCTCCTTGTTGTCGTTGCGGGGAGGATAGTAGTTGATGCGAACCTTGTGGCAGTAGTTGCTGTACAGGTCAGGCTGGTCGTCGGCTACCAGGATAGACTCGAGGGTCGAGAGCTTGCTGACCTCCTTGGTGCGGAAGTTGGCGGGCTCATCCAGTACGAGACCGTCGCGGTTGCCAAGGATGTTGGTCGAGAACCAGCCATTCAGACCCAGCATACGGGTGCCGATGATGGGAGCAAAACCGCTCTTCACCAGAGTCTGGCCAGTCTTGAAGTCCTTGCCGGCGATGGGCAACTGCTTCTTCTCGGCGAGTTCCCACATGGCAGGAATATCAACGGTGGTGTTGGGTGCGCCCATCACGAAGGGAGCATCCTCCATCAGAGCGGCGTAGGCGTAGCACATCGAGGGGGCAATCTTGTCCACCACGTTATCCTTCATGGCCTGCTCCAGGTCGGCGAGTTTGCCGTGGTACTTCATGTCGGGCTCGACGTAAATCTCGGTCGAAGCTGCCCACAGAACAACCACGCGGTCAACACCGCTGTTTTTCTTGAAGTCGCGGATGTCCTGACGAACCTGCTCGGCCATATCCCAACGATCCTTGCACTGCTTTACGTTGTCACCATCCAGGCGCTTGGCGTAGTTCACGTCGAAAGCGGCCTTCATGGGCTTAATCTTCAAAAGCTCGTCCTTAACGGGCTCAATGTCCTTCTCCTTGAGAACCTCGGCCTTGATTGCGCTCTCATAGGCATTCTCGGGGAATACGTCCCATGCAGCGAACTCGATGTCATCGAGCGAAGGCATCGATACGATCTCATTATAATGCAAGTACTTCTTGTCAGCGCCTTTTCCGATGCGGATTTTGTCGTACTGAGTCATGCTGCCCACAGGCTTTGCAAGACCCTTGCGGATCATCATAACACCGGTCATGAAAGTGGTGCTCACGGCACCCAATCCTACTACCATAATACCTAACTTGCCGGTAGCGGGCTTAACGATTTCTTTTGCCATAATCTTTTATTACAGTTAATGTTTAAATTGTTTTCAAATGCTTATTTAAGTCTAACCCATACCTGGGTTTTGTCTCTTGTCGAAGTTTGCTCTCGCAAAAAACGGCGCTAAATTACTGTCTTTTTTATAAACGAAAAACTAAATAATTAGTAAATTATATTTAAAATATTTAAAAACTAGGAAAAAGAGATAAAATTTCTAAAAATCAAGCAATACAAAACACTAAATGTTAATTAATTCTAACGCCACCTTGCATCGATAAGTCGAAAAATGAGTTATTTTTGAGCTGATTATTGGCGGCTGCGGCTTTGATAACATTTTTTTAGAAATGGTGCGGGGCGACTGTGGCTTTGCACAATAAAATTGTTGTAATGAGCGGTTATTGATTAAGGAAATCTTCGGCGGTAGCAATATCGCCGGCGTGATCCACGTCCACAATTTTTTCTATGCTGTAGGCTTGCAGATGATGACCGGCCTTGATGAGTGCCCGCTGGAAATTGCGCATCCTGCTGATGCCCTGTTCGATGCAGTCGTTCAATACAGAGAAAGCCTTGTCAGTCATTGCATACACTCCGCCCGATACATATTTTGCGCCATCCCATCCATTATCTCTAAAGGCGGTGATGTTCATCTGGTCATCGACTTCGACCCACAAGGGCTTCTCGTCGTCGACAAAGGGAGTAACAGCCCACATCCCGTCATGGTCTTTGTCTTCCTCAAAGGCTTGGATATATCCTTTGAAATCCTCTTCGCGGAAGATTGTGTCTACCGTAGTAAGGCAAAACTTGCCTTCAGGAATGACACGGCTCAGGTGCCACAGGCTGTGCATCGAACTAGGGGTTGTCTTGACAACCAGGTTGAGAGGAACGGGTAGCTCTAGGCTCTCAAGGTACTCTCGCACCTCGGTCATGTGTTCGTTGACAATAATGCTGATGCTCTCGGCATTGCATCTGAGCATAATGTTGATTAGGCGACCTATCATGGGTTCGCCTTGTAATTCGACCAAAGGTTTGGGTTTTGCCACACCTTCTTGAGCCAATCTGGAACCTTCGCCAGCTGCAATGATTGCAAAATTCATTATCTATTATGTTATTGTTGTATTGTTAATGCGTGAGAATCAGAAACGGTCAAGCCAATCCATGACTTGTGTTACCCTGGAAATGGTGTTGGGATGGGTCTGCTCATCTTCCTGGGTTGTCCAACCCTTGCCTTTGAGCCACAGCACATGGCAACCCAGCTGCTCAGCAGGCTCGATGTCCTTACGCAGGCTGTCGCCAACTACCAAGACTTCATTAGGCTCGAGTTCCAACGCGTCAATGCCCAGTTTGAATAGGGTGGGGTTGGGCTTGCGCACCCCGACGACTGCACTCTCGATGATGCCTTTGAATAAATGACGTATGCCATATGAGCGCAGCACCTCGTCTATGTTGCCATAGAAATTGCTGACCAGCATCATGGGGTAGCGTTCGTGCAGCTGTTCAAGCATTGGCCGTGCCTCGTTGATGCATTCTCGTGCGGCATTGTCACAATAGGCGGCCACTTCCTCGGCCCAGCGTTTATGGGTGGCTTCGTCGGGTCGTTGAGGCAGATAAGATATTTCGAGTGTTACTTTTTTGAGCAGCAGGGTGTGAAAGTCGTCCTGTGGAAGGATGATCCGTTCACGGGCAAGTGCTCGCTCGCCTTCGACATAGGCATTGCGGAAAGTCTCCTTGTCGATGGGAACACCCGCTTGGCAGTAACCCTGCCATAACACCTCGCTCCAGTGCACTCCGCGGCTGTCGAGCGTACCGCCATAATCAAAGATGAGTCCTTTAATCATTGTTGAAAGCCGAATTAATCCTCCTTGGTCAGGTCGAGTTTCACATTGTCACGGCCACGATCCTGGAAGAGTTTGGGCAAGGGATTCTGTCTTGCCTCATCATAGCGGATTCGGTTGCGGTATACGTCGATGGCGGTGTAGATGGCCTGTCTCATCGATGACTCGTTGGCAATGCCTTGACCCGCGATATCATATCCAGTGCCGTGGTCAGGACTGGTGCGAACGAACGGAAGGCCAGCTGTGAAGTTCACGCCTTCGTCCATGGCAATGGTTTTGAAGGGTGCCAGGCCTTGGTCGTGATACATCGCAAGCACACCGTCGAAACGGCGATAATGGCGTGCGCCGAAGAAACCGTCGGCGGCATAAGGGCCAAAGCTTTGAATGCCTTCTTCGTCAAGCGACTGCTGGATGGCGGGCAAGATGATGTCGCGCTCCTCACTGCCGAGCATTCCGTTCTCGCCAGCGTGGGGGTTAAGCGATAATACGGCGATTCGTGGGCCGTCGATGTTGAAGTCGCGCTTCAGCGAATCATTGAACAGGCGCAGTTTCTCACGTATGCCTTCGATGGTTAACGCTGCGGGCACCTGCGACAAGGGCAGGTGGCCGGTAACTAGAGCCACACGCAATCCTGCCGTGCAAAGAATCATCAGCGCTTTGTTGTCTTCTCCGGCAGCACTCTCCAGGTATTCGGTGTGTCCGGGGAAATGAAACTGGTCGCTCTGGATGTTGTCCTTACTGATAGGAGCGGTGACTAGGACGTCGATAAGTCCTGTTTTGAGATCCCTCACGGCGGCCTCTAGCGCCATGAAAGCTGCGGTGCCTGCCTGTTTGCTGGGATGTCCTAATTCTACCTTGATTTCCTGTTCAATACATTCCACAAGGTTGGGCATGTTTTCCTTGATGTTTTCAGGCGTTTTTGTGTGGTTAATCTGAAAACCAGGCAAGTTGCATGCATTGCGGTGATAGCTGATGATTTTTCCTGACCCGTAGATGATAGGCACGCACAGGCCCAGCATTTCAGGCTCGGATACAGCCTTCATGACCACTTCGGCGCCGATGCCGTTAGTGTCTCCTATTGTGATGCCGACTTTCAGTCGCTTGTTATTGTTTTCGCTCATTTGTTATCTATAAAATTATCGATTTTGTCATTTTCGACCTGCAAAGGTATGTAATTATTCCCAACCCTGCAAACGCGTGCTTAGGGTTTGTTTTCGTTGCATATCAAAACAGGGACGTCCCGGTGGTGTGGGGCGTCCCTGAATAATCATGAAAGACAGAGTTATCTTACCATCTTAAGTGTTTGAGTAGTGCCGTCGCTCATCTGGCGTACGATGATATTCACGCCGCTGATGGGATCGCTGTGCTCTTTGCCGCTAGCGTCAAAGTAGCGTTCGCTGATAACGGTTGGAGCCGCCAACTCGTCTCCGGCAATCTCTTCGATGCGTGTGGGTTCGCCTGGAGGTGCCCATGCAATGCCAAAGCTGGAACCTCCGCCCGATTTCAACGAAGTGCCGGGTCTTCCGTCATCGTAGAGGTACTCAATGTAATTGCGATATGGGTCATACATCTTGATGACAGCGATTGTTCCATAGATGTTACTGGGATCAATTACGGCATCATCGGGTCCATAAACCACAGCGGCTCGACTCGGCGCGTTGTTGACTCTGCCTCGGGTTCCAATGTAAGGTCCTGCTGAGTTGACAGTGAATGATATGACTTTAGTGGGATCAAAACCGTCAGCCGTGAATTGCCTCAGATAGCCGGCCGATGAGGCGGACTCGATAGTGTCTTGACCGCACTTGTGACCCAGGAATGTATCGTAGTTGTCATGTAATGCATCGCCTGCATCTTCTTCGAGCTGCAGATAATACATGCTGCAGTCGAGCACTTCATTGTTCGGTCCTCTTTCCTTCCATGCGGCAAGCTCACCCGTAATCAGTCCTCGCACATTATGGTAACAGTTGTATTCTGTAATGCTCGGGCATCCACTCAGGTCAATGGCGTTGATGTGGTTGTAGCTGTAAGTGAGTGTCTGCAGCGATGCGTTATCATTCAGGCCGTCCATGCAGTACAGGTCATTATTGTCGGCTCGAACGACTTGCAGGGCATTGCTGGCAAAGTGCAGATCGGCGATACTGTTCTTGCCAGGTTGATTCATCGAAGTGGGCACGGGTGCAGGCATTTCAAAACCGTAGTTATTGAAGGTGTTCCAGCCTGCCGAGATGCTGTCCATGTTGCTGCAGTCGAAGTACTCAAGGTGATTGTTCTTGGTTACATCGAGCGTGCGTACCATGCAGTTGCGCAGGTCGAACCACCGGAGTCCCGTGTTCTTGGTCACGTCAAGGTGGTCTAATTGTGGGTTCTGCCAGATTTTGAGCGTGTCAAGATGCTCTTTGGCATCGTTGGTGAACGCTTGCAGCAGAGAGTTTGAGACCCATGCGGTGATGAGGTTCTTATTGGCGGTCAGATCCATGCCCACGTCTCCCAACGCTGTTCCCAGTGCCTTGTCGTTGTAAGCATGCAGGTATTTGAGGTTGTTGTTGTGGCTCAGGTCAAGCTCGTTGAAAACGGCATTGTCATTCACCCATACCAACGTCAATGAGTCGGCGTCAGCGGTCGGGAAACCATATTGCGCATCATAGGACTTGTTGAATGCCAACCTGTCGAAACCGTTGATTTTGGGCAACATGGGGTCATGGTGACAATACACGTCGGTCAGCGCATTGCAACTATCAAGGAGCACGGTTGTCAGTTTGGGGCGGTTGAACGCCCTGATGCCCCGCAGGCCGCTCAGCGGTGTGGTAACCGCGCCGTTGTAGGTTCCACCCACTCGGGCGCCATTCTTGTAAACGTTCGCGTCGGGGTAGAAGATTTTTCCGGTCTCGATGTCATAGCCGCGGGTCTTGTATGCGCATCTGCTGGCATCGATGTAGGTGATATCATTTACCTTTTGTACATCGACATAGTGCAATGGGTTGCCTGTGATGATGAGAGTGTCGATTTGAGGGGCATACACGCCTATGGAGTCAAAACGAGAGTAAGATAGGTTGACGTAGTGCAATTGGGTGCAGACGGAGTTCTCCCTGAAGTTGATAGACCCCTGCATAGTGCGGTTATCTGCACCGCGCATGCCGATGACTGATAACCTCTCCAGTGATTTCAGCCCTTCTCGGTTCCGCTTGCCGTACAGGGTACCGATGCCCATCGATCGCATTCCGTTATAGTCGGCGTAGAAGTACTTGAGGTTGTGCAAATCCTGAATCCAAATGTAACGCGCATTGGATACGTGGCAATGGGTGAGCGCCGTCTGTTCGATGCCTGTATAGCTGATATTGAGATACTCCAGTTTGTCATTGTCCATCAGGTCAAGGATATACAGGCCCGTGGTGTCGTTGTAATCTCCGGTGAAGTATTCACGGTCATCGTGGTTTGAAGTGAGCCATAAGTACTTCTTGTAGTCGGGGAAGTCGCGGTTAAAGGTACTGTTCGCGGGAATTGATGCCCGATAGGCGGCGCCCTTGTCTTGAGAGGTGGTGTAACGTGCGATGCTGCGGTTGTGGCTCACGTCCAGGTAGCGCAACTCGGTGTTCTTGTGCAGGTAGAGCGAGTCTTTTAGTTGACAATGGCTCAAGTCCAGATATTTAAGGCCGGTCAATTGCTCCAATGAAGCGCTGTCGGTCTGAGCCGGTGACGCGGGCCAATAGGCGTAATAATAGGAGTCGAGGCTGGGAGGTGTGCTCGACACGATGTTGTCGTATTGAGCCGTAGTTTTAGACCATCTCTCATAATTGTCGCCTGCCACTGGAGTGAGGTTCCTGAAGGTGTAGAACTTGTTGTAGCTGGCTTTGAGCGTGTCGATGGGCACACCATTAAGCGAGCCGTTGTTACCGATGCGCTGGAAATAGTTGGGCTGCTCGGCTGTGCCGCTGATGTCCATGTGGGTCAGTGCAGTGTTGCCCAGCAGATACAGGCCGCTGCCGTCGGCCATGGTCGGGTTGCTGGTCATCGTTGTGATGCCCGGATTGTTGTGCATTTCGAGGCGGGTCATGCTAGTGTTGCCGCCAAGCATGAGAGCAGTCAGTGTTTCGGGCAGGCTGGGCGCAGAGAAACTGGTGAATCCGTTATTGCCCAAATCGATGCCCGTCAACGAGCCGCAGTCGCTCGCGTCCATCGTCAATGCGCCACCGGTGAAGCCGCTGTTGTTCTCCAGATACAGGAACGCGAGCGAGCTGATGCTGGCAAAGTCGTTTGTGGCTTGACCTACAGATGCGTAGTTGTTGCCGTTAAGAAACAGGCTGTGCAATATTGTACAGCTACTGCCGCCCTCGAGTGTGAAATTGTTGCGTGGCAGAGCGTCGTCGTTAAGCTGTAAATATGTAAGATGGTTCAAGCCATTGATGTTTAGGGACTCCAATAATGGACTGCCATCTACCCAGAATTGGGTGACGCCTGAGTTGCCAGAGATGTCCACGGTTTTCAGCTTTGTAAAACCAGTGAGACCCTCAGTGTAGCTGCCCATGGCCGAATTGCTCGAAATGAGCGTCTCCAGATTGGGGTTATTGGCTGGCGTCAGGTAATAAAGCAGATAGTGGGGAGAAGTGCCAACGCGGAAGTAGACGTCACAATCGCTGATGTCGAGATAGGTGAGTGCGCCCATCTGTTGGAAAGCGCTGCTGTAGCCAAATGAGCTGTTGCCTCTCAAGATCAAAGTATCGATGGTGCTCGCGCAGTAATGTGTCATGTTGTCCACACCACTATTGCCAACGTCGCAGTGACCGATATTGAGGTACTTGAGAATTGAGTTGCTCGGTAATACAATATAGTATTGTGTGATAGTTGTGGCGCCGCTTGTGAATCCCTTGAGTTTAGTGCCCTCGGCATTCAGGTGCTCAAGGTGGGTGGCATTAGGCAGGAAAATACGGTCCAGAGCCGTGCAGTAACTCACGTCAACCCACTTGACGCTTCTTAATCCATTACCGGCATTGGTGCCCCAATAATCAAAATTCGTGCAATTGTTCAGCAGCAGCGTTTCCAGCTTGGTCAGGTGTTGCAGGTTGCCGCTCGTGTAGAAGTTAGTATTGCGCGACAGGTCCAAATACGTGATGTTGCTGTTGCCGCTGCCGATGGTCAGTCCTGCACCGGGGTGGCCACTGGCGCCGGTTGTGCCGGCTAGGGTGGTGATGTTGCAGTTGCTGGCCTTGAGTGTTGTCAGATCAGTAAGCCCGGTGATGTTGGCGCCGGTGGTCAGCGTGCTGTTGTTGCTGATGTCGAGATAGGTCAACCCGGTCAAGAGGCCTAGGCCCGTGAGATCGGAAATGCCTTTGTTGGATACATCGAGAGTGGTGAGGGTGGTTTCGTTGATGCTTCCCCCCTCGTTGACGCCCGTTGCCGCTGTTAATGCGGCCCTGAAGTTGGCATCAGGAAAGTTGGCAGAGTTGAGTGTGACGGACGCTTGGGCATGGCTGCAGCATATATATGCCAGCAGCACGGCCGCACACAATTTGAAGAATAGAAATCGTCTCATAGTGCTATGATCTTATTGATTGTTATAAAATTTTGGTTATCAATTAATTATTGAGGAAGAGGCTGTATGCCTTCATCTAAATGAGCGCAAGCCACTAGAAAGGGACGAGGCTTTTAGAGTGACTCGCGTCTTCTCTCGCATATTATTACTTGTAACGCGCAAATTTACATGAATAAATTTTAACAAGCAAAAATCTTGGCGAAAAAATATTGCCCCATAAAAAACTTTATGTTGAATATGTCTTTATTTGATGGATTAGGGCTTGTTTTCTTTGGTTGAGAACTTCCTGTAGAACCAAAAATGAACAGCGCTGAGCAACATTACCGTCGCAAAGTAGATGATAATCATTGGGGTGACGCCTAATTCGCTGTTTTCAAAGGCCTTGTAGAATGTCATTCTGACAAAAGGATGGATGACAAAGATGCTTGCCGAAATGACACCGACGGCATTAATGATTCTAAGGTTCAGCATTAGTGCCAAAGAGCCGATGAATAAGATGGCAAATACCTCTGTGAATGGCATTAATGGTTTGTTGGCCAGACTGATGAATAATAAAACGAGAGAAGCTGGGCATAGCATAAGGAGTGAGGGTTTGGTGGGCTGCCAAGAGCTTTTCGCTGCAATCATACCCAACAGGAACGGTGCGCCCCAGCCAATGCAGTTTTGCCTGAACCACCACATGGTATCATCATTGGTGAAATAGAGGAAGATGTAGTGAAGCACGATAGCGAATGCCATCGCAATTATCAGCCAACTTGTTCGCCATCTGCGGATGAATAAAAATAACAAATAGAACTGCAGGATAACGCCAAAGAACCAATACACACCAGGCTCGATGACGAATCCGTTGTCGCCATAGCTCAGGAGGTTGATGGTGAAGGTCAATTGGGCTATCACGGACTGCCAGTTGTGAGGCTCGCTGCACCAGAAGTGTTGAACGGCAACATAGAGGAGGTAAAGGGGTATGAGCAAAAGCAATAGTTTGACGGTGTGCCGGCGGATAAAGCCCGGCTTATCGTCGATGCCGTTGCCGTATTTGCGCGTCAAGCCATACCCGCTGACGAACAGGAACAAGGCCACGCCAATCCATCCGGTAAACGAGAAGAAGTGCCAGACCGAAGGCTGTGATGTGGCCATGGCTACAAAGTCGGCGGTAGCCGATGGTGAATAGGCCATCTCGTTGCAGCCTATGCCCATGAGGTGGTCCACGAAGTTGTGGATCATAATCAGCAGGATGGCATAGCTTTTCATGCCGTTGGTTTGTTCGCGTGTCAGTACCATATCTTCTTGAGTGACAGCACCACTTGAGAAATCGCTCTCGTGGCCTCTACGAAGCACAAAGTTACTGCGATTTCTTGCAATGGCAATCATTTGCGTTATTTTATTTACAGATGTCCTATTTTTTCAGTCGCAAACTTGCACATCTCGGTAGAAAAAGGTAATTTTGCGAGTTAAAACTATGCGCGGCAAGCGCCCTAACCACGGGCGATGGAGCCACTGCGCAATGTGACATAAAGAGGTAACTCGCTGATAATGACTACTGCGATAGTGTCGCCAGCATTGCCTACTCT
>JAEEGL012325753.1_pt1 | contig 23691 bp, 9 predicted proteins | sample 9134231 | NCBI WGS metagenome assembly JAEEGL01 (sample SAMN16246548, study PRJNA631951) | gut metagenome | biome: gut microbiome; feature: rumen; material: fiber-attached | host: Bos | place: Iran: Karaj | collected 2018-10 | reverse complement strand
GCAACAAAAGGTGTAAATGTTGTAGATGTAAACAATAAAGTTAAGAACGTATATAATGGCAAAAGTAAAGATGATCTAGAAAAGGTTGCTGCTCCAATAATTCCAGGCCCAGCAAGAGAGCCAGAAATAGATCCAGTTAAACCACCTGTTAAAGTTGAAGAAACAAATCCAATACAAGAAGAAGTTAAGGATGAAGCTCCAAAAGCAGAAGAACCAAAGGCGGAGGAGTCATCAGAAAACAAATAGAAAGGAAGTATTATTATGACATTTAAAGAATTTGTAGATAAATATATGGGTATGATAATTGGCATTATAATTGCACTTCTTCTTATTGCATTTAATATGATATATGCAATTGAATGCATTATTATTGTCGTTGCATTAGGATGGTTTGGAAGCTATGTCCAAAAGAATAGAGATACTGTTAAAGATAAATTAAAAGTATTTATTGACAAGTTTTAGTTGGAGGCTGTTATGAGTAGACATGTTGCAAGGGAAGTTGCATTCAAAATAGTTTTTGAACTTGCGTTTCAAGATGAACAAGTTGAGGAACTATATTCAAGATTTTTAGAATCTCAGGATGCAAAACCAGATGTAAATGAAGAAGATGAAAAATATATAAAAGATGTTCTTTCTGGAATACAAAGTAAATTGCCTGAAATAGATGAAAAGATAAAATCTAAATTAAAGGATTGGAATTTTGAAAGAATTAGCAAAGTTGATATGGCTATTTTAAGACTATCAATTTATGAAATTGCATATAGAGAAGATATCCCACCGAAAGTTGCTGTCAATGAAGCAGTTGAGATATCTAAAGCATTTGGAGAAGATGCGTCTTCATCATTTATAAATGGTGTGCTTGCAGAAATTCTTAAAGACAAAAAATAATTGGAGGAAATTTTGGAACAATTTTCATTTGATTTAGAACCTAAAAAACAAACAACTTGGCGACCTGAGCCAATGTCTGTTAAGGAACTAAATCTATATATCAAAGATTTAGTAGATAGAGATGATTTTTTAAATAATGTGTATGTAAAGGGTGAGATATCCAACTTTAAAAGACATTATACGGGTCATCTTTATTTTACTTTAAAAGATAAAGACTCTTTAATAAAATGTGTTTGCTTCAAATCATATACTGGAAACATCAAGTTTGAACCTGCAGATGGTATGCAAGTACTTATATTTGGAACGGTTGCAGTTTATGAAAGAGACGGAGTTTATCAAATATATGTTAAAGGTATGGAGCAAGATGGACTTGGCGCTTTATATACTGAATATGAGAAATTAAAAGAAAAACTTTCTCAGAAAGGAATGTTTGATGAAGCACACAAAAGGCCAATACCAATGCTTCCGAGAGAAATAGGAGTTGTTACTTCTAAGACCGGAGCAGTAATTAGAGATTTAATTAATGTTACGACGAGGCGTATGCCAAACGTTCATATAAAACTATATCCTTGCGCAGTACAAGGAGAAGGTGCTTCACAAACAATTTGTGAAGGAATAAAATATTTTAATGAAGCGCAAAATGTTGATGTAATAATAGTTGCTCGTGGGGGAGGTTCAATAGAAGACCTTTGGCCATTTAATGAAGAAATAACAGCAGAAGCGGTATATAATTCTCAAATTCCAATAATATCTGCTGTAGGTCATGAAACAGATTTTACAATTTGCGATTTTGTCGCCGACTTAAGAGCACCTACACCATCTGCGGCAGGCGAACTTGCAGTTCCAGATGTTAAAGAAGTTTTTTGGAAGATAGAAAGTTTTAAAAGAAGGATGTCACATTCACTTACTAAAAAACTAGAAATTATGAAAAATAGATTCAACAAGATTCTAAAAAGTAGAGTGTTCACAAATCCGCAAGACATGCTTAATGAAAGAAAACTAAAACTAGATTTATTATTAAAACAATTAGGTGACAAATCAGCATTATTAATAAAAAATAAAAAGTTACGACTAGTTAAAGTTGTAACTAAATTAGATAGTATCAGTCCATTAAAAACACTCTCAAGAGGATATGCTCTTGTTCAAACAGAAGATGGAAAACTTGTAAAAAATGCAAAAGATTTATCGAAAGATGACAAGATAAATATTACACTTAAGGAAGGTAAAGTGGAGGCAAAAGTATTATGAAAAAAGATGAAAAAATGACTTTTGAAGATGCTATGGATAATCTTGAAAAGATAGTAGAAGAATTAGAAAAAGGCGAATTGCCATTGGATGAGCAGGTTGAGAAGTTTAAAAAGGGTGTTGATATGTCTAATTATTGTGAAAAACTATTAGATGAAGCAGAAAAATCGATAACCATTTTAGTTAAAGATAAAGATGGTGAAGTTAAAGAAGAAGACTTTTCTTTATAATAAAATAATTTAAGGAGAGCAAAATGAAAGCATTTCTTACAAATAGGTTGCTTTGGATACCACTTGCCACATGGCTTTTAGTACAGATTTTCAAAATGATAGTGGAAATATTCAGTGCAAAATCACAAGACAGAAAGATTAATTTTAGAAGAATAATACGGTGCTGGTGGAATGCCAAGTTCACATACAGCTTGTATAACATCGCTTGCGACATCTATAGGTATCGTAGAAGGCTTTGGAACTCCACTTTTTGCTTTAGCTGCAGTTTTTAGTTTTATTGTAATGTATGATGCCACTGGTGTTAGAAGAGCAGCAGGAAAACAAGCGGCTGTGCTAAATAAAATAATAGAAACTGATGGTGAAAAAATTAATGTGCAAGAGAAGTTAGTAGAATTATTAGGCCACAGTCCTTTTGAAGTATTTGTAGGAGCAATCGTGGGTATCGTAATTGGACTAGTATTCTGTGCAATTTGGGATTTATAAGTAGCGGCGACCATTGGTCGCCATTTTTTACGTCAAAACGAAACGAAGTATATTTTTTGCACAATAGAGCATAACGCAAGGGAACGCGTATATTTCTTCGACCTCGAAGAAATTATACCGTTCCCGACAAGTTATGCGACAATATGGGCGATAGGAAGCAAAAAACCAGCAAATTTGCAAAAATAAAAAAAGTATGATAGAATGTACGCAGTGATGTGCTATTCTAGTTGTCGTAAGAAAATGCGAGGGTGGGCCTAAAAATCCACTGCAAAAGGCATAATCGATGAAGCTTTTAGGTAGATGCTCGCGACGCCCAGTCGAGGGTGCTATTTGGGAGTAAAGAGCTAAGGGCGATCCATAATGGCATATGGGCGTGGACCCTTTCCTCATGGAGACTTGTATTTTTAAAGCAGAAAACCTTTAAACAAAAGCAGCAAAAATACTTGAAACCTGCGAGGCCTTTGTCTTATTAAAGGTAGACATTAAGGTACACAGTGTAGCCTTCCTTGAGTGAACTTGGTGAATACAGGTATTTATCGCAGTTGAAACCAATTTTGCAAAAGAGGATAAACATTTTACTTATGACTGGAGGAAATCTCCTAGAGCATTTGCTACGCAAGATATATTTAGGATTGAGGTGTGGACTAAGTGGTAATCCAGACTCTTTGGTTGGCAACGACCAGATACTTTCTTTAAAGGGGAACCACTAAGATGGCGATATCTTAGTAGAAAGTAGGGAAATCCTTCTGGACCTAAGCCGCAAAATTTACTGAATGTATTATCACTATATCTTTTTAAATTAGCCAATACATAAAGTATTGGTTTTTTTTAACATAAAATGCGTGAATGATGAAGCGATTTTTACAAATTGCACGATGAAGCATTGCGCTATAGCGGAGTGTGTATTTCTTCGATCTCGAAGAAATGACACCGACGCGTTATAGCAATGCGATAGGGGGAAATATGGAAAAGAAATCGAAGAAGAAAGAACACATTTCTCAACGAAACTGGCTTTTAATAATATTTATAAGCACATTCGCATTATCAGCATTGTTTAATATGCTCTCAACAGAACTAGTTGAAAATGTAAATAATATAATAATTTCAGTAATCCTATTAGTTGTTGTTATTGGTGTTGGAATATTTTTTGACTTAATTGGAACAGCAGTAACAGCAGCGGAAGAAGCACCATTTCATGCAATGGCATCAGACAAAAAAAAGGGTGCAAAACAAGCACTTAAATTAATTAAAAATGCAGATAGAGTTGCTAATGTTTGCGCTGACGTAATAGGGGATATTTGTGGAGTTTTATCAGGAGCAACAGCAGCCTTAATTGCGACAAATGTTGCCAAAATGCTCGGCCAAAAAGATATAACTTTGACAACTTTACTTGTAACAGCAACGGTAACAGCATTTACAGTATGGTTTAAAGGATTATTTAAACAAGTAGCGATTAGAAATAGCAATAAGATAATAGCTGGAATAGGGCGATTTTTAGCGATTTTCAGCCATTCATAAAATCGTAGTGGCGACCATTGGTCGCCATATTTTGTTTAATTTTTTGTAGGGGCGATTATTAATCGCCCTTATATAATATCTTTTACTTGTATTATGTTAATCTCTGTGGTATAATTCTAAATGGAGAAATAAACAAATTCTGCCAAAAAGGAGGTATTTCAGATGGCAGATGAGCGGTTCCCGGAACAGTACGGCTGGAAGTCCAGTAAACTGATTTCTGTCCTAGAAAAGAAGGCAGATTCCCTCTGGGATGACGTGTGGAACGTAAAGGAGAACCTTTATGAGCCGCATTGTCGGATAATCCCTGAGGAAAACCTGGCCGAAGCAGAGCGGAGGGCATGGGCCATCAAGGGCTTCATCAAGAGAAACCCCAAGACCCGCTACTCAAATCTTCAGGTTAAATGCTTCGTACGTAACCTGAAGTCGCGGGCTCAAAAACTCCAGGTTGAATCAGGCCAGATTGCCATGGACTTTATGGCCACAACGAAGAAGGAGGAATATAAAGAGCTTGAACAGATTCGGGCAATGATTGAAGCAATTGCATCGCTCAGTCGGACCCCGGACTATTTCGAAGTCATGTACTGGAGCACTCGGTGAGGGTGCTCCCTTTTTATGGCTGTAAAGCACAAAAACACAAAATAATTCTTGCAATAAGTACATAGATATGCTAATATATTAAATGCTTGTAAATTAGTGAATAATAAAAAATATAGATACATGCTTTAAGAGAGGTGAAGTAAAATGAAAGAAGGAATACATCCAAATTACCAAGAAGCAACAATTAGATGTGGTTGTGGAAACGTTATGAAAGTTGGCTCTACAAAGGAATCTATGACAGTTGAAACTTGTTCAAAATGCCATCCATTCTATACAGGAAGCCAAAAATTCCAAGTTACTAGCTCAAGAGTTGAAAAATTCAAGGCAAAATATGGTATTAAAGATTAATAAAAACGTAGTGGCGACCATTGGTCGCCATTTTTTGTTGCATTAAAAATCCCCTAAATTGCTCCGTCCCTATATGGGGACGGAGCAATTTAGGGGATTTTCAATGAGAAGAGTATCTCTAAAAAGTTAACATAATTGATATTTTTACGAAAATATGGTATAATAGATATCGGCTACATCTTTGTGAAAATTTACCAAAATGATCCTCTCGTAAATTTTTTTATGCGAAAGGGCTTTTGGAGCATGCTGATAAAGCGTGCGTTTTTCACAGACCTGAAGGAGGTATGAAAGATGAAGCTGATTCGGAAGCTGCTGGAAGCAGTCTACCTCATTGGGCTGGAGTTTCTGGCCCTGTGCCTTGAATCTCTGGCCGTATTGATGGGGGCCATGGCGCTTAATGCGTCTGGCGCCATCGAGGAACGGCTGGCAGTGGCCAGCCAGCAGGTAATCGACCTGCTGGCTGGAGCCCCGGTTGGGTTCTGGGGTTCCTATTGCCGTGATGCGGCAGTAGGACTAGCTCAGTGGCCGGCCTGGGTACCGACGGCTCTTGGCCTTATTGGAGCGGGACTTCTTTTTTCCGCTGGGCGGCGGCAACTTTTAAAGAGAGCCGCCCAATCGAGCAAGGAGCTCTGGAACGATCTCTTGCTGGCATGGACCACGTGGGTCAACGCCGGCAAAGTTCGGGCGGCCCAGAGAAAGGCCCAAAGGGCGGTCCAGCGGGTCCAGAGGGTGCGGCAACCCCAATAATCTTCAGGTCGTCCCCCGCAAGCCATGCTTGCGGGGGATTTCTTTTTTTCTTTTTGGGGACACTCTTCTCACAACAAAAAAATTTGTTGTGAGAAGAGTGTCCCCAAAAGAAAAATTTGCTGTGAGAAGAGTGTCCCCAAAAAGAAAAATTGCAAGCAGTGAAACCATAGGGCCACAAGGCATTCGTGAATTGTTACTAATTTATTACGAATACTTTACAATTAGATTAAATATGAAGGCTAAAGCGCTATTTTCATAGTTTTTAAGACCTTTTTTATATATAATATTTGTAGAAAATTTTTCTGCGGAACACAATGTTCCGTAAGATTTGTCATAAAGATTATATATATAAGGAGATCTAAAAATGAACTTAAAAATCAAACTTTATCACAGAATTATAGCTATGGTGTTAGCGATAACTTTTGTTTTTCCTATAATACCATTTGAATATATAGATTTTCGATTTCGGCACGCATATATCAAAATATAATACTTTTTCAAATAAAGCTAAGGCGGCTACGACCGCAGAAAGGTTTTCATTAAGTTATAATGGAGACCTTATTTCTGGTGATGTCGCATCGCTTACTGATATTCAAAATTATATTTCGATTGCTAATAGTAATCCTAATAATTACTATGTGCTAACGTACAATGAGAGTACGCCTATTACTATTAATTCTGAAATCACACTTGAAACTTCAGGTCATATTAAGCTTTTAAGAGGTGCTGGCAACAAAGATGCTTATATGTTCAAGGTTACAACAAATGGTACTTTAAATATTGGTTCTGAAAATATGACAGGTACATTGGAGTTTGATGCTGGTGCAGTATTCACAAAAGATACTTCAATGACATATGTCTTTGAAACTGAAAGAAAAACAACAAAAAATTTCAAACAAGTAAATAGTGTTAACTATGTCTTGTTTAATGATGGAGAAGATTACACAGTTGCTCACTGGTATAGAGTTGATGGTATTAAATCTAAATTTGGTTTGATTAAAGTAGAAAATGGAACATTAAACATTTACAACAACGTTAGAATTGGAAATGTTTTTGGATACTATGATAATACAAGTACAGCCAACGATGGTACACTTGGTGCAATTAACGTTTATCCACTAACTTTAGCAACATCTACACCAACGTTAAACATGTATGGTGGTGAAATTTCATGGAATGCAATGGGTATTTATGATAATGGAGCTGGTCCTGCTATATATATTGGTGCTAAAGGCGATGATGCTCAAATTAAAGCAGTTGGTAATATTTATGATGGATATGTTGTAAATAACGTAGCACTTGATGTTGCTGGCAGAAATAGTGCTGATGGCGGTGCGATTGCTGTCGATAGAGCAAAACTTTATATAAGAGGAGGACATATCTCTAATAACAGAAGTGGAAGTGCTAACTCAGGTGGTACAGGAGCTAATGGTGGTGCTATTTCTGGACGTAACAACTCAGAGATATTCATGTATGGTGGAGAAATCACAAATAACCATACTGGTTGCTTAGGTGGAGGTTTAGCTCTTTGGTATTCTAAATTCCATATGTTTGGAGGACTTATCGCTAGAAACAGTGCTGTTTATGGCGGTGGTGCCGGAATGTCATGTAAAGATGCTAAAATAGGTGGCAAATATAGAGGATGTGAAATTTACTTATATAACGATGCAACAATTACAGAAAACTTTGCCGAATATGGTGGAGGTGTTTCTGCTGGAGGACTAGACAGAGGATATAAAGCAGAATTCGTTATGCTTGATGGTAATATTACTAATAACCAAGCTACCGTTGAAGGAGGAGGAATTTGTAACTATAACTATGTTGAATCATCACTTGATATAAGAGGCGGTACTATTTCAAACAACGTTGCTCCAAAAGGAGCAGGTATTTCCATTGTTAACAAAACGGCTTCAGTCAGTGGTGTTAGCAATGCACAAAAGATGACAGACCTTATGTACTTTAGTGGTGGTGTTGTCATTAATACAAACAATGAAATTTATATAAGCACATTAAACTCTATAAGTGATACAGAAACTAGAGGAGGTAACACAGTTAATATTACTAGATACCAGACTCCAATATGGGTTAGAGGTCGTTTGAATTCATCTGGTACTATTGGAATGATTAAATTAGATGACTATTCAAAATATGCTGGTGTAACTAATAATAGAAAAAATGTACTTGATGTTGTAAGGTTCATAAGAGAAGATGGTGGTGCTCTTGAAGTACAAGGCAACAAGTTTTCACTTGATACGAATAGTTACATTCTAAATGAAAACTATCCAACTAGCACATTAAGACTTACACAAATAGATGCAGCTTCTCAAGAAATCTACGTAGCCAGAATTGGTGATAGAGTATACACAAGTTTAAATGAAGCTATTGAAGATTATGCTCAAAGCGGAGATACAGTTTATATAATTGGTAACCTAACTATCACGGATACAATTAACATTGATAAAAAGATTACAATTCTTCCAGAAACTACAAATACTAAAAATGATTCTAATATCCTAGATGGACAATATAAAGATTATACTGGAGCATTACTACCAACGTTTACTTTCCAGCCACTGGGAGACTTCACTATTTCACTTGCTTCTTCTTTTGAGAATAATGCAAACAATACTTCAGCTTTTGTTATAAAAGATGGTGGAAGCCTAATATTGGGAGATAGTCAATATAACAAAGAAGATGTTACTATTGCTAAAGGTGGATTCTTAGCATTTGATGGAAACTCTGGACACAGAATTAATGGTTCAATTATTGAAATAGAAAATGGTGGTAAGTGTTTTGCAAATGCTGGTGTAGGTATTACTAACAACGCTACCAACAATAATATACTTAGTGCAGGCGTTAATGTTAAGGCTGGTGGATACTTCGAACTAAATGGTGCAACAATTAGAAATAATATATCTAGTACTAATGGTGCGGGTATTTATACTGCAGGTAATGTCATTCTTAAATCAGGAATAATAGATGATAACGAGGCTGTTAATGGTGGTGGTATTTACGTAGCTGATGGTGGTATGGTTACAATCCAAGACGTAACAATAACCAAAAACTCTGCAAGCAATAACGGCGCCGGCTTATATGTTTCTGCTGGCGGTACAGTTATAGATAATAATGCAGATATCAGTCAAAACACTGCAACAAATAACGGTGCAGGTGTATATGTTGAAGCATTGGGAACATATACAATGAATAATGGCTTGATTAGAAATAATAGGACTGTTAATGGAAATGGTTCTGGTATTTATCTTCTTGGTACTGCTAACCTAAATGGTGGAACAATTTTAGATAATACTATTTCAACCTTCAATGATGATCCAAAAGGAAAAGGTATTTACTTAGATGGAGAACTACATGTTTCGGATAGCATTGTTGTAAAAGAACAAAATCCAGTTTATATATCTGCATCAAAGTATGTATTTATAGATAATGCACTTAATACAAGCTATGCGCTTCCTATACATACAGAATCTTCTGCAATTTTAACTAAAGTTGCTAAGATTAATACAATGGATGAGGAAACAGCTGCTTTGATAGAAGAAACATCACTAAAAAATAAATCTATTTATGATGTTATAGATAATAATCAAATTATCGGACTTCAAGAAAGTGGAGATTATTATTTAGTATATGACACCATTACAGTTACTTATGACATGAACAATGGAACAGCAGGTACATTACCTGTTGATGATACGATGTATGGTGGTGGCGATGAAGTAACACCAAAACCAAATACACCAGGCGATTTAGTGTCGAGAGGTGGCTATGTATTTTTAGGATGGAGTACATCTCAATCGGCTCCTATTACTTCAGCTGCTAATGAACTTGCACTTAGAATATACTATCCAAATGATCTAATAGAAGATGTTATTTATTCACATACATATTCAATTTTTGAAGACACTACTTTCTATGCTGTTTGGGCAATCGATGCCAATCGCAATGGGACACCAGACTATAGAGAAAATGTTCTAAGCATTACAATGGCAGAATCTCAAAACGGAAGTATGATTAGTAATGTAAGTGAAGCACAAGGTGGAACTCTAATCATGCTTACAGCAGCACCTGGAGATGGATATGAAGTTGATAATATCGAAGTTAAATATACTTTAAATGGTGTTGAAAGTTCACTAAGTCTTGAAAATGGAAAAGTAGTTAAACTTACAGATACATATTTCTATTTCAATATGCCACTTGCTAATGCTACTATTTATACAACATTTAAAGAGCAATCAGTATATGCTGCAAAAGTGTTCTGGAATGATGGAACAGAGGAAGAATTTATTTCTATACAAGAAGCTTTAAACATGATGGAGGATAATCCAGACGAAAAAGTTGGAAAGAAACTTACACTACTTCGTTATGTATTTTCACCAATTGAAATCGAAGTTCATAGTGGACTAAATTTTGAACTAGATTTGGCAGGATATACATTAGATATGAACCACCTTGCTTTCAAGATTCAAGAAAATGCTCAGGTTAAAGTATCTGACAGTTTAACAGGTGGTAGAATATTATTTAATTCATCAGGCGGTAGCAATAATGTTCCAAATAATTTAATTAACAATGGAACATTGGCTGTTTCTAGTGGTACTATCACAATGGAAGATGGCGATCAATCGGAAACTACGTTGATAGAAAATAATGGCACTATGACTATTAATGGTGGTAGTGTTAAACACAATGCAAGTAATGGTATTGCAATCTATAACAATGGCAAATTAACTGTTACTGGCGGAAATATTAATGGTAAGCAATATGGTATTTACCATGCAAATACAACGATAGAAAATTCATTAGATATAAGCGGACTTGGTGTTCCTTCTTCATATGGTGTTAACTTAGAAAATTACGTTTCGTCAATTTATATTGTTAAAGATTCATATATTAATCTTTCAAACGTAATGGAAAACTGTTCTGGAGATAATTCAATATCTTCAGATAGAAAAATTCCATTATATTTAGACGAGCAAATAGGTGTGAACGAACCAATTATTAAATCTTCGAGATTACCAAATATGGTTAAACACTTTAGAGTTCATTTTGACCTTAAGGAAAGACCAAATCATGAATTGGTAGTTGACTCACAAAACCAAGCTGTGTTGATTGAAACACTTGGAAACCTATATACAGAGGCAAGCCAATCAACTTATCCATATAGAAGTGAAACAACAGTTTCTGCAACAGTATACAAAAAAGGTGATACAAATCCTTATGTAGGTATAACAGGTAAAGTATATTTCTTTATCTTCAATACAGAAGCAGGCTGGCATGCTTTGTATGCACCTGATCAACATGAATTCAGAAGAAGAGACCAATCGGATCCAAATTCTCCATATTATGGATTCCAAGATGCAGTTGCAAGTGCAGACGTAGATAGTGCAACAGGTATTGCAGAAGCTACATTTTCAAATGACGAGTTAGGAATATCTGGACAAGACTCATCATACTATGTGTTTGGAATGTTTGTAGGTGATGGTCTTTATGATACATATACAGATGATGGAAATGTTAATTATGGATATAAAGGACCTCTTCTTTCGAAGAATCAACGTCAAGGTACATTTAAAATAGTTAAGAAAAACTTGAACCATCCTACAATTACTATCGATGTTACTAATGAGAAACAATACAATGGTCAAGAACAAGAAGTTACAGTAAATGTATACGATGGCGAACATCAATTAGTTTTAGATGATGACTACACGGTTACAATACCAAGTTCTTTAGTAAATGCTGGCGTATATAATATTGTAGTTGAAGGCAAAGGCAATTATGAAGGACAAGTAATTAAGCAATTTACAATTAAAAAGTATAATGACACTATTTCAATTAATGGAGTGGCATTGAGATACAACTTCACGGGTAGCCCATTAAATATTGCATTTGATGGTGCAGAACCAAACGCAAATGTTAAAGATGTTAATGATTTAACTTTAGTATATGGAACAGATTATGATATTACATATCAAAAATTAGATTCTGCGACAAATGAATATGTTGATGTTACTACACCTACAGCGGTAGGAATATATAAAGCTGTTGCAACAGTTTTATCAGGTAGTACAAACTACAGTGAAGGATTAACTTGCGAAGCAGCATTCATTATCTCTGACGAAGGATCACAATATGATGTTACATTTGAAAATGACACACTAACATATAATGGTGAAGAGAGAAATGTTTCTGAACTAGGAACAATTGTAGTTAAGAAGAGAGCAGTAGGAGATAGTCCTGAAATCATATTAAATAGTTCTGACTATACTGCAATGTTTGGTACATCAAGTGTTAAGAAAGCAGGCTCATATACAGTTATTATTCAAGGTTTAGGAGACTACGCAAATGTTAATCTTGCTGAAAGTATCACTATAGTTCCGAAGACAATAAATAGCACTAATACACATATCACGTTTGCCGAGTCAGAATACTATTATACTGGTAAGGCAATAGTTCCAGTTATTACAGACATCATTGTTGATGGAGTTAATACAAGTGGAGATAATGGTGGAACACCATTAGTGCTAGATACAGATTACGTTACAACGGTAAATGGGGATAATATTAATGTTGGCGGTGATCCAGTATTTAAATTTACAGCATTAAATGGAAACTATGTTGGAAATATAGATTACCCATTTGAAATTAATCCTAGAACTATTACAAATAATGAAAATGTATTAATCTCAATTTATCAAACGGGATTTTCTGGAACGGAAGTTATTCCTAGTGTTACTGTAATAGATAAAATAAACAATGTTTCTAGAATATTAGTAGATACAGTAGATTATAGAGTTACATATAGAGCAAAAGAATCTGCAAACGATGGAGCATTGATTTCTGAAAATGGATATCCAATAAACAAAGGAACTTATGAAGCATACATTGAAGGTATAAATAATTATACAGGAAGCAAAGTTGAAACATTTGTTGTTGGAAACTATAAAGGAAGAATAATTGCAACATTAGATCCTAATGTATACACATATGCAGGAAATGCATCGGTTTTAGAAGGCTCTATTAAGAAAGCACTTACTGTTGTTAGAGGTACAGACGGAGAAGAGTTAGAGTATGGTGTTGACTTTGTTTTAGGATATAACACTCCTGAAAACAGAGTTGTTCCAAGCGAAGTAGGAGATTATTTGCTATATGTTGTTGGTATAGGTAATTATGATGAAGTTCAAACAACAGTTACATATACAGTATCTCCATTAACAGGTACTATTCACTTGGTATTAGAAAACAATACTTTAATATATAATGGAGCTACTCAATATCCAAGAATTAAAAAAGATGAGTCATACTTGTCTATAGATGGTATTGATGTATATTTGAGTTCTCTAACAGAAAACACAGACTATGCCATAATTGTAAATGATAATTCAAAAGATATTGGAGGCTATACACTTCAAGTAAATGGTATTGGTAGATATGCAGGTAATTATAATTTTGCAAATTATTCAATAATAGCTAAACCTCTTTCTGATGCAGACATAGTTGTAAATAGTATTAGCGCAGTATCTAAAGAATATAATGGTGAAGCACAAACTCTTACATTTGGTCCATCAGGAGATGTTTGGGTTGAGCATAGAGTTGATGAAAACACAGTTTATGTTCTTGTGGAAAATGTTGATTATTATGTACGTTATAGTAACAACACAAATACTGGTACTGCATTTGCAATGATTGTTGGACAAGGCAATTATAGTGATGTTAATTCATTTACATTTACGATTGAAAAGAGAAATATTGGCAACGGAGAAATAAATTCAGGATATACAATTAATACGACTGAAGATAAACCATATACTGGTTCAGCATGTGTGCAAGAATTTAGTATTGTTGATACAGCACTAAATAAGACACTTGTTGAAGGAACAGACTATGAAGTTGTATATACAAATAATATAAATGTAGGAGAGGCTTCATATGTAATCTCAGGAAAAGGAAACTATGTTGGTACAATAAATGGTACATTCAATGTACTTATGAACCATACTATTTCTATAGTTGGAAATACCAACTTTGAGTTTATTGAAGAACCAGTAAATGATTTAATTACTGTAAAAGACAGTTTAAATCATGTACTAAGCCAAGAAGAATATAGCTTAACTTACTATAAAGATGCAGAATGTACTGTTATGACATCAACAGAAGATGGAGCTAGCGGAGATGGATTAGTTCCTGCTAATAGCGGTACATATTTTAGAAAAGTTGTTGGTACATCTGTAAACCATCTTGGACTAGTTGCAACAAGTGAATTCGTTATTGATGAACCAAAGAGTACAACAGTAAATATGAACTTAAGCAATACAATTCATACATATGATACAGAAGTTCATAGTGCAACCATTATTCTTTCGGACAAGGATAACAACATACTATCCGGTGATTGCTACACTATTACATATTACACAGATGCAGACCTTACTACACCTACAAGTGCTTTTGATGGTGCAGAAAGTGAAGGATCGGCTCCAGCATATGCAGGTAACTATTATGTTAGAGTTAAAGGATTAGATAAATATAAAGACTTTGATTCTCACTCAGCATTTATTATAAAACCACTTCGCATTCAGGATATGGATGTTGAAGTTGTAAATGATAGTGTTTATACAGGAGAAGCAATTACTCCTACCCCAGAAGTATCATGGATGAAGGATACGACAAAAGTTACGCTTGAAGAAAACACAGATTACAGATATGTATATACAAATAATATAAATGTTGGTGAAGCAACAATTACAATTGAAGCTTTGGAGACTGCAAGAAATTATGAGGGAAGTATAATTGTTCATTTTAGTATTTATACATCTTCATTAGATGCAAGACTTGAAAATGATGTAGTAACGTATAATGGAACAGTTCAGAAACCTCAAAAGAGTAATATCTATATAGGCGAGAAGTCGCTTGCACAACTTGAGCTTGAAGGAAACACATATGATGTTGAATATGGAAATGGTAACTACAAAGATGTCGGCAACTATGAAATAGTTATATCTAATGGAAACACAGAGAAATCATTATCATATACTATTAATGCTAAATCATTGATAGTTACTCCAAAGAGTAATCAATCAAAGATTTATGGTACAGAAGACACTGGACTTAAATTTACTACAAATATTGCTACAGAAAGTGGATTATATTCTGGAGATGTATTTGATGGCAATATAGCTAGAACTCCTGGAGAAGATGTTGGAGAATATGCGATCTTACAAAATAACTTAAGCGCAGTAAACTATGATATTACATTCTCTGGAGACGTTAAATATGCTATTACTCCAAAAAATATTGCAGATAGCAATGTCACAGTATTAGGTGTAGAAGAAAAGTATACATATAATGGTAATGATGTAAGACCTAATGTTTTATTAACATACGTTTCTAGTAAAGGAAATCTTGCACTTTCAAGTGGTACAGACTTTGAAATAGTATCTTATGAAAAATATGATGCTGATGAAGATGCCTATGTAGCAACTACTAATACAAAAGAAGTTGGAAAATATAGAATCAATATAGGTGGTAAAGGAAATTATACAGGAAACAAATATGTATTATTTGAAATTGAAACAATGAAAGCATTCAATGCTTCATTCTCAGATACTACAAAAGTGTATAATAGAAATCCACAAAACCCTACTGTTAAAGTAAGTAGTGTTTCTGGAGTATTGACGCTAAATGAAGACTATGTATATGTATATTATACAGATAGTTCATATTCAATAAAAACTGATGCTTTGTCAGGAGCTACAGTTGAAGGCGGAGCTCCTACAAATGTTGGAAACTACTACTTAAGAGTAGAAGGTATAAATAACTATGTTGGTTGTGTTGCTGAATCAGAATTTAGAATTGTTCCTAAGAACATTCAAGATAAATTAAGTGGTTCAGATTTTGAAATAACAATTTCTGATATTTTAGATCAAGTTTATACAGGAAGAGAAATTACTCCATCAGTTACTGTTACATGGAATGGAGTAGTACTTACAAATACAGAATATACAATTACATATTCTTCTAACATTGACGCAGGTGTAGCTAATTATAGAGTTACTGGTATAGGTAACTTCGAAGGAACAAGAACTGGAATATTTAATATAGTAGCAAATGGTTCTGGTGAAATAATTGTTACACTTACAGACGGAAATGGTAATGAAGTAAACGAAAGCAGTAGTTCATTTGTATATGATGGAACGTCTCATATACCTAATGTTGAAGTTATAATCAGACTTAGTGGTGATGATATTCTACTTACTGAAAATTCAGATTATGCTTTGAACTTTGGTGATACTATTAATGCAGGATTAACTACTGTAAATGTATTACTAACAGGAAACTATGCAGGAAGTATAGAAAAACAATATCTAATTTCAAAGAGACCATTAAGTGATACTACGGTTACAATTAATCCAAACAGTGTTGCTTATAATGGAACAGAACAAAAACCAGATATATCTGTTACATACAATGGCATATTACTTGATGATACATTAGATTATTCGGTTGACTTTGGATCTGGAGATTATATAAATGCCGACAACTATTCAATTGCAATTTCGGCTATAACTAATGGAAACTATATAGGTACTCTTAATGAATCATTTGAGATTACTCCTTATGGTACGTATAGTCATGAGATTTTAAATATTGAATATAATTTAGATAAATCTTCATATTCAGAAATGGAATTTAGTGAGACAGCATTAAAGAATAACTTAATTGTCAAAGATATAGATGGAAATATTGTTCCAAGTACAGATTATACAGTTTCTTATAAGAGAGAAGCTGATACAACATATTCTAGTACACCTGCTACTGGGGTAGGAAAATATGTTGTAAGAGTAGTTGGAAACGCAGGAACAAATTATTCTGGAAGCTATGCAGAAGGAATAAGAGGATATGTTATTTATACTGATAGTTTAAGTGGAGATACAATAGAAGTTACATATGATGGCCAAGTTCATACAATTTCAAACAGTGACATTACTGTAAAAACAGCTGGTGGCCAAACATTAAATACAGCAGACTATGAAGTGTCTTTTGGAGATGCAGAAGTTAAAGAGGTTGGAGTATATACAATTTATATTACTGGTAAAAACGATTACTCAAATGCAACGGGTACAGGAACATATAAAGTTAAACCAGCAACATTTACTGTGGGAAGTGTTGATTCTAAAACATATGATGGCCATTCAAGTAATGTGACTTTAAACGTTGTAGGAATAAACAATACTCAAATTACGGCAGATGTTGATTACGAAATTAACTTCACAGGCACAACACTTGCTGGTAATCACTATGATAGTAATAGAGCTCCTAGAGATGCTGGTAATTACACTATTACAGTATCAGGTAGAGGAAATTACATTGGTACTGAAGTTGAAGTTTCTTATAACATTTTACCTAAATCTTTAAATGATACTGAAATAGAAATAAGCATAACAAATAATAATCAAATATATAATGGATTACAAAAACAAGCTACAGTTAATGCTACATATGTTTTAGGTTCATATTCTATAAAATTAAATGGTGATGTGGATTATGAAATTGTTTCTGACACCGAATATAAAGATGCTGGAGACTACACAATTGTACTAAAAGCAAAACAAGGCAACTACAAAGATTCTGGTGACGTAGTATTTACTATTCTTCCATATACTGGTAAGTTGCAAGCTTCTATGACAACTACAACATTTAATTATGGAACTACACTTGAAACAATTGAGAGTGGACTTTCAGTTAAATACAACAATGAAATATTTACTAGAGATATGTATGACCTAGTAACATATCCTTCGGCAACACTTACTCCAGGAGTTGGAAATTATACATTAACAATTACAGCAAAAGGAGCAAACTATGTTGATGGAGATGAAAAGGCAAAGGCAGAAATTAAATTCAAAGTAATACCTGCAAACCAAACTCAAATAACTTTTGTAAGTGGAGATACAGTTGTATATAATGGTAAAACACAAAAACCTACTTATGAAGAATTGATTGTCGGAGAAAAGACAATTGCTGGTTGGATTGCAGATGGAAAAGATTGTACAGTAGATTATGGCGAAGGTAACTATAAAGATGTTGGTTCTTACTTAATAACATCTGCTTATAAAGAAGATGGTATATTATTAGAAGAAAGTACAGGAACATTCAGAATTGAAAGTGCACCTGTTACAGTAACACCTGATAGTGACCAAAGCAAAGTATATGGAGAAAATGATAGTACTCTTACGTTTACAACAGATATCGTAGGAGGAGAACATGGCTTATATGAAAGTGATGAATTCACAGGTCATCTTGTAAGAATTCAAGGTGAAAATGTTGGAAACTATGAGATTAAACAAAATGGATTAGATGCAACTAACTATGATATTACTCTAGTACAAGGTGTTAAGTTTGAAATTAAAGCAAAAGACATCTCAACTACTGGAATTGATATAACTGGTATTAATGGTTCATATACATATACAGGAAATGCAATTAAGCCAAATCCTACAATTACATATGATTCTGCAAAATTTGGAAAACTAGCTCTTGCAAAGAACCAAGACTTTAGAATCAAATATCAATATTATGATGAAACTGAAGAAACATTTGTTGATACTGATAATGATGCAGACTTGGTAGATGTTGGAAGATACAAGATTATTATTACTGGTATAGATAACTATACAGGTACATACGAGCAAGAATATCAAATTACTTCATATGTTACAAACTTTGTTGCCATTGTTAGTGATAACAACAAAGTATACAACAAGCAAGTTCAACATGCGCAAGTTCAAGTAACAAGTTCTTCTTCACCATTAGAAGAAGGAAGAGACTATAAAGTTGTTTACTATACAGACGATTCTTATACAACTAAAACAAATACTTCCGATGCTATGGGCGGAGCTACTGAAGAAGGTGGCGCACCAAAGAATGCAGGCCATTATTATATTGGAGTAGAAGGTATAGGAAACTATACAGGAAGTTCTTCAAAATCTACATTTGTAATTGATCCAAAGCCAATCTTAGATGAAGATATTCAATTTACAAGTATTGTAAATCAAACATATACAGGTTCTGCTATTGAACCACAAGTAATTCTTTCTTGGGGTGTAGGGTTAGTAAAAGATACAGATTATGAAGTAACTTATTCTAATAACACAGAACTTGGAACTGCAACTATAAGCATTAAGGGTATAGGAAATTATAAAGAAACGAGAAAAGAATACTTTGAAATTGTTCCAATTACAGGTGGTACAATTGGTATTACTTTATCAAACGATTCTTATGTATATGATGGAACAGCTAAAGAACCAGAAGTTACTGTAACATACACTGCCGATAATGATACAACTACATTAAGTGGTGAGTATTATGATATTACATATTTAAATAATGTTAATAGAGGAACAGCTACTGTTAAAGTAACACTTAAAGGTATATATGATGGCGAAAGTTCAAAGAACTTTGAAATTACACCATACGACTTAGATAATGCCTCGCTAATCATTGAATTGCCAGAAAATACATATTCAGGAAAGAACCAAAATGTAATTGTTACTGTCAAAGTTGGTGACACAATTTTAGTACAAGGTACAGACTATACATTAAATGTTCCTTCAGAAATGAAAAATGCTGGCGAATACACGATTACAGCAACTGCAGTTTCAGAGAGTAATTACACTGGAAATAAATCGGGTACTTATACAATTAATAAGTATGGTATAGTTTCAGGCGATACATTGTTACTAGACTTTGAAAATGGAAAAACTACATATAAAGAAGGAATTACTAAAGCTTCATTTGAAAGCAATTTAGTAGTTAGAGATTTAAATAGAAATACATTATCAAGTCAAGACTATACAGTAAGATACTCGGTAGATGGAACTACATATAGTGACGAGTTCCCAACCTCTGCTGGTACTTATCATGTTTTAGTTACAGGTACAGGAAATAATTATGCTGGACAAAATGATAAAGTATCTAGAGAGTTTGGTATATTTGTAGAAAGTGTTAATGTATCTAATAGTCAAGCTACATACAAAAATGGAGCTTATACAATAAATGATATTAAGAGCCAAATTACTATTCGCTCAGATTTAGGAACAGTTCTTTCTGGTGATAAGTTTGATATTTCATTTGGTAGTGTGGTTCCTAAAAATGTAGGTGACTATACAGTTGTAGTTTCTGGAAAACAAGATAGTGAGTATAGTGGATTGATGGGAATGGCAACATTTACAATTAATCCAGCTAATATCACATTTGCTAGTGTTTCGAATGTAAATTACAACGGTAAATCAGTTACACCAACAATGGTAATTTCAGGTGTAAATGGAGAAGAAGTAGTTCAAGGAAAAGACTATACACTTACATATACAGGACAAGATAAAGCAGGAAATAGTTATTCAAGTACAGTCGCTCCTATTAATGCGGGTACATATACAATAAGCGTTTCGGGTACTGGAAATTATACTGGAACTGTTTCAAAAGAGTATAGTGTAAGAGCAACAAACGTTTCTAGCAATGAAATAAAAGTTGAGATTACAAATAACGATACAATTTATAACACAGAGGTACAAAATCCTGAATTAAATGTTTACTATGAAACAGCTGATGGAATAATAAGACTTACAAAAGGAATTGATTATACTGTAGATAATGGCACAAATGTATATAAGGAAGTTAAAACGTATACGTTAAGAATCAATGCTGTAAATACATCTAATTATCAAGGATATAAAGATGTTACTTATAGAATTAAGCCATATACAGGAATGCTAAATGTTACTCTATCTGAAGACACTTATACAAATGGTGTTGCAGAAGAAGAAATACTTAATAATCTTTCTGTAACTTATAGAAACGATACATTAAGTTTAGACGATTTAGTTATCGATATTACACCAGATACTTTGACTCCAGGAACTCATACTTTAGAAGTTAAAGCAAAGAATGAGACAAAGAACTATTATTATTCTGATGAAAAACAAGCAACAGGATATACTTTATTTATAATAAATGAAGCTGAAACTATTGCTATTTCATTAGATGAAATGACACACGTATATACAGCTAACGTAATTGAAGTTCCAGATAGCAGTATAACAGTTAATGATGAAAAGACTGTTGAGGAACTAAGAGAATTAAATCCAGACTTAGCTTATGAAGTAACATGGGATAAAGTAATTAAAGACGTTGGAACATATAAGGTTACTTTAAGAGTGTTAGATGGATCTAATGAATTACAAAGAGCTACAGCAACATATACAGTTACAACAAAAGATATTGGTGCAAATGATATCGAAGAAGCTGAAATAGCAAACCAAACTTACACCGGCTCAGAAATAACACCAAACTTTACACTAACATATAACGAAGTTAATTTGACAAGTAACGATTATACTGCAATTTACAAGGACAATACTTCTGTTGGAGTTGGTAAGATTGAGCTAGTAGGTAAAGGAAATTATAGCGGAACTAGAGAATTAACCTTTAACATTGTAGAAGCTTCTGGAGATATAGTCATTACATTAAAAGATGGTTCTAATGAAGTAACAAGTGATACATATATATATGATGGAATAGCGAAGACACCAAGTGTTACAGTTGAATATGTACTACCTGGAAATGCAAGAAGAACATTAAGAGCCAATATTGACTATACTGTATCTTTTGAGGATCACGTAAACAGTGGAACTGCAAAAGCGATAGTAACTCTATGTGGCAACTATAGTGGAACAGAGACAAAAGAATTTGAAATTAAAAAAGCATCTTTATATGGAGAAAAAATAAGTATTGAGGTTGAAAATGATAACAGTATTTACAATACTGAAGTTCAAAGACCTAATCCTATTGTAAGATATGAGACAGACTATGGAACATTCACATTAGTAAATGGTAGAGACTACAATATAGAAGATAGTCAAAACGAATATATTGATGCAGATACTTATAGCCTATCAATAAGTGCAGCTAGTGGTTCAAATTATGTAGGTACTAATAATTTCAGTTATACAATTAAACCTTATGGTGGAAAATTAGATGTTGCATTAACAGGAAGCCCATTCACAAATGGAGTAACTGAAGATGAAGTTCTTTCTAACTTAAGTGTAAGCTACATGGATGAAGAAATATCTCAAAACGATTTGGATATAACATTTATACCAGGAACATTAACTACAGGAAGTTATACATTAGAAGTTAGAGTAAAGAGTAGCTTAGAGAATTACTATGAGTCAGCAACATCTAAAGCAAGTGGTTATGTGTTATTTACGATAGGAAAAGCTGGAAACATAGAAATAACACTAGATGAATCATCAAGTGTATACTCAGCACGTGAGATAACAATAACAAAAGAAGACGTTTTGATTAGTGGAGAAGATTATATTGCAACATTAGAAGAGGAAAATCCAGAATTTACATATGACTTAATCATTAACGATACTATAAAAGATGTCGGAATATATACTATTACGTTAAAAGTATCTAAAAATGGTAACTTGTTACAACAAGCAAGTACTGTTTATGAAGTAACCAGAAAAGATATCGGTGATACAGACGTAGTTGCAAGTAATATTACAAATCAAACTTATACAGGTTCAGAAATAGAGCCAGACTTTACACTAACACATAATGGAGTTGACCTAACAAGTGATGACTACACCGTAATTTATAAGAACAACACTAGAGTTGGGGAAGCTAAGATAGAAATAGTTGGTAAAGGAAACTATAGTGGTACAAAAGAATTATCATTCAACATTGTAGAAGAATCTTCGGGAGAAATAATTGTTACATTAAAAGAAGGCTCTAGTGAAGTAACAAATGATACATATACATACGATGGTATTGAGAAGACACCAAGTGTAACAGTTGAATATGTATTGTCTGGAAACGACACAAGAACATTAAGAGCAAACAGAGATTATACTGTATCTTATGAAGATAACTTAAATAGTGGTAACGCAAAAGCAATAGTAACATTACGTGGAAACTATAGTGGTACAACTACAAAAGAATTTAAGATTAATCCAGTTTCATTATCTGGAGATAATGTTTTTGTAGAAGTAGTAAATGATTATAGTATTTATAATGCAGATGCTCAACCACCTGTTATTACTGTAAATTACCAAACAGCAAATGGCATGATTACACTAGAAGAAGGTAATGATTATGAAATTGAACATTCATCTGATTCATATCGTGGTGCAATTCCATACGAAATAGTAATAAATGCAAAAGATGGTTCAAACTATGTAAATAGTAAAAACATTACCTATACTATAATGCCATACGTTGGAAAATTAGATATTACTTTAACAGGAAGTCCTTTTGTAAATGGAATAACCAAAGATGAAATTCTTTCTAACTTAAGCGTAAGCTATAATGGAGAAGAATTATCTCAAAACGATTTGGACATAACATTTACACCAGATAGTTTAACAACAGGAAATTACATATTGGAAGTTGAAGCTAAAAGTGATATTACAAACTATTATGAGTCATCAACTTCAAGAGCAAATGGCTATGTGTTATTTACAATAGGAAATGCTGATAACATAGAAATCACACTAGATGAATCATCACACGTATATACAGCGCAAGAAATAACAATAACAAAAGAAGATGTTATGAT
>JAEEGL016618794.1_pt1 | contig 23693 bp, 22 predicted proteins | sample 9134231 | NCBI WGS metagenome assembly JAEEGL01 (sample SAMN16246548, study PRJNA631951) | gut metagenome | biome: gut microbiome; feature: rumen; material: fiber-attached | host: Bos | place: Iran: Karaj | collected 2018-10 | reverse complement strand
CCGATCTGCCGCCGCAGCTCGTGGAGGGAAAGATCCCGGATGTCCACCCCGTCCAGCATGATCTGGCCCTCAGTCACATCATAGAACCTGGGCACCAGATTGATCAGAGTGGATTTTCCCGAACCGGTGGAACCGATGAAGGCCACAGTCTGTCCCGGCTGCACATCGAAGGTGATATGCTCCAGCACGCAGTTTTCCGCATCTCCGTACTTGAAGGACACATCCCGGAATTCGATATGGCCCTTGGAACGCCAGTGCTCGCCCATGTTCCGCGGTTCCTCCGGCTCCTGGATCACCGGATCCGTATCCAGGATCTCGGAGATACGTCCCGCCGCCACCAGGGCCCGGGGGATGAAGATGAACATCTGGGCGATCATAAGGAAGGCCATGATGATCTGCATCACATACTGCATATAGGCCAGCATATCGCCGATGGGCATGCGGAAAGACGCTACGTGATGCCCGCCGACCCAGACGATCAGCAGGGTGATGCAGGAGAGGATCAGGTTTTCGATGGGGTGCAGTGTCGCCATGGTACGCTGGACATAGAGGCCGGTGTTGGTGATGTCCTTGTTGGCTTCGTCGAAGCGCTGTTCTTCCAGCTTTTCGTTTCCAAAGGCCCGGATGACCAGGATGCCGGTGAGGCTTTCCCGGGCGACCAGGTTCAGCTTATCCGTCAGCTTCTGCATGATCTGGAACTTGGGAACCACCAGCTTGAACATAAGCACCTGCAAAGCCATAAGGAGCACGACCGCAAGCGCTACGATCCAGCTCATGCTCACGCTTTTCCGCAGAGCCATGACGATGCCGCCGATGCAGTAGAGCGGCGCCATGAACACCATGCGGAGACCCATCATGGACACCATCTGCACCTGCTGAACATCGTTGGTGCTGCGGGTAATGAGGGTGGCGGTGGAGAAGCGGTCGATATCCTCGCTGGAGACGCGGGTGACCTTGGCGTACACATCGTGACGCAGCCTTCTTCCGATACCCGCTGAAGTGCGGGCGGAGAAGAAGTTGGTCCCGATATCCGCGATGCCGCTCATAAGGGAGAAGAGCAGCATGATGCCGCCGATACGCAGGATGTAGCTCTGCTGGGTCTTGGCCAGAGGAGCTTCATATTCCTTGTAGAACAGCTTGGTAAAGGTAATGGCGATGCTCCCTGTCATTCCGCCGCCCACCTTCGCCGCTTCCGCTTTGGCATTCTCCCGGTCAGACGCTGAAATGGAGCTTGCCAGCGCCTGGAAATCCGATACGCTCATGCTGTTGTAGTCCTGTTCGCCCGCCGCGAAGTACAGGGCATACATGGCTTTTTCATAGGCCAATCTCACGTCGATGAGCTTGGCAGGGTCTGTTTCCGCCAGGACATAGGCTCCCTTGCTCTTCAGGGCGGGATACCGTTTGAGCAGTGCCGAGTCCGCTTTTCCGGCTTCCTTCCAAACATAGCCCTCTGACAGGACCCTTGCTCCCCCTTCGGAAGCAAAGGCGAGGACCTGATCGAAGGACGCCTCATCGATCACATCCGGGGTAGATACCTCCACGCCGCTCTGCACGATGCCCACGTTCACGATCTTGCTCATGTAGTTGGGCAGGTACAGCTCCAGGATCGTCTGGCAGAAAAGCAGGGCTATCGCCGCCAGCGCCATGAAGATGAACGGCTTCAGGTACTTGAAGATCAGTTTCAAGTCTCTTTCCTTCTCCTTCTATGCTGTCTCATAGATTTAGAACGAGCGCCTCCCGCACGCCTTTCGGCGGGAAGGCCTGCTTTATTCTGGGAGCGCTCATGATTCTACAAAAAAGAATTCATCCCTTCCGGCGGGGTCACATCAGATCCGGTTCCTCCGGATCATTGCCGTCCGTCAGCTTCATCAGCAGCTCCAGGAGCTGCTCTTTTTCCTCCGCAGACAGGGCGGATAAAAACATGGAGGCAAAGTCCGGACGATCGATCACCAGTTCCTGGGCCCGGAGCTTTCCCTCTTCGGTCATAAAAATATTGAACACCCGTTTATCACGGCTGTTCTGCCGACGTTCCACCAGTCCGCCGGCCTCCAGCTTGCTGAGGGTCTCGCTTACGGACTGGGGCCGCAGCTGCAGAAGGGTGGTCATATCTCGCTGACTGATCCCGTCGGACTCGTTCAGCATGAGCAGGATCCGATTCTGGGCACTGGGTCTGCCCCCCACTTTGGATCCGGGTTCCCCCGCCGGCATCCTGGGCCCCCGGCGGAGAAGCGCAAACAGGCGGAAAATGCACTCCATCAGCTGTTCGTTCAGCTCAGAAGCCGTTTCCATCCGCGTCATCCCTCCTGCAAAAGATAAGGTACTTGAGTTGTTCCATATTATAGACCCGCTTTTCGGAAATGTCAATCTGTTCAAGTACCTTAAATTCAGGTTTTTTTCAGGAGGCAAACTATGTTTTCCCCACAAACATGAAAATACCCCGGGGCCGCTATGACAGCGGTCCCAGGGATACGTTGCTTTTGCTAATCCATATGTCGGGGAGGGATGGGAGGAAGAAAACCCATGCCGGGATGGCGCTCCATGGGCCCCCGCGGGGCAGCTCAATTCCCTTCCCTTTCCGCCGCTGAGCCAATTGCTTCTGTACCTAACGATTTGTATGATACACCCATAACCGCCTTTTGTCAGGGTACCTAATTCATTCATTATTTTCAGTTTTCTTTCCCTTCCGTCTTATAGAGCGAAATAGACCTGCCGCAGTATGCGGCAGGCATGGTGCAGTACGTTCATTCCCGCGGTTGCAGAAGCGCCTCTCTCACATCCGGCACCCCCAGCAGGTCTTCCAGTATATCCCGCAGATGGACCGGCTCCGCCTGTTCCCGGTTCAGAGCCGCCGCCACCAGCAGGGCAAATTCCCGATCCTCCGTCAGATCCTCTACTCTGCCTGCAGGGCTTCCGTCCTCCTCCCGGCCTTCTATCCCCCATCCGGTATAGCTGCCCGACTCCTGTGTAAACATCTGCTGAGAAAAGACCGTATAATATACCATATTTATGTTTTCCTCCGCTCGCCGTTATTGTCCGCTTCCAAACTCGAATATCGTTTTTGCGAACTTTCATGTCGAATTTAGCATCTCAGAAAGATCTGCACAAGGAAAACCGTTCGACAGGATCCGACAAAAGTCGGGGCCTGCACAGGATACTGTGCAGGCCCCGGATCAGGGATGCCAGATATGGATCATTCTCAGAAAAACTTTTTGATCCCGTCAGTAGCGGATTCCACCGGTGCGGAGAGGGTGAGGGTAAAGGCGACGCCGTGTTTCGTGCTGAATCCTTCCAGCCAATTCAAGAATGCTTCCGCGGATTCAACGGATCGGTCTTCGAACATTTTATACAGGTTATCTATAAAAACATGGCAGATATCGTAATTGCAGGCATGAAGCGCGCTGAGAAATCCTTTCATGTACTCCGTACTTCCGAAATCATAATCCGATGCCACGATCAGCCTGGCCTGGTGGGGAATATCATAGGTGAGAGAGCGATCTTTCTCGATGACCACTACGTCCCCCTGCTCCTCATCCAGCGCTTTCTGTACCAGATCGATGAGCAGCTTAGTCTTGCCGGAGCCCTTGACGCCCATGATTACTTTGATCATAACCCGTCTCCTTTGCATGTATTTGAATTCCTATGTCGGCAGTATAACATTTCTGCCGCCGTTCTTCAACCGGAATCTTCAGGAGTTGGACATGGTTTTGCTTCATTTCCCGCCCAGGAACAGGATCCGAAGGAGCTGCAGCAGCACAGAACCCCATGAAGCCCTGGGGATCGTCTCCCCAGCTGTCAGTTCCGTTCGGGCCAATTCGTTTCCCTCTGCGTCCATGAGCCGGAGATATCCCAGCGACTGTCCCGCTTCCACCGGCGCCACTGCTTCCTCAGCAAGGACGAGCTCCTTCTGCAGTCCGGAAATCTGATGCTTTTCCAGCAAGAGCTTCGTTTGACCGGAGACCACAGGCTGCACCCAGGGGGAAGCTCCCATATGCACTGCCACAGGGGGAAGCACTGTATCCGGCAGAAGCTCCACAAGCCGATAATTGGCAAAAGCATGATTCAGCAGGAGCTTTGCGCTCTCAAAGCGAACATCCGAACTGGGCGCACGGAGGATCACCGCCACATACTCCGTCCCGTCCCGCATGGCCGAGGCGCTGAGACAATACATGGCTTCCTGGGTAAAGCCGGTTTTCAATCCCGTAGCCCCCGGATAAAAGCGGATGAGCTTATTGGTGTTGCTCAGGCCGAATTTTCCGTCCCGTACCGTATCCGTCCAGATGGTGGTATAGTTCCGGATCCATTCGCAGCTCAGAAGCTGACAGGACAGAACCGCGATATCCCAGGCGCAGCTGTAGTGCTCCTCCTGACATGGAAGCCCGGTACAGTTGGCATACACCGTGTCCTCCATACCCAGTTCCTTTGCCCGTTGATTCATCCGCTCCACAAAAGCTCCCTCGCTGCCCGCCGCCGCTTCCGCCAGGGCCACAGCCCCATCGTTGGCGGAGCTGACAGCCACAGCCTTGATCAGTTCTTCCGCCGTCATTGTCTCCCCCTCTTCCAGGAAGATCTGACTTCCGCCCATGGAAGCTGCGTAGGCTGAACAGGTCACTATCTGATCCAGCTCAAGATCTCCCCTGTCCACCGATTCCGTCACCAGAAGAAGGGTCATCACCTTGGTCACGCTGGCAATGGGCAGATGTCTGTGGGCTTCGCTCTCATAGAGGCAGGTGCGGGTCTCACGCTCCATAAGCACCGCTGCTCCCACAGAGGATGAAACGTCTTCCGGGGAAGATAGGGTCTCAACGGCGGCCCAGTCATCCGAATCGAAATCTTCTTCCTCCCCGTCCTCAGCTCCTGCCGGCAGCGCCAGCAAAGTCAGCGTCAGGACCAGCGCCAATGCGCCGCGCAGTTTCTTCATCATCCCCATCGCTCCTTCCCGCGCCTTGCGGCGCATTTAATCCTATGTTGCGATTGACAGGGACATGACCGAACAGATACAATACAGACAGAATCAGACTGTAGACAAACCCGCAAACGGCACGATACCGAAAAGGAAGATCGTGTGAAAGAAACCCCATTAGGGGTGTCTTTCGCGTTCAATCATAGTTTTTTGAATAATCTCTTCCTAATCCTTGTTCGAAAAACTTGCCTCAGCGGGGCGGCAAGACTTTGTCGACATGCTGATAGAATCTGATCAGAGTAATGAGGATATGCAATGAACGATATTCTGCTGCTCAAGCCGGGTGAACTGGTTCTGAAAGGCCAGAACCGGCATTTTTTCGAGGATCGGCTCCGATCCAACGTTGCCCGGCGGCTGAAAAGTCTGGGCCGTTTTCAGATCACCTCCGTCCAATCAACCGTCTATGTGGAACCCCTGGATGACGATATTGATCTGGATGAAGCTTTCCGCCGCTGCAGGCAGGTCTTCGGGATCATTTCCCTGTGCCGTGCCGCTGCATGCGAGAAGGATAAGGATGCGATCCTGAATACCGCATTGCGCTATCTGGAGCCGGAGCTCCGCAAGGCCAAGAGCTTCAAGGTAGAATCCAAACGCAGCGACAAGCGTTTTCCCATGACCTCGATCCAGCTCAGCCAATACGTGGGCGGAGGCATCGGGGAAGCCTTTCCCGATTTGCCGGCGGATATGCATGAGCCGGATCTGGTGGTCCACGTGGAAGTGCGTGAGACTGCTGCCTATGTTCACGCCGGCGGCGTATCCGGCGCGGGGGGACTTCCGGTGGGCACCTGCGGCCGGGCGGTCAGTCTGCTCTCCGGCGGCATCGACAGTCCCGTTTCCACCTACATGATCGCCCGCCGGGGGGTACAGATCAGCCCGGTACACTTTTTCTCCGTCCCCTACACTTCCGAGCTGGCCAAGGACAAGGTCCTCAAGCTGGCAAAAAAACTGCTGCCCTGGTGCGGCAGGCTCACTCTGGAGGTGATCCCCTTTACCCATATCCAGGAGGAGATCCGGGATAAGTGTCCGGAGGAGTTCTTCACACTCATCATGCGGCGCTTTATGATGCGGCTGGCCCAGTCCGTAGCCATGGCCAACGGCTGCGGCGCGCTGGTCACCGGAGAGAACCTGGGACAGGTTGCCAGTCAGACCATGGAGGCGATCCGCTGCACAGAGGCGCCGCTGGAGCTGCCGGTGCTTCGTCCGCTTATCGGCTTTGATAAGGAACAGATCATCGGCATCGCCCGGCAGCTGGATACCTTTGAAACTTCCATTCTCCCATACGAGGACTGCTGTACCGTGTTCACTCCCCGGCATCCCCGGACAAAACCGAAGCCGGAAGAGGTGGAAGAGGCGGAAGCCGTTCTGGACGTGGAGGCTCTTTGCCGGGAAGCGCTGGAGAATACGGAAAGGATACCCATCCAATGAGTCATAAAGCGGAAATCCTCGCCGTGGGGACAGAGCTTCTCCTGGGCGATATTGTAAATTCCGATGCTGCTGAGGTGTCCCATGCTCTGTCCTCCCTCGGCATCGACGTATGCTGGCACAGCGTCGTCGGGGACAATCCCGACCGGCTGCGGGATGCAGTGGAGATCGCCAAAAGACGTGCGGATATTCTGATCACCACCGGCGGCCTCGGTCCCACCTATGACGACCTGACCAAGGAGACCCTGGCCTCCTGCTTTGGTCTCCCTCTGGTGTTCCACCCGGAGGAAGTGGAGAAGATCAGGGCGTTTTTCACCTCCATCGGCAAGACGATGACGGAGAACAATCTCCGTCAGGCCTGGCTTCCGGAGGGATGTACCCCGTTTTTCAATTACAACGGCACGGCCCCCGGCTGCGGCTTCACCGCCCTGGGCATGCAGGTAGCGATGCTTCCCGGTCCCCCCAGGGAGCTGAAAAGGATGGTGGAAACGGGACTGATCCCCTGGCTGAAGCAGTTCAGCGAAGGGGTGCTCCTTTCCCACGAAATCCGGGTCTTCGGCATGGGGGAAAGCGCGGTGGAAGCCATGCTCCATGACCGGATGGAGGCGCTGACGAATCCCACCCTTGCCCCCTATGCCGGCACCGGAGAAATGCGCCTGCGCGTCAGCGCCAAGGCTGCGGACGAAGCGGAGGCGGAATCACTGGCTGCTCCGGTGGTCAGGGAGGTATGCGAAGCGTTGGGAGATCTGGTCTATGCCGTAGACGAGCCCTCGCTGGAAGCTGTCTGTCTCAGGCTGCTGACGGAGCGCAGGCTCACCTTCGCCGCGGCGGAGAGCTGTACCGGCGGGCTCATCGCCAAGCGGATCACCGACCTCCCAGGTGCCTCCTCCGTATTTCTCGGCGGCGTTGTCTCCTATACCAATACCGTAAAGGAGCGCGTCCTGGGAGTACCCTCAGAAGTGCTGGAACGTTTCGGTGCGGTCAGCCGGGAAACCGCTTTGGCCATGGCGGCCGGGGTACGGGAGCGCACCGGCGCGGATCTGGCAGTGAGCGTCACCGGTATTTGCGGGCCCGGGACGGATGAACGAAATACCCCTGTCGGAACGGGCTTCGTAGGTTTTGCCGGTCCGGACCGGCTGGTCTGCCGCCCAATACAGATGGGTGCGGATCGGGAACGGGGCCGCGTGGTGGCGGCTTCCCACGCTTTTGATCTGCTGCGGCGCTGGCTCACCGGCACACTGCAGGAAACCTGAGTGTTTTCCGCATTTGGACTATCCATAAATCTCAGCTTGTGATATAATATTAGAATAGAAAATCAAGCGGCGGCGGCGCGCATTTCTCATCTTGTACGGGGAGGCGGAAAGGGTTGAAACAGCTGGCAAAGTGTTTGCTCCTCGGCTGCATGCTGCTGTTCCTTCTGCTTCTCAGCGCCTGCAGCCCCGGAAGAGATATGGAAGAGCTCATGGCCCTTCCAAAGCTTCCCCAGGAGTATCTGGAGCTTCAGCATGTGCTGGACGACCTGCAGGCGGAAGGCGCCGCCTTTTCCGCCCCTGTCTCCGGCAGCTACCGCCAGTCTGTACAATTCTACGATGTGAACGGGGATGGCGCCGAAGAAGCCCTGGCTTTTTTCCGGACATCCGGAGAAAGACCGCTGAAGATCTATATTTTCATCCGCAGCGGCAGCCGATATGAGACCGCTGCCGTGGTGGAAGGCGACGGTGCCAGCATTGAGAGCGTCACGTACACGGATATGGACGGGGATGGCTGGACCGAACTGGTAGTCGGCTGGAGCATGGATGCTGAGCTGAAGATGCTCACCGTATACTCCCTCAAGGCCTTCCAGGCTTCCCCCATCGCCAACGCGGGTTATACCCAATACACCGTAGGGGACCTGAACGAAGACGGCCACAGCGAGCTGCTGCTGGTCCGTCTGGGAGATGGGGACAAGAACGGAACCGCCGAACTGATCGGCGTCAGCCGGGATGGGGAAACGGTGAACATCTCTTCCCGCATCTCCGGAGGGATGGAGAGCATCAGTCGGTTAACCTGCGGCACCCTGCTTGACCGGAAACCCGCTCTGTTTGTAGAAGGCGGCGTTTCCGGCGGTCTGGTGACGGATATCCTGCTCTATGAAGGGGAAACCCTGCGGAATATCACCCTGGGGAGCGAGGAGATCAGCGAAGGGACCTTCCGCAGTTCTTCGGTGGGACTGCGGGACATGAACGGGGACGGTGTGCCTGAGATCCCCATTCCCCGCGCCCTGCCCGCCCAGGGAGAAACAGTATACCGGGTGCTGGACTGGTACGCCTTCAACAGCCGCGGCATCCGCCGTCTCCAGCTCAGCACCTACCACAACTTTTCCGACAGCTGGTATCTGACTTTGTCCGAGTATTGGGGAGACCGCATCACCATCCGCCGGGAGGATACGGATACCGGTGAACGTGCGGTGGTCTTTTCCCGTTGGAACGGCGCGGATAAACCGGTAACGGATTTTCTGATCGTTTATACCATCTCCGGCGCCAGCCGTGAGGAGCTGGCTTCCCGGCAAGGGCGTCTCATCCTCTATTCCGGCGCGGAGATCACCTATGCAGCCCAGCTGCTTCTCACGAAAGACGACTGGTCCCTCGTTCCGGACGAAGCGCAGCTCCGGCGCAGTTTTGGTTTGATTTACTCCGAGTGGATCAGCGGCTCCACCTGAAAGGAAGTGGGATCATGAAGAAGATTTTGGTTCTCGAAGATGAATCCAGCATCCGCAGCTTCCTGGTCATCAATCTCCGGCGCTCCGGTTATGAACCCATCGAAGCGGAAACCGGCGAGGAAGCTTTCCGCCAGCTGCAGCTGCATCCGGATATCAATCTGGCTCTTCTGGATATCATGCTGCCCGATACGGATGGTTTCGAGGTCTGCCGAAAGATCCGGGCCTCCGGCAGCAAAATGGGCATCATCATGCTCACCGCCCGCTCCCAGGAGATGGACAAGGTCACCGGTCTCATGACCGGCGCGGACGACTACGTCACCAAGCCTCTGGCCTCCATCGCCGAGCTGACCGCCCGGGTGGACGCCCTGTACCGCCGGGTCGGCGGCGGGGATAACGAGGATCCGACGGAGATCGTCCGGGGTGCCTTCCGCCTCAGCACCAGAAACAGGACGTTGGAAAAGAATGGGGTCCGGATCCGTCTGACCCAGGTGGAATACGCCATCGTCAAACTTTTCATGGATAATCCGGGAAAAGCGCTCTCCCGGGAAGAAATCCTCTCCTCCGTCTGGGGGAAGGATTACGACGGAGAGCTGAAGATCGTGGATGTGAACATCCGCCGTCTGCGGTTGAAGGTGGAGGATGATCCTCAGAATCCCACCTGCATCACCACCGTCTGGGGATACGGCTACAAATGGGGGATCTGAAGGGGCGCGGCCGGAGCGGTCTGAATCTCCGGGGCATCCGGGCGAAATGGATGCTTAACAGCATGCTTCTGGTGGTGCTGGCTTTGCTATTGGGGCTTGCCGCCTATTCCTTTGCCATCAGCAACTACTACTACAGCGGCATCCGTTCCGCATTGGAGTCCAAGGCCAAGACCTCCTCGGATTTCTTTGCCAATTACGTTACCCGTACCTATGCGGAATATTACCAGAGTGCCTATAAGTATACGGAGATCTTTGACGGCCGTGACCGGATGGAACTTCAATTCGTCAATTCCACCGGACGTATCCTGGTCTCCACTTCCGGGCTTTCCGCCGGCTCACACCCCAATACGCCGGATATCACAGAAGCCATCAGCACCTGCGCTCTGAGCACCTGGCAGGGCCGCAGCCCCGCAACGGGAGAGCGCATCCTGGCGGTCTCCAGCCCTCTGCTCTACGGCCAGGGCCAGGTGGTAGGCGTCATCCGATATGTCACCAGTCTGCGCCTGGTAGACCGGCAGGTATTTCTGAGCATCCTTGTGGGCTGCGGGATCGGCCTGGGCGTGATTCTGGTCGTGCTGATCAGCAATCTGTTCTTTATCCGTTCCATCCTTTCCCCGATCCAGAAGGTCACGGTGATGACCCGGCGCATCGCGGACGGAGGCTTCGGCGCCCAGATCGAAAACAAGTATGAGGATGAGATCGGGGACATGGTCGGCGCCATCAATGAGATGTCCATGCAGCTGAGCCAGTCGGAAAAAATGAAAGCGGAGTTCATTTCCTCCGTCTCTCATGAATTGCGCACCCCCCTCACTGCCATTGCCGGATGGGGCGAAACGCTGGAGTACGACGAGACCCTCAGCGAGGACAGCCGGAAAGGGCTGGACATCATCCTCAAGGAAGCCAGACGGCTGTCCAACATGGTGGAAGAGCTCCTGGTCTTCACCCGCATCGAAGACGGCCGGTTCACGGTGAACATTGAAATGCTGGATGTGGGCGCCGAGCTGGAGGAAGCGATTTTCACCTACCGGGAGCTGCTGAAGCAGGAAGGGATCCAGCTCTTTTATGATCCCCCCGAGGATCCGCTCCCCTTGATCCCCGGCGATCCGGAACGGCTGAAACAGGTGATCCTGAACATCCTGGATAACGCCGCCAAGCATGGAGGCAGCGGCAAGCGTATCACGGTCACCAGCGACCTGGTGGAGAACGCGCCTGAAACGGGATGCGACTGCGTCCGCATCCGGATACGGGATTATGGTCCCGGTATCCCGCCGGACGAGCTGCCCCGGGTGAAGCTGAAGTTTTATAAGGGCAGCAGCAAGGCCAGAGGCAGCGGCATCGGCCTGGCCGTCTGCGACGAGATCATCCGTCGGCATAACGGAGTCTTGGACATTGCCAATGCCGACGAGGGCACCGGGACCGTGGTCACGATCTTCCTGCCCACCACCGAATAACGATAACACATAGAAGGGATCTCACCCATGTCCGATCAACAGAAACAGGGAAACGATTTCCGCACGACCATCGGCGGCCAGGCTTTGATGGAAGGCATCCTCATGCGGGGGCCGAAGAAAGAGGCCATCGTATGCCGCGGGCAGGACGGGCTCATCCGCAAGGTGGAGGAGCTGCGGCTCATCAAGGATCGGTACCCTGTACTCGGTCTGCCGCTCATCCGCGGCGTTGTGACCTTTTTCGATTCCCTGGTCCACGGAGTCAAGGCCCTGATGTTTTCTGCCGAACAGCTGCCGGAGGAGGAACAGGCCGCACAGGAAGACAAGCTGGATAAATGGATCAACTCGCATTTTCAGGGAGAAACGGCGAAAAAACTCATCATCGGTGTTTCCGTTGCATTGGGCGTCATCATGGCCATCGCCCTGTTCATGCTTCTCCCCTATCTGCTCACTGCCTTTCTGACGGGACCGATCCGGTCCAGCTTTGTAAAAAACCTCATTGACGGCGCGCTGCGCATTGTGATCTTTCTCCTCTACCTCTGGCTGGTGACCCGGGTTCCGGATATCCATCGGGTCTTCGAGTACCACGGAGCCGAGCACAAATCCATCCATTGCTACGAAAAGGGATTGGAACTCACGGTGGAAAACGTGCGTCCCCAGCCCAGAGCCCATCCCCGCTGCGGCACCAGTTTTCTCTTCGTGGTCATGATCATCAGCATACTGGTATTCAGCGTGGTAAGCTGGAAAAACAAGCTGGTCGCCCTGGTCCTGCGGCTTCTGCTCCTGCCGGTCGTGGTGGCTTTCAGCTATGAACTGAACCGATGGGTGGGACGGCACGACAACTGGCTTTCCTCCATCCTCTCGGCTCCCGGGAAGGCTCTGCAGCGCCTGACGGTGTACGAACCGGACGACGGAATGATCGAGTGCGCCATCGAAGCGCTGAAGCTGGTCATTCCGGAGGAAAAGGGATCGGATCGGTGGTGATGCACCCATGATCCGGGACTATAACGAGGTTTATCTGGATGCCCGGCGCAGGCTGAAGGCTGCGGGCATCGAAGCAGCCGGTCTGGAGGCCAGGCTGCTGCTGGCCTTCGCTGCGGACAAGAGTCCGGAGGAATTCCTGCGGGATATCCGTATGTATCCCGACGAGGCCTTCATCCTGCGGGCGGAAGAACTGGTGCGGCGGCGGCTTGCCGGAGAACCGGCGGCTTATCTCACCGGTTCCTGGTCTTTCTACGGCCTTGATCTGGAGATCAACCCCAATGTGCTCATTCCCCGGGCTGACTCTGAGCTTGCGGTGGACGCCGCCTTATCGTGTCTTGCGGATGCGGCCGAGCCCCGGGTTCTGGACCTTTGCACCGGCTCCGGCTGCATCGGGATCGCCATTGCCGCCCGGATCCCGGCCTGCCGGGTGATCCTGGCGGATCTGGACCGCAGAGCGCTGCTCCTGGCCAAGCGCAACGCGATGCTGAACCATGTGAGCGGCCGGGTCCTGTGCGCCGAAGCGGATGTGCATGAGGGGCCTTCTCCCCGTCTGGGAGAATTCACCCTGATCGTATGCAATCCGCCCTATATCCCCACCGGGGAGCTGGAAACCCTCGATCCCTCCGTCCGGGATTATGAGCCCCGGCTGGCCCTGGACGGGGGCGAGGACGGGCTTGATTTTTACCGCAGTATTTTTGCGCGGTGGATGAGGATCATCCGTCCGGGCGGCTGGCTCGTTTTGGAATGCGGAGAGGGACAGAGCATGACTCTCCGCCGCCTGGCAGAGGAGTGCGGCATCATCCCGACGGATACGCTGGTGGACGGTCACGGCACCGAACGCACCCTTGTCTTCCGCAAACCGGGACCGCACGATATAGATTGAATATTTGAAGATCATCATAAAGGAGAGAATGAACCATGGCCGACAAGAAAAAGCGCGGCGTTGAGCCGGCAGCTCCCGCAGCGGATAAGCAGAAAGCTCTGGAGACCACCATGGCCCAGATCGAGCGGCAGTTCGGCGCGGGCTCCATCATGCGGCTGGGCTCCGCGGCAAATACAGGGATCGAGGCCATCTCCACCGGTTCTCTGGCTCTGGATCTTGCGCTGGGGATCGGCGGCGTTCCAAAAGGGCGGATCGTGGAGATCTACGGCCCGGAATCCTCCGGCAAAACCACTCTGGCACTGCATATCGTAGCCTCTGCGCAGAAGGCGGGGGGCGAGGCGGCCTTCATAGACGCCGAGCATGCGCTGGATCCCACCTATGCGCAGGCTCTGGGCGTGGATATCGATAATCTGCTCATCTCTCAGCCGGATACCGGCGAACAGGCGCTGGAGATCTGCGACGCCCTGGTCCGCTCCGGCGCCATCGACGTGGTGGTGATCGACTCCGTGGCCGCTCTCGTCCCGCGTTCCGAGATCGAGGCGGAAATGGGAGACAGCGTCGTGGGTCTCCAGGCCCGTCTCATGTCCCAAGCTCTGCGGAAACTCACCGGATCCATCTCCAAGACCAACTGTGTGGTGATCTTCATCAACCAGCTGCGGGAAAAGATCGGTGTGATGTATGGCAACCCGGAAACCACCACCGGCGGCCGGGCCCTGAAATTCTATGCCAGCGTCCGTCTGGATGTCCGGCGTACAGAGACCCTCAGCGTAGGTGGCCAGAAGATCGGCAGCCACACCCGGGTAAAGGTGACGAAAAACAAAGTCGCTCCCCCCTTCCGGGAGGCGGAGTTCGATATCATTTACGGCGAAGGCATCTCCCGCTCCAGCGAACTCACGGACATCGCCCTGCAGCTGGGAATCATTGAAAAAAGCGGCAGCTGGTTCACCTTCCGGGATCAGCGGCTTCAGGGCAAGGACAGCGTGAAGAGTTATCTGAAAGAGAATCCGGATATCGCGGATGAGCTGGAGGCGCAGGTAAAGGAAGCCATGGTCAAGCGCCAGCAGCCTGCCCCGAAGCCCGCCGCAGCCACCCCCGCCAGCCGTGCCGTGAGCGTGGATGCGGAGGATTTTGAAGACTGACCGTGCGTCTCATCCACATGAAACCTCTGGATGAAGGCAAACGCTTTCTCCTGGAGCTGGAAGACGGCATGGAACTGCGCTGCGGCCCGCGGGAAGTCATGGATCTGAACCTTTACCCGGGCATGGAACTGGATCCGGAGGCTCTGGAGGAGCTTCGGGACGCCTGCGAAGCGTATTCCGTACGCATAAAGGCCGCCGAACAGCTGAGCCGCCGGGCCATGTCCGCCGGGGAACTGGAACGCAAACTGCGGGAAAAAGGCGCTTCACCGGAACACGCGGAGGCGGCAGTCCGTCGGATGACCGACCTGGGCGTAATAGACGAGGCGGTTTACGCGGAGATGATCGTTCGCCGCTGCGGGACAAAAGGCTACGGACGGCGACGGGCGGAACAGGAGCTGATGCGGCACCAGGTCCCCCGGGAGTACTGGTCGGATGCCCTGGAATCTCTCCCCGCTGCGGAGGATAAACTGGATGCACTGATCGCCGCGCGTCTGAAAGGGACCGTACCGGATGCCGCGCAGCGGAAGAAGCTGGCCGCCTATCTCCAAAGGCGCGGATACGGCTGGGAGGAGATCAGCTCCGCTTTGCGCCGTTGGGAGGCCGAGCCGGAGGATTGATCCGGTATTCTGATCATCTCAGATGTGAAAGGAATGGAAACCATGAGCAAGACCGTGGGGCTGATCTCTCTGGGCTGCGCGAAAAACCTGATCAACAGCGAACAGATGCTCTGTCTCCTGAATGAGGCAGGCTATACGATCACCGATGATCCCGCCGAGGCGGATGCACTGATCATCAACACCTGCGCGTTCATCGACAGCGCCAAGTCCGAGGCCATCGACAATATACTGGAATGCGCCGAGCTGAAGAAGACCGGAAAGCTGAAAACCCTTCTGGTGGCCGGCTGCCTTCCCCAGCGGTACAAGGAAGAACTGCTTGAGGAGCTCCCCGAGGTGGACGGCATTCTGGGCACCGGCTCCTTCGACGAGGTTGTAACTGCGCTGGAGCAGGCGGACAAGGGAGAAACCCCGCTACTTCTGGGCGATCTGAACGCGCCGGTGAGCGAAGCGGGCCGGATCGTCAGCACCGGTCCGGGCTGGGCCTATCTCAAGATCGCCGAGGGCTGCGACAATCGCTGCGCTTTCTGCGTCATCCCTTCCATCCGGGGCAAATACCGTTCCCGTCCCATGGAACGCATCCTGGAGGAAGCAAAGGGTCTGGCTGCAGGGGGCGTGAAGGAACTTCTGGTAGTGGCACAGGATATCACCCGTTACGGACTGGATCTTTACGGCAAGCCCCGCCTGGCTGAGCTGGTGCGGGAGCTCTGCCGGATCGAAGGGATCCATTGGATCCGCCTCCACTACCTGTATCCCGATCTGATCGACGACGAGCTCATCCGCACCGTGGCAGAGGAAGAAAAGGTAGTCAAGTACCTGGATATCCCCATTCAGCACATCAACGATAGTATCCTGAAGCGGATGCACCGTCGGGGCAGCGGAGCGGAGCTGGAAGCTCTCCTCTCCCGTCTGCGGGAGAATATTCCCGGTCTGGTGATCCGTACCAGTCTGATCACCGGCCTGCCGGGAGAAGGGGTGGAGGAATTCGGCCAGCTGTGTGATTTCCTCCGAAGGGCCAAGCTGGAGCGAGCCGGAGTTTTCCCCTATTCCCCCGAGGAGGGCACCCCTGCATGTTCCATGGAGCGGCCCGATACGGAAACGGCGGAACGGCGCTGCGATCTCATCACGGAGCTCCAGTCCCGGATCATGGACGAATTCAACGAGAGCCGCATAGGCACTGTACAGGAAGTGCTGGCGGAAGGCTTCGACGTGGTGGCGGAGTGCTGGTACGGCCGCAGCTATGCGGACAGCCCCGATGTGGACGGCAAGGTCTTTTTCACAGGGAAAGACGTGCAGCCGGGCACCTTCGTCCGAGTCCGCATCACCGAAGTGCTGGACGGAGACCTGGTGGGCGAGCTGGCGGACTGATCCCGCCGCTTCTGACAGAAAGAAGGATTCTTATCGATGACGACGGCAAATAAGATCACCATGCTGCGGGTCGCACTGATACCCGTATTTGTGGTTCTGATGCTTCTGCGGTTCCCAGGTTCCAATCTCATTGCTCTGGGGATCTTTATTCTGGCCAGCATTTCCGACAGCGTAGACGGCTACATCGCCAGGAAGTACAGCCAGGTCACCACATTCGGCAAGTTCATGGATCCTCTGGCAGATAAGCTTTTGGTCACCTCCGCGATCCTGATTTTTGTGGAATGGGGACAGATCCCCTCCTGGGCCGCTTTTCTCATCATCGCCCGGGAATTCGCCGTCACCGCGCTTCGGCTTGTGGCGGTGGACAGCGGGATCGTCATTGCCGCCGGGATTTCCGGCAAGATTAAAACAGCCGTGACGATGGTTTGTCTCTGTGTGATGATGACCTCCCTTCACTCCCTGGAGCTGTTCCCCGGGTTTTCCGTAGACAGTCTTTGCGTGGTGCTGATGGTGATCACCACCCTCTGGTCCGGTTTCCGGTATTTCCAGAATCACGCAGGTCTGCTGAAACTGAAATAAGGACCGCGAAAAAGCGCATAAAATCACCCGGACATATCAAACTATGTCCGGGTGATCGTTATGTTCAGCGTTTCTTTTGGGAAGGGCGGCAGCTCCAGGCTGCAGCCTTATGTGAAAAACTGTCTGAAAAAGGCAAGCCGGGAAGGGACCATCGACGCCGCCATCTGTTCAGGCGGCCGGGCGGATCTCCTCATTCTGCCCCCCGGTGCTTCCCTCTGTGCGGGCGGGAACGGTCTGGTCCTTGCCATGGGACAGGTCCCCCTCCCGGGGATCCGTTCCGTATCCTGCGGTCTGCGGTACGGAGACGATCTCACCCTCTCCAGCATCGGAGCAGACAGCGCCATGCTGGCGCTGCAGTCAGATATTCCCGCCCTGAACGGGACGCTGCTGGAACCTCAGGAGATTCCGGTCACGTTGGAGGCTCCTGCAGAGCCGGAAGCCGTGCTGGCCGCAGCAGGGGCCATGCTTCTGCTGGGGGCAGACGCCTCAGCGGGTTTCCGGCTCCCCTAATCCCTTCCCTGGTAATACCCCTCGAAGAAGTTTGTCATCCGTTCCATGGCGGTTTTGAGATCATCCATATTGGGCAGGTACACGATGCGGAAATGGTCCGGGCTGCGCCAGTTAAAGCTGCTTCCGGAGGTGACGAGAATATGGGTCTTCTTCAGCAGGTCCAGGGCCATCTGGGAATCGCTGCGGATATTGAATTTCTCCGTATCCACTTTCGGGAAAATATAAAAAGCTGCCTTGGGCTTCACGGCGGTGATCCCCGGAATACTGTTCAGTGCGTTCCAGATATACTCCCGCTGCTCATAAAGCCTGCCTCCCGGGCAGAGATACTCGTCCATGGATTGATAGCCGCCCAGGGAGGTCTGAATGATGCTTTGGCCGGGCACGTTGGAGCAGAGGCGCATTTTCGCCAGCAGATTCAGCCCCTCGATAAAGCCCTGGGCATGGCTCTTGTCCCCTGCCAGGCAGACCCAGCCGCAGCGGAAGCCCGCCACACGGTGGGATTTGGAGAGGCCGTTGTAGCACAGGGTAAGCAGATCCGGCGCCAGGGAAGCCAGGGCCACGTGCTCCTCCTCCCCCTGCATCACCAGCCGGTCATAGATCTCATCCGCCAAAAGGATGAGGTCATGTTCCCGGGCCACCTCCACGATCTGCTCCAGCACCTCTTTGGGATACAGGGCGCCGGTAGGGTTGTTGGGATTGATGACGATAATGCCCTTGGTCTTATCCGTCACCTTGCTCCGCAGATCCTGGATATCCGGATACCAGTCGGAGGATTCATCGCATACATAGTGCACGGGTTTGCCCCCCGCCAGAGTAATGGAAGCGGTCCACAGGGGATAATCCGGGCTGGGCACCAGGATCTCATCTCCGTTATCCAGCAGCGCCTGCATGGTCATGGTGATGAGCTCGCTCACCCCGTTGCCCGTAAAGATATCCTTGATCCCCACATTGGGGATATGCTTCAGCTGGCAGTACTGCATGATAGCCTTCCGGGCGGAAAACAGGCCCTGGGAATCGGAATAGCCCTCGCTGGCCCGAAGGTTATAAATCATATCCAGAATGACCTCGTCCGGCGCGAAAAACCCGAAGGGGGCGGGGTTGCCGATATTGAGCTTCAGGATCTGCGCGCCCCGTGCCTCCATCCGCATCGCCTCGTCCATCACGGGTCCCCGGATATCGTAGGCCACATTGTTCAGTTTGCTGGACTGGTTGAATTCCCGTTTCATGATCGTTTCCTCCAAATAAAAAACCGCCCTGAGCCTAAGCTCAGGGCGGATATAAACATATCCGTGTTACCACCTGAATTCGGGCCGAAGGCCCGCACTCTGCCCGGTACCGACATACCGGCCCCTGGATAACGGAGGGTACCCGTCAGGGCTTACTCGGAGCGAACTCCTTTACGTCCTGCCGCTCGGGGATGGCTTCGGCTCCATTGGCATTGAGGCTCGCACCGGCCGCCTCTTCTCTGTATGCCGCAAAAAGCGTACTCTTTCCCGTCGTTGCGTTTCGTTATGAAATTATTTGAAACTTTAGCACAGGTCTTTCGGTTTGTCAAGAGTCTGAATTTATTTTCTGCGCCCGGCGGCAAAATTCGGAAACTTCGTGCCGATACCGCTCCGTGTCCGTCAGATAGCTCAGTCCGTGGCCCGCACCCGGAAAAGTCACCAGCCGGATCATCTCCGGATTCGCCGCTGCGATCTCCCGGCTCATCTCCAGGGGCACGAAGCGATCCTCCTCCCCGTGGATCAGTAAAATGGGAACCCGGGTGTGTTTTACCGCCTCCATACAGTTCACCCCGTCGAAGGAAAAACCGCCGAAGAGAGCCGCGCCGAAGCGCATCATAGCCAAAGCGGGTTTCTCCGGCAGCCCCATATCCCGGCTCACTTTTCCCAGAATGGCATCAGGAGAGGAATAGGGAGAATCCGCAATGATACAACGTACGTTTCCCGGCAAAGGCAGGGCGGAGGTCAGAAGCACCGTCGCTGCGCCCATGGACACCCCATACAGCGTCACCGGCCCCCGCAGTTCCGGTCTGTTTTGGATATACTCCAGCCAAGCCAAACAATCCCATCGTTCCATGACGCCGAAGGTCATGGTCCTTCCCTCGCTGTCTCCTTGGGCCCGCTGATCCACCAGGAGGACATTATGTCTTTCCCCCAGGAGGAAGAGTCCGCCTCCGCTGAAATCCCGCAGACCGGTCGCCCGCCAGCCGTGGAAGCAAAGGTCTACCGGCGCCTCCGGGCCGCCGCGAAGATAGAGCCTGCCCCTGAGCTTCAGTCCATCCCGGGAAGTAATGCTGACCCGTTCACATGGCTCGGCGGCCATCCGCCGGATCATCCCCCGCATCTCGTCCGCCCGGGGCTCATACTGCTCTCCCGGCGGCAGACGATAAATATCGTTCTGTCCCTTCTGGGGGGAGCGGAAGGCGATCCGGTAAGGGAGATACAGGCTCAGAAAACCGGCGGCCCCCAGGACTGCCGAAGCCGCCGCGGCCTTACGGATGAAGGATGCCGTAGGAGGCGACGTCTTCATAGCGGCCGTCCTTATAATCATGGGATTTCTGGGTACCTTCATACTCCATTCCGCTCTTCTGCATCACCCGGCCCGAGGCGGGATTGGAGACGAAATGCCGGGCATAGATCTTATGCAGGTCCAGCACCTGGAAGCCGAAGTCGATTACCGCTTTGCAGGCTTCGGTGCCGATGCCTTTGCCCCAGTGTCGGCGGCCATAGGCATAGCCCAGCTCCGCTCGGTGGTCCCGGGGCTCCATCACCAGGCAGATGAATCCGTACATCTCCCCGGTCTCTCGACCTGTCACGGCAAAGACGCAGGAGGATCCCTTCTCCCAGGAGGCGCTCATTCCGCCGATCCACCGCCGCACATTCTCCTCCGGAAAGGGATAGCTCATGGCGTGGGTGGTCTTGACGACCTCCGGGTCGTTCATCTCCGCCGTTATGGCGGGTACGTCCTCCTCCCGGAAGGGACGAAGGATCAGGTTTTCCGTGGTAATGGTTCTGGTTTCCGCATTATACTTCATTGGATTACCTCCTTGTTGCCCAGCTGCCAGAAGGCCACCGCCCCGGCGGCGGCCACGTTCAGCGAGTCCACACCCCGGCTCATGGGGATACGCACCGCATAGTCGCAGAGGTCAATGGTCTCCTGCCGGAGACCGTCCCCCTCTGTGCCCAGGAGAAGCGCAAGCTTTTCCGTTTTTTCCAGAACCGGATCCCCCAGAACCGCCGCATCCTCCCGCAAGGCCAGGGCGGCGACCCGGAAGCCCATGTCATGCAGTCGGGAAATGCCGCCGCCAGGCCAGTCCTCACCCTGATCTCCCAATCTGGCCCAGGGCAGGAGAAGCACGGTCCCCATGCTCACCCGCACCGCCCTGCGGCACAGGGGATCGCAGCAGGAGGGGCTGAGGAGCATGGCGTCCATCCCCAGAGCGGCTGCGGAACGGAAGAGCGCGCCGACGTTGGTGCTGTCGGTCACGTCCTCCAGCACGGCGATCCGCGCAGCGCCGGAGCAGACTTCTTCCGCCGTCCGCGGCCGAGGGCGGCGCATGGCACAGAGGATGCCACGGGTCAGGGTATAACCGGTCAGCCGGCTCAGCAGTTCTCTCTCCCCGATATAGACCGGGACATCCCCGGATTTTTCCAGGATGGCTCTGCCCTGCCCTTCCAGCCGTCTCCGATCCATGAGCAGGGACACGGGCTGATACCCTGCCTCCAGGGCCAGGGTCACCACCTTCGCTGTCTCCGCGATGAAGATCCCTTTTTCCGGGTCCACCCGGCTGCGGAGCTGGGTTTCCGTCAGCCGGGCGTAGACCTCCAGTTCCGGGACATTCAGATCCCTGACCTCGATGATCCGGGGCACGATCACTTCGCCGCTTCCCAGGCCGTATCCAGGGCGACCTCCATCATCTCGGTGAAGGAGTCCTGCCGGTCCTGGGCGCTGAGTCCTTCCCCGGTGAAGATATGGTCGGAGATGGTGAGCAGACTCAGGGCCCGCTTATGGGAGGCCATGGCTTCCCAATAGATGCCCGCAGTCTCCATCTCCACCGCCAGAAGGCCCATATCCCGGTACTGCCCGGCGGCCTTGTCATTCTGGTTATAGAACATATCCGCGGTGAATACGCTGCCCACCTTCACGGAAATGCCCCGTCCTTCTGCCAGTTCCACCGCCCGCCGAAGGAGGCCGTAGTCCGCCTGGGGACTGAGCTGGCCGGGGAACTGATACTGGATGCAGTAGTTGGAATTGGTGGAGGCGGTCATGGCCACCACCAGATCCCGCAGCTTGACGTCTGCGCCGATGCCGCCGGCGGAGCCGATGCGAAGCACGGTCTCCACCCCGTAAAAGCTGAACAGCTCATGGACGTACAGAGTCGCGCTGGGCACGCCCATGCCGCTGCCCATGACGGAGATGCGGCGGCCTTTGTACGTGCCGGTGAATCCCAGCATATTCCGGACGGTATTGAAGCATACCGGAGCCTCCAGATAGGTCTCAGCGACCTTCTGAGCCCGCAGGGGATCGCCGGGCATGAGCACCACTTTGGCGATCAGGGCGGGATCCGCCTCAATGCAGGCGGAGGGGGAGGAAATCAGTTTACCCATGTTTACTCTTCCTTTCTGAACAGCGCCGCAAGGCTCTCTGTATAGGGCGGGCGGCAGATGCCTTTTTCCGTAATGATTCCTGTGATCAGGCTGTGATCGGTCACGTCGAAAGCGGGATTATAGCATTTCACTCCGGCGGGCGCCATGGGCTCCGCATACCATTTGCTGCGGATCTCCTCCGGATCCCGGAGTTCCACGGGGATATGATCTCCGTCGGGACAGGCGGGATCGATGGTGGAGGTCGGCCCCAGCACATAGAAAGGGATGCCGTAGTGTTTCGCCAGGATCGCCACCCCGGAAGTACCGATCTTGTTGGCTGCGTCCCCGTTCATGGCCACCCGGTCGCAGCCCACGAAGCAGCACTGCACCCAGCCGTTTTTCATCACGATGGAAGCCATATTGTCGCAGATCAGGGTGGTGTCGATCCCGGCGCGGCTCAGCTCCCAGCTGGTGAGACGGGCGCCCTGGAGGAGCGGACGGGTCTCATCGCAGAAGGCCCGGAACTGCATCCCCCGTTCCCGGCCCAGAAGCAGCGGGCCGATGGCGGTGCCGTAACGGGAAGTGGCGATCGGGCCTGCGTTGCAGTGGGTCAGTACCCCGTCTCCTTCGTGCAGCAGACTCAGGCCGTATTCCGAGATAGCCCTGCACATGGAAATATCTTCCTCCAGGATCGCCTGGCATTCGCGGCGCAGGGCATCCGGATCTCCCCCGCTCTCCTCCGCCGTTCGGCACATGCGCTTCAGCGCCCAGCTCAGGTTCACTGCCGTGGGACGGGAGGAATTCAGATATTCCGCGTCCTCCCGGAACCGCTGCAGAAAGCCCTCTTTTGGATACCGGAGACTCAAGATATACATGGCAAAGCCCGCAAAGATGCCGATCGCCGGAGCGCCCCGAACCCTCAGCTGCTTGATCGCGTCGTAGCATTCCTCCCGGGTCTGCAGGGTGAGGTAGATCTGCTGATTCGGCAGCCGGGTCTGATCCAGGATCACAAGGCTCCGTCCGTCCTCACTGAGACGCACATGGTCGATGACTTCCATCGGCTTACCCCCATTCTTGTTTTTCTGTTTTATTTATAACACAGGGAAAATGGCTTGTAAAGCGCAGGTTATTTCGGTATAATATGAACATAATGAACAAAACTGTGGGGTTTTGGGCCGGATTTTTATGCGTATAGAACAGTTGATTCGTCCTGTATCAAGGGCGGCCCACCCCCTGGGGAGGCACAGAGATGGAATACAAGCTCACCGAAAAAGAAAACTTTCTCCGCATGCTCTCCGGTGAAATGCCGGAATTCGTACCTCATTACAACATGATGGGATGGGGCCTGCGCAGTTCTGTGCGCTTCTCCAAGGGGCCGGAGATCGGCGGCGGCTTCGTCAGCGACTACGGCGTGGAGTTCACCCCCGTCTCCGCAGCCGGCGGAGCCGCCCTGCCCACTCCGGGAAAGTTCATTCTGAAAGAAATCGAAGACTGGCCCAACGTGATCCATAACCCCGCCATTCCGAACGATATCGACTGGGAAGCTGCGGCCAAAAAAGACACGGAGAATTTTGACCGGGTAAACAAGCCCTGCTTCATGAGCGCCGGGGATTATTTCCAGAACCTGATGGCTTTCATGGGCTTCACCGAGGGACTCTGCGCCATGTACGAATCCCCGGAGGAGGTCACCGCCCTGTTCTCCTACCTTCATGAGTACAATATCGCCCGGGAGAAGATCTATCTCCATTACTACAAGCCGGATATCTGGTATATCCTGGATGACAACGCCACCCGT
>JAEEGL013824509.1_pt1 | contig 23693 bp, 17 predicted proteins | sample 9134231 | NCBI WGS metagenome assembly JAEEGL01 (sample SAMN16246548, study PRJNA631951) | gut metagenome | biome: gut microbiome; feature: rumen; material: fiber-attached | host: Bos | place: Iran: Karaj | collected 2018-10 | reverse complement strand
GCTGACGAATTTTTCAACCCGGTTGGACAGGTCCATCTGCTGGGAGAGACTCTTCGGAAATTCAATGCGGACAGATTCGGCTTTTTCACGGCTCCGCTTGTTGATCAGGATCTGGTTGGCGATCAGGTCTGCGTCCACGGGATGTTCGGTGAAATAGATGTCGAGCTGATCTTTGAGGAACGAAGTCATGGCTTCCGCAATGAACTTGTTCGTGATGGACTTCTTCGTCTGATTCTCGTAGGAGGTCATGGTGGAGAAGGAGTTGATCACGATGATCAGCGCGTCTGAAATGTCCGTGAAGGTGACCTTGGCTTCGTTTGCCTTGTATCTGCCGGTGTTCTTCAGGAATTTGTCCACGGCATACGTGAATGCGGCTTTGACGGCGATGGCTGGGGAACCTCCGTGTTCCAAAAAGCTGGAGTTATGATAGAATTCCTGCCGGTTCACGGATTTGGACGTGCAGAATGCGAAATCTGCTTTGAGTTTGTAATCCGGCATATCCGGACGGTCCCGTCCCTGTGTTTCCAGATGCCAGAGGACCGGCTCGGTCATGGCGTCTTCTCCGACGATCTCTGCCAGATAATCCGATATCCCGTTGGCATATTCAAAGAACTGAGTCTGGAATTTGCCGTCAGGCTGCTGAAGTTTGAGCGTGAACCGGACGCCTGCGTTGACGACGGCCTGGCGGTGCATGATGTCGATGAAGAAAGTGTAGGGAATATCGATATCGGTGAAGACCTCCAGGTCGGGTCTCCAGCGGACGATCGTACCAGTTCTTTTTTCTCTCGGTTCCAGGTCTCTGACGGACAGTTCACTGGCGGGGGCACCGCCTTTGAAGCTGATGGAACTTTCGTGGAGTCCGTCATAGGATCTGACTTCCATCCACTCCGAGCTGTACTGTGTAGCGCAGGCGCCCAGACCGTTTGTGCCCAGAGAATAACCGTAATTGGCATCCGCTTCGTTGTTCTTGTATTTACCGCCCGCATAGAGCTCACAATAGATCAGATCCCAGTTCCAGCGCTCTTCCCGCGAGTTCCAGCCCAAGGGCACGCCGCGGCCATGATCGTCGACCTCGATGGATCTGTCCGTAAAAACGGTGACCACGATCTCTTTGCCGTGACCTTCACGCGCTTCGTCTACGGCATTGGAAAGGATCTCAAAGAACGAATGTTCGCAACCTTCGAGTCCGTCCGAACCGAAAATGACCGCGGGACGCAGTCTGACACGGTCCGCGCCTTTGAGCGCCACGATACTGTCGTCGCCGTATCCCTGGCTGCCGTTTTTCTTTTGCAGAACCGTTTTGGCAGGTTTGCTGCTGACTGTATCCGGAATCGATTTGCTGAATGGTGTTTGAGGCATATATGAAAATCCTTTTGTCAAAAGAGATAAATCTACATCTTGTATTATAACAGGAATCTTTTGAATTTTCAATACAAAATATGCGAAAGAGAGAGATTCTTTGACGCCCGGGATCCAGTTTGCCCGCGCCCCGGAAACAGGGCGGATCGTTGAGGCGTTTCAGCCCTTTTTTCTGTTTCGGTCGAACGTACGCAGTTTGTCACAGGTTGTCTCCGGGCATCTTTTGGGAAGGAATTGAGAAAGTGGCGATGCAAAAGGAAGACAAAAGGAAGAGACTCGCGCATTTGGGTGATACGGCTTTGCAAATATGTGGTATAATACAAACAGGGAAGTGTTTTTTGAAAGGCGGACGGCCATGGTTTCGAAAGAAGACCTTACAATCGATTTTAAAAACCGAAACGTGGATATCCTGGGTTTTGGCGTCTCCAACAGACCGTTGGCCTCTCTGATGCTCTCGCTCGGCGCAAATGTGACCGTTTATGACGCCCAGGACGAATCCTCTCTGGGCCCGGATTTCGTCGAACTGAAAAAGCAAGGGGGCAGGTACGAAAAATGGGATCCGGAGCGTGAGGATCTGCTCGGCGGCGACTATATTTTCCGTACGCCCGGGATCCGCCCGGACGTTCCTGCCATCGATCGGGCCTGCCGGAGAGGCGCCGTGCTCAGTTCGGAAATGGAACTGTTTTTCGAAAAGACGCCTGCCAAAATCATCGCGGTGACGGGAAGCGACGGCAAAACCACGACGACCACGCTGATCGGGCTGATCCTTTCTCGCGCTTTGCAGAGGAAAGGGAAAGGCCGGGTTTTCGTGGGCGGCAATATCGGTCAGCCGCTTCTCCCGCAGGTCTTCGACATGACCGAGGATGATTTCGCTGTCGTGGAACTGTCCAGTTTTCAGCTGATGACCATGAAAAGATCGCCTCATATCGCCGTGATCACCAATATCACGCCCAATCATCTGAATTGGCACAAGGATATGAACGAATATATCGATGCCAAAAAAAGGATCTGCAGTTCCAAGCCTCTTTCTAGGCTGGTTCTGAACGCGGACAACCCGGTCACATACAGGATCGGAGAGAATGCTTCCGTCCCCGTGACGTATTTTTCGATAACTAAACAGGGACCGGACCGCATCATCCCGTCATGGCAGCACGCCTCGAGGGCACTGTTCTTAAGAGACGGCGCCGTGTGGGAAGGAGGACCGCACCTGACCTGCCGAAAGATCCTGGATATTGACGATATCCAGATCCCGGGGAAGCACAATATCGAAAACTATATGGCGGCCTCGGCTGCTTTGGAAGGATTGTGCGAAGTCGAAGATATCACCGAGATCGCCAGGTCGTTTCCCGGTGTTCCGCACCGGCTTGAAAACGTCCGGCGGCATCAGGGTGTCCGATATGTCAATTCGTCTATCGATTCGACACCCTCGCGGACGCTCATCTCGTTACAGGCTCTGGGCGGAGACCCAATCGTGATCATGGGCGGACGGGACAAGCATCTCCCTTATGAAGAACTTTGCGCCTATCTGGCGTCTCACATCACGCGCGTCGTGCTGACCGGGGAAGCGGCCGATCTGATCGAAGCCGCCCTGCATGCCTCTGATCCTTGCGGACGGGTCCGCATCGAGAAACGTCCTGATTTTGCGGAGGCCGTCCGCACCGCGTCAGGACTGGCTCAAAACGGAGACACCGTTCTGCTGTCTCCCTCGTGTACGTCGTTTGATGCATTTCATAATTTCGAAGAACGCGGAGAACGGTTCCGCGAGATCGTAAACACTATTTGAGGTTCTATGGACAATCGGGAAAAATTGAATGCACTGGTTCGCGAAGCGGAATCGTCCCTTCGCCCTCTATTTGAAGAAATCGATCAGCGTGCCTATCTGAACACGGAGAGGATCCTTGCCTCTTTCAGGCAGAACCGGGTCTCTGAAGCCTGCTTCAATCCGACGACCGGATACGGTTACAACGATTCGGGCAGAGAAAAACTGGAACGGATCTACGCGGAAGTTTTTGAAACCGAAGCCGCTTTGGTCCGTATGCAGATCTTCAGCGGCACCCATGCCCTGACGATCGGGCTGTTCGGTTTGCTCAGGCCCGGAGACATCATGCTATCCGTGACTGGACGCCCCTACGATACGCTGGAAGAAGTGATCGGCATCGGAAAGGCGCAGGGACAGGGGTCGCTCAAAGATTTCGGCATCGAATACAGAGAGGTTCCTTTGAGTCCTGAAGGAAGCCCGGATATGGCGGCCGTCGAGCGAGGCATCCGGTCCGCAGGGCAGAAGCTGAAAATGGTTTTCATTCAAAGATCCAAGGGCTATCTCAACAGGAAGACATTGTCCGTGAGCGAGATCGGCGAACTCGTCCAAATGGTCAGGCGGATCAAACCGGACACGTTCGTCGTCGTGGACAACTGCTACGGCGAATTCGTCGAAGAGCATGAGCCCACGTCCGTCGGCGCCGATCTTTGTATCGGTTCTCTGATCAAAAATCCCGGAGGTGGGATGGCCGAAACAGGCGGCTATCTCTGCGGTACCGAAAAAGCCGTCGAGCTGGTCTCCTACCGGCTGACGTCACCCGGAACGGGCGGAGAGACCGGAGCGACCCTGGGTCAGAACAAGAATATGTTCAAGGGGCTGTTCTATGCTCCTCACACGGTCGCCCAGGCTTTGAAAACGGCCCATCTCGCAGCTTATCTGTGTGAATCTCTCGGCCTTTCGGTCGAACCCAAATGGGACGAGCGGCGATACGATATCATTCAGGCGATCAGCACTCTGTCACGGGAGGCCATGCAGTCTTTCTGCAGAGGGCTTCAGGCCGGGTCTCCGGTCGACTCTTTCGCGACGCCGGTCCCCGAACCGATGCCGGGATATGCAGACGAAGTGATCATGGCTGCCGGGGCGTTCACTTCCGGCTCGTCCATCGAACTCAGCGCAGACGGTCCCATCCGTCCGCCCTACACGCTCTATCTTCAGGGCGGCTTGACATATGAGAGCGGCAAATACGGTATTTTGTCCGCCATTTCAGCGATGCTGGAAGACGGTATCGTCACATTCCGGTGATCGGAGGCAAACGATGAGAAAAATTCTGATTTTGATTTTAATATTGACCTGCCTGTTCGTGCCGGTCCTTTCGTCCTGCGGTACCGACAGCGATATCCCGAGCGGCATGCAGGAGGCGACCTGCCTGGGCGCGAACTACCGTCTGTATGTTCCTGCCAACTGGACGGTCAACACGAACAGCGGCATTTCCAGCGCGTTTTTCACTCAGGGTGAATATGCTATGGTCACCGTGACGGAGTTCGACAGCGGTGAGGAAACCATCGCAGAGCGCGCCGCAAAAGCCCAGGAAGCTTACGGCTCGCTGTATCAAGATTTCAAAAAAGTGTCCGAACAGGATACCAAACTGGGCGGAGCCGATGCCAAAGCTTTCGTTTTCACCTTCACATACGGTGAGACTAAATGCCGGTGTCTGGAACTGATTTCGGCCAAGGCGGGCAAAACGGTCTCGATGCTTTTCCTCTTCACGGAAGAGAATTATGAAGGCTTTGCGGACAACCGGGACAGCATCATCGGCAATTTCCGCTTTGCGGCCCCTTACGAAGGGGAAGCCAAACATAAGATCCCTGAAGGCGTGGTACCGCCTGCAGGTATGAAACTGGCCTCGTTCGACGAGGGGTCCTACCGGCTCTTCGTTCCGGAAACATGGCAGCTCCGCACGCAGAACGGGCTGACCCTGGCTTACGTGTCCGAGTCCGACAGATCCAATTTTTCCATGATGGCCTACATGCCTGAGCAGGACTCGATGTCTCTCGCGGAATACTGGGAGCTTTGCAAAAAGGACTATGCCCGCGACCTTCTGGACTTTCAGGTCCTGGATGCAGAAACAAAGATCTACAACAGCGAAACGGACACGGATTGGGATCTCCGCATGAGCGGACGTCTGGCGGACAAAGCCGTTTTCACGGCGTCCATCGACGGCGTGACATACAAATATTGTCAATATTTCTGTGCTTATGCCTCGATGATCTATGTCCTGACCTACACGTCGACAGAGGCTCTGTTCGATTCTCATCTGAATGAATTAGAAAAGGTTCTTGAAAACGTGGTGCTGGGGTATTGAGTATTATGATTTATTTGGACAACAGCGCAACGACACCGCTGCTTCCGGAAAGCCGGAGCGCCGTACTGGATGCGCTGATGCAATTCGGTAACCCCTCATCTCTCCACGCCTTGGGATTTGCCGCTCATGAAAATCTGGAGAACTGCCGGAAGGTCATTCTGGATTCACTGTGGCCCAAAGGCACGCCCCGTGGCCGGATCATTTTTACCGGGAGCGGAACGGAAGCCAACAATCTGGCTTTGCTCGGCTGCGCCCGCGCCAAGGCGAGACGGGCCGGTTCCGCCATCCTTTCTTCGGATGCTGAACATCCGGCCGTTGAAAACACGCTGGCCCAACTTGAAAAGGAAGGATTCCGGATTTTCAGGATCCCGACGAAAGGCGGCTCGTTGGATCTCGGTTTCGCCGAAAAGATTTTGAGAGAGGAAGACGTCAGCCTGATCTCTTTGATGCTGGTCAACAATGAAACGGGCGCCTTTTTCGAAGTCGAAAAAGTGTTCGCGCTCGCCAAACAGCTGAACCCCGAGATCCTGACGCATTGCGATGCGGTGCAGGGCTACATGAAGGTGCCTTGCTGTCCGGAGTCGCTCCATGCCGATCTGATGACCTTGTCCTCCCACAAGATCCACGGCCCCAAAGGCGTCGGTGCTCTTTATGTGGGAGAAGACGTGCTGAAAAGGAAAGATCTCGTTCCGGTCATTTACGGAGGAGGGCAGGAGCAGGGCTTCCGCTCGGGGACTGAAAACGTGCCCGGGATCGCCGGATTTGCCGCCGCAGCTGCCGTGATGGTCCGCACGTTCGATGAGCGGCATGAAAAAGTCTGCCGTCTGCGCAAGCGGCTGACGGATGGACTGGCGGATTCGGAAGCGATCCTCAATGAGCCTTTGCGTTACGCTCCGCATATCGTTTCGCTGACCGTTCCGGGCATCCGTTCCGAGACCCTCGTCCATTTCTTCTCGGGCAAGGGGATCTGTGTCTCTTCGGGGTCTGCGTGCTCGTCCCGGTCCGGGAAGCCCAGCCGCGCGCTCACGGCTCACGGCCTGAGCCAGACCGACGCGGACAGCACGGTCCGGATCAGTCTGTCGTTCATGAATACCGATTCGGATATCGATGCTTTTCTGGAGGCTCTGCGCGAGGCGGAGACCACGCTGGTCCGGAAGAAACCCGGCCGCAGGATACAGAAAAAGGACGGTCCCGGCGCCCTGATCGCCATGAGCGGAGGCGTGGACAGTTCTGTCGCGGCCTATCTCATGAAAAAAGCCGGATACCGGTGCATGGGAACGACCATGCGCCTCTACAGCAACGAAGAGATCGGATTTGGAGGAGAGAGCACCTGCTGCTCCAAAAAAGATATCGATGACGCCGAGCAGGTCGCGATCCGTTTGGGCATCCCGTACGAGGTGCTGGATTACACGGAAGATTTCAAACGGGAGATCATCGAAAAGTTCATTCGTGTCTACGAAGCCGGCGGTACGCCCAACCCCTGCATCGACTGCAACAGGACCATGAAATTCGACAAATTGCTTCAGTTTGCAAGGTCTAAAGGCTTCGACTGCATCGTGACGGGACACTATGCCCGGGTGGAGAAGGAAAACGGGAGATTCATCCTGAAAAAGGCGCTGGATCTGTCCAAAGACCAGAGCTATGTGCTGTATACCCTCACTCAGGAACAGCTTGAAAAGCTCATCCTTCCGCTTGGAAACATGAGCAAGTCGGACGTTCGCATCCTGGCGGAAGAGCAGGGATTTGTGAACGCATCCAAACACGACAGCCAGGATATCTGCTTCGTTCCGGACGGGGATTACGTCCGGTTCATGGAGCATTTCACGGGCAAGACCTATCCGGACGGTTCTTTCCTGGACACGAAAGGGAACGTCATCGGACGTCACCACGGCGCCGTCCGGTATACGATCGGTCAGCGAAAAGGATTGGGCATTGCCTTGGGCGAGCCCTCCTACGTTATCGACAAGGACATGGCGCGCAACACGGTGACGGTAGGCCGCGAGGAGGAACTGTTTTCCAGAACGCTGTTCGTCAACGATCTGAACTGGATCTCCGTCCCCTCTCTCGAAAAGGAAATGAGAGTCAAGGCGAAAACGCGCTACCGCCAATCTGAACAGTGGGCGACGCTTTACCCGGAACCGGACGGACGCGTCAAAGTCGTCTTCGATGAAGCGCAGCGGGCCGTCACGGTCGGACAGGCTGCCGTGTTCTACGACGGAGATATCGTCGTGGGAGGCGGTACGATCTGCGAAACAGAACGATTGAATTGAGTGAGCATATGATCCATCCATTTTCCAGAACACAATTGCTGATCGGCGAGAAAGCCATGGAAAAACTGAAAAACAGCCGGGTGGCTGTCTTCGGGATCGGGGGCGTCGGCGGCTATGTCGTCGAGGCGCTGGCCCGGTCCGGGATCGGGTCTTTGGATCTGATCGACAGCGACACGGTCTCTCTGACCAATTTGAACCGGCAGCTGATCGCTACCCGACAAACGATCGGTGAATACAAGGTCGACGTCGCGGAGCAAAGGATCCTGGAGATTAATCCGGATTGCCGCATCCGCACTTTCAAGGCCTTTTTTACAGCCGAGACGGCTTCGGATTTCGATTTTTCGCAATATGATTACGTCGTGGATGCGATCGACACGGTTTCGGGAAAGATCGAACTGGTCCTTCAGTCCGAGCGTGCAGGCATCCCCGTCATCAGCTGCATGGGAACGGGGAACCATCTGGATCCCACCCGTTTCGAAGTCGCGGACATCTACCAGACGTCTGTCTGCCCGCTGGCCAAGGTCATGCGTACGGAATTGCGCAAGCGCGGGATCAAAAAGTTGAAAGTCGTTTATTCCCGCGAAGAACCGGTCAAACCGGTCGAGGGGGAGGAAACAGAACAAACTTCCAAACGCGTCACGCCGGGGAGCATGTCATACGCCCCGGGCGTTGCCGGTCTCATGATCGCCGGAGAAGTCATCCGGGATCTGATCTAGTTCCGGTATTCCATTCAAACATTAAAAACGGCCTGCTGTCTGCTCGAAACAGACGCAGGTCTTTTTTAGCACTCAAAAACAAAAATGGTCAATTTTCAATAAAAAATATGAAAAAAGTATTGACATGACCCGAAAAATGGGGTATAACTGTCTCAGAAATTAGCACTGACAGTCCAAGAGTGCTAAATCAAAAAAAGGAGCCGGCCATGCAGGAAGTCAACAAACCGCTCAGTCAGCGGCAAAAACAGATTTTAAAAGCTGTCATTGAATCCCATATTGCGAACGGGGAACCGGTAGGCTCCAAATACCTGGTGGAGAACAAGCAGATCGCGTCCTCTTCCGCCACTATCCGGAACGAGATGGCAGAACTGGAGCGCAGGGGCTATCTGGAACAGCCGCATACCTCCGCGGGACGTATCCCGAGCGAAGCCGGATACCGGTTCTACGTTGATACGCTGCTCGAAGAGTACGCCATGACGACCCGTGAGATCCAGGAGATCAACGAGATGATGAAAGCGAAGGTCGGGGAACTGGACCAGATCCTTTCCATGGCCTCCAAAGTTACCTCTGCGATGACCCATTACACCGCGATCTCGGTCAAGCCGGGCGACAGACAGGCCGTGGTCAAACGCTTCCAGACCGTCCGCTTGGATAATCACAGGTTCATTCTGGTCATGATCTCATCGACGGAAGCGGTCCAGAGCAAGACCATATCCGTCCAGGATGAACTCGATGAACAGTCCGTCGCCCAGATCGCCGAAGCGCTCAACGCTTGCATCGCGGGGAAGAGGGAAGATGAGATCACCGCACCCGTCCTTGTCGAACTCGGAGACAGGCTGGGCACCAACACGTCGTTGGTCATGCCGCTCCTCAAATTGGTCCATGCTTTCATGAACGGCGATGATTCGGGCAAGATGAACGTGACTGGAATGGACAGGCTTCTGGACTATCCCGAATACAGCGACATGCAGGAACTCCGGCAGCTGATCGGGACGCTGGAAGACAAAAACGATATCGTCAAGCTGATCTCGGAAGCGGAAAAAGACCAAAGCAACGTCGTCATCGGCTCAGAGAGCGATGTGAAAGTCATGGAAAACTCTTCTCTGGTCTTCCGCCCGATTCAGAAAGACGGCAAAACGATCGGCGCCATAGGCGTCATCGGGCCGCTCCGCATGGATTACGCAAGAGTTTTGGCTCTTCTGGACACGGTCACCGGTCATATCACGAACATGCTGGAAGAACCTTCATCGGCCAAACTGATCCCGGGCGAGACCGAACAGGCGCAAAGCAAAGAAAACAGTTGAAGGAGGATTTGTCATGACAGAAGAAGAACGCGAAATGTCTTCTGACAGCATGCCTGAAGAGAGCGCAGAAGACGCTGTAAAGGAAACATCAGACATTTCCGATCATAAGAGAAATAAGAACAAAGAGAACAAAGATAAAGAAAAAGATAAAAAAATATCCCGCCTGGAAGGTGAACTTGCCGAATGTCAGAAAGAGATCAAAAAGCGGGATGAAGTGCTCATCGAGGCCCAGAACAAACTGAACAGGATGCTTCTTGAGTTCGACAACTTCAAAAAGCGGACGCTCAGGGAAAAAGAAGCGGCCCACGACGAAGCCGTTTGCGAAGTGATGGAGAATCTGCTTCCCGTTCTGGATACGCTGGAGAGCGCGGTACAGATCGAATCCGATCCCGAACTGGCCAAGGGGATCACGATGACCCTTTCCGCATTCAAGTCTGTTTTGACGAAATATCATGTCGAGGAATGCGGCGCACCGGGAGAACCTTTCGATCCGGATCTGCACAACGCCGTCGCGCATATCGACAGTGACGAACTCGGAGAGAATGTGATCGCCGCCGTCTTCCGCAAAGGATACAGACTGGGTGACAAAGTCATCCGCCCCGCCATGGTCCAGGTGGCAAACTGAAACAGTAAATATTTGAGACCCATAAGGAGGAACTTATCATGGGAAAAATCATTGGTATAGATTTAGGTACGACAAACTCTTGTGTCGCAGTATATGAAGGCAACGAACCGATCGTGATTCCGAATCCGGAAGGCGCAAGGACGACACCGTCCGTGGTCGCTTTCCCGAAGAACAGCAAAGAAAGACTGGTTGGCCAGTCTGCAAAGCGCCAGGCTATCACGAATCCGGAACGCACGTTCATTTCCATCAAACGTGAAATGGGAACGGCTTATAAAAAGACGATCGACGATCACGGCTATACGCCGCAGGAAATCTCAGCCATGATCCTTCAGAAACTGAAGGCAGATGCTGAAGCTTATCTGGGCCAGACAGTCAATGAAGCTGTCATCACGGTTCCTGCATACTTTACAGACGCTCAGCGTCAGGCCACAAAAGATGCAGGCAAGATCGCAGGCCTGGACGTTAAAAGGATCATCAACGAGCCGACCGCTGCAGCTTTGGCATACGGCGTGGACAAAGAAGACAACCAGAAGATCCTGGTCTTCGACCTCGGAGGCGGTACATTCGATGTTTCCTTGCTCGAGATCGACAGCGGTGTTTTCGAAGTTCTGGCCACCGCAGGCAACAACCATCTGGGCGGCGATGATTTCGACAAAAAGATCATCGACTGGATGGCAGACAAATTCCAGAAAGAAAACGGTATCGATCTCCGTAAAGACAAAATGACTTTGCAGCGGCTCAAAGAAGCAGCTGAAAAGGCCAAGATCGAGCTGTCCGGCATGACTCAGACGGATATCAATCTGCCGTACATCACGGCGACAGCCAGCGGTCCTCTTCACTTTGAGGCGGTCCTGACCCGTGCCGAATTCGACAGAATGACGTCGGATCTCGTGGAAGCCACGATGGTCCCGACCCGTCAGGTTCTGAAGGATGCAGGTCTTTCCGCGAACGAGATCGACAAGATCCTGCTCGTCGGCGGCTCATCCAGAATCCCTGCCGTTCAGGAAGCAGTCCGCAAGTTCCTGGGCAAAGAGCCGTTCAAGGGCATCAACCCCGACGAGTGCGTGGCTATCGGCGCTGCCATCCAGGCAGGCGTTCTGGGCGGTGACGTCAACAACAGCATCGTGCTTGTCGACGTAACGCCTCTGTCGTTGGGTATCGAAACACTGGGCGGTGTCTTCACCCGTATCATCAACAGAAACGAAAAGATCCCGGTCGCCAAGAGCCAGATCTTCTCAACGGCCGCAGATAACCAGACAGCCGTGGATATCCATGTGCTTCAGGGCGAACGCGAAATGGCCGCATATAACACGACTCTGGGCAACTTCAGACTGGACGGGATCGCTCCTGCCCGCCGCGGTGTCCCGCAGATCGAAGTCAAGTTCGATATCGACTCCAACGGTATCGTCAACGTCTCCGCAAAGGATCTCGCAACCGGTAAAGAACAGCATGTGACGATCACGTCCTCCACCCATATGACGCAGGATGAAATCGATAAGGCTGTCAAGGAAGCCGAGCAATATGCGGAGCAGGACAAAAAAGCCAAAGAGGCCGCAGACGTCAAGAATAACGCAGATTCCATGCTTTTCCAGATCGAAAAAACGCTGGAAGAAAACGGAGATAAGATTTCAGAAGAAGACAAAACTGCGATCAAAGAAGCTTCAGATAAACTGAAAGCCACGATCGCGACCAACGATACAGAGGCTATCAAAGCCGATACCGAAGCTTTGACGAAAGTCTTCTATCCCGTCATGGAAAAAATGTACAAAGATGCCAACCCGAACGGCGCTGCCGGCCAGGGTCCGGACATGGGTCAGGGCGGCCCGAGCGGACCGGACGGTTCAGACGGAGGCACGGATTATAACGCTGATTTCGGACAGCACTGATCAGTAATTCACGGCACGAAGAGAGCGCTTGCGCGCTTTCTTTGTGCATCGAAAGAAGACGAACATGGCAGAAAAAAGAGATTATTACGAGGTATTGGGCCTGCAGAAAGGTGCGGATAACGCCGCGATCAAGAAAGCCTTTCACGAAATGGCCAAAAAATACCATCCGGATCTGCACCCGGGCGATAAGGCGGCAGAGGAAAAATTTAAAGAGATCAATGAAGCTTATGCCGTTCTTTCCGATCCCGAAAAGAAGAATCTCTACGATCAATACGGACATGCCGCATTCGATCAGCAGCAGGGAGGCGGGCCGAACGGCCCCGGCGGTTTCGGCGGATTCTCGGGAGGCTTCGACTTCGGAGATCTTTTCAACATGTTCACGGGCGGTTTCGGCTCTTCTCAAAGAGAGGCGCATAGCGGAGGCGAAGATATCCATGCCGCAATCGAGATCACGTTGGAAGAACTGGCCATGGGTGTCGAAAAAGACATCACCTATCCCAGATACTGCGTCTGCAAGACCTGCGGCGGCTCCGGTGCCAAACCGGGCACTAAGGTCGAGACTTGTTCGAAATGCCACGGTTCGGGGCGGATCCGCACCCGCAGGCAGAGCATTCTCGGCTACGTGGACAGCGTAGGCACCTGCGACGCATGCAACGGACGCGGCAAAAAGATTCTGACTCCCTGTGAAAAATGCAGAGGCGCAGGCCTTGTCAGGGAACAGACCACGGTCCACGTCAAACTGCCTGCAGGCTTCGACGTTTCCAGAGAGCATCAGGTCAACAGAAGCATGGGTCATGCGGGCAAAGACGGCACGTACGGCGAACTCTATCTCTCGGTCCGCGTGCTTCAGCATAAAGTCTTTGAGTGGCAGGGACAGGATCTTTACTGTACTGTTCCCGTGGCCGTCACGGACGCGATTTTGGGCGGCGAGATCGAAGTGCCTTTGATCACAGGCGAAACGATCAAATACAAACTGCCTGAGGGCGTTCAGCACGGCGACAGATTCGCCATTGCCGGTCAGGGGCTGCCTTCCATGTACAACAAGGACAGAAAGGGCCGCCTGATCTTTACGGTCCAACTCGAAGTCCCGAAAGGGCTCAAAGAGAATCAAAAGCAAAAGCTTCGTGAATTTGCCGAATTGTGCGGAGAGGGGAACTACTCCAAGAAGACCAGTTTCTTCAAAACTCTGAAAGACAAGTTCAACAAGAAAAAGTGATAAAGATATGAGGGTGCCTGTCACGACACCCTCATATTCGCAAAAGGGGAAATATATGATTGACAAGGATTATGTCTGCCAGGACTACGGCGACGTGAAAGACTGGAACAAGATCAAAGCGACCGTCAAAACAGAAGAACTGGATCAGCTGACTTCCGTGATGAGCATGATCAGCAACACGCTGGAGATCGAGGATCTGTCCGATATCGATATGGATACGTGTTACGGAACGCTGATCGATGAATCCATTCTCAATGCGGACAAAACGCATGCCTCCGTTTCCGTTTATCTGCCTGCAGCTCAGCCTTTGCCCGAAGCCCTGTCTTTCCTGAAAGAACGTCTTTCAGAATCGGGCATCGAGGCGGAGATCGAAGTGAGCGGAGTCAACGAGGAAGATTGGGCCAACAGCTGGAAACAGTATTACAAACCTATCCATATTGGGAAAAAGATCGTGATCGTGCCCGCATGGGAGACATACGACGCTCATGGCGGGGAGATCCCGATTTTCATGGATCCCGGAATGGCATTCGGAACGGGTTCCCATGAAACGACCAGACTGGTCATATCGCTCCTGGAGGATTTTGTCGGAGAAGGGTGCTCGGTCCTGGACGTCGGGACAGGAAGCGGTATCCTTGCGATCTGCGCGGCCAAACTCGGTGCCCGGGACGTTTTCGGATGCGATCTGGATCCCGTTGCCGTCCGCGTGGCGCAGGACAATGTCGCGCAGGCAGGCCTTTCGGATATTGTGAAAATCGGGAGGTCGGATCTGCTACTGGGCGTGGACAAAAAGCATGGTCCCTACGATATCATCTGCGCAAACATCGTGGCCGACATTTTGATCCGGATGGTTCCTCAACTCGATTCCTTTGTCGACCGGAATACGAAGATCCTTTGCTCGGGTATCGTAGATATCCGGAGCGAAGACGTCAAGGCCGCCATGAATCAGGGAGGGTATCAGCTGATCAGGGAAGAGACGGATAACGGGTGGACTGCACTGGTTTTCCAAAAAGCAAACAAAAGATAGTCCTTTCTTTTGAGAGGATCACATAGAATACAGAACACTTGGGAAACCGGTTTTGGACCTGGTTGCCATCCGAGTGGATAAGGACAAAAAGACCGCACTTCTTGTGAAGTGCGGTTGCCTTTTTTGTAGGCCTTACGACCACATCAGGTATGCTTCCCGATCAGCGCCTACGGACACGTAGGTGATTTTGCAGTTGGTCAATTCTTCGATTCTGGCTATGTAGTTGACACATTCGTGAGGCAGCTCTTCGCGCTTTCTGCATGAGGAGGGGTCGCACTTCCATCCGGGCATCTTTTCAATTACCGGTTTCGCGTCGTTCAGCTCATGACCGGTCGGAAAATCTTTGATGATTTTGCCGTGAACGTCATAAGCGACGCAAATGGGGACTTCATCCAGATAGGAGAGAACATCCAGTTTGGTCAGTGCAATCTCATCCGCTCCCTGAATCCGGACGCCGTAGGCAGAAGCCACTGCGTCGAAGGGACCGACTCGTCTCGGTCTTCCTGTGGCTGCTCCGTATTCGCCTCCGGCCTGTCTCAGAGCTTCTCCTTCCTCTCCGAAGAGTTCAACCGTAAAGGGTCCCTCTCCTACGCAGGAGGAGTAAGCTTTCATGATGCCGATGGTCCGATCCAGTTTGATCCCTGGGATCCCTGCACCGATCGGTCCGTAGGCGGCTATGGTGGATGAAGAAGATGTGAAGGGATAAATGCCGAAATCGATATCACGGAGCGTGCCTAGCTGGGCCTCGAAAAGAATACGCTTTCCTTCTTTCGCAGCCTGCGTCAGATAGACTCCGGTGTCGATGATGTAATCTTTGAAGATCGCCGCATATTTCAAAAGCCAGTTCAGCGTCTCGTCGAAATCGACCGGATCTGAGTGATAGACGCCTTCGATCATCAAGGATTTGTACTCCACGATCCCGCGGAGACGTTTGGCAAGGTATTCAGGGTCGAGCAACTCGCCCATGCGGATGCATTTTTTGGCGTATTTGTCACTGTATACCGGTGCGATGCCGCGGCGGGTGGAACCATATGCCTCACCTGCCAGCCGGGTCTCTTCCAGACAGTCCAGTCGGACGTGGTAGGGAAGCGTCAGCACGGCCCGGTCGCTGATCCTCAGATTGCGGGGAGAAATATCGATCCCTTTTTCACGGAGCGCGTTGATCTCTTTGCCCAGATGAGCCAGATCGATGGCCATCCCGTTGCCCATGACGCAAACGACTTCGGGTCTGAGTATCCCGGAGGGAAGCAGGTTCAAAATGAATTTGCCCCGCTCGTTGACGACCGTGTGACCGGCATTGTTGCCGCCCTGATAACGGATGACGATATCCTGATCTGCGCTGAGCAGATCGACCATGCGGCCTTTACCTTCATCCCCCCAGTTGATTCCGACAATTGACGTTAACATAGATTATACCTTTTCTTCGTTTTCTTTTCGTTTTCTTTCAATACAAGATTTCAGTCAAAATACAATGAAATGCCATTCTTCCGTTTTCAATTTCATCAGTACAAGTTGAGAAAGTGATCATCATATCATTTTCATTGAATTCATAATTTTTGGACCATTTGCTAAGCTTTTGACGCGCGTTCAGATAATCGACCCAGTGCGTGTCGCCTACAAAATACACCGTCCGGTAATCCGAATAGGCAGAGGTCACGTACATGGAGAACAGGTCAAACTTGTAAATGGCCTCCGTCGTGTAGATCGTGATATCCACGTAGCACCCGTTTGTGCCCATGAAAACGGATTTGGACTTGTATACTTTCAGTAACTTGTGAAGCATGGTCCCGGCAGCCATATTGTGTCCGTATATGACCACGTTCCGGTTGTCCAACATATCCGGATCTGTTCTGCAGTCTGCAAAGATCGCTCCCAGTTTGGAATAAGATCGATCCCACTTATGAGTCAGATAATACTCGTTGTCGGTCCCCAGCATCAATGGGTAGGAAATGACTTCAACGCCTGATGTGTTGAGGTATTTTGCCTCGATATAGAGCCATCCCCAGACTTCCGGATTGGTTTTTTGGTAATTCTCTATCTGAGCTTTCATGTCAAGAAACAGTTGTGAATGCTGGATCGGGGGCTCAGTTTCCTTTTCGGTCTCTGTTTCAGTTTCTGTTTCAGTCTCTGTTTCGATTTCAGTCTCAGTCTCTGTTTCGGTTTCTGTTTCGACCGCTGTTTCAGTCTCAGTTTCAGTCTCGGTCTCAATTACTGTTTCCGTTTCGGTTTGCTTTTCCGTTTCGGTCTCAGTTTCTATCTCAATTTCCGTTTCGACATCTGTTTCCGTTTCCGGTTCTTTTGCGGTTTCTGTTTCACTGTCGGATTCGGAAGGCTTTTCGGTTTCCGTTTCAGTATATTTTTCCGTCTCGGATTCCGGACTTGGGTCGGTCTCGGTATCCACGGAGATTTCGGATTCGGATCCTTTGTCGGTTTCTGTTTGACTGTCCCTGCCGGCCTGATGCGACTCTGTGACAGATTCTTTCTCTGTTTCGGCCGTTTCGTCAGATCCCGGTCCGCCGCAGGAAGACAGACAGAATATGACAGACAGGATCAGGCATATGATCACCAAACTGCGTTTTTTCATCGTTCCTCCTTGCTGGGTAAAAAACTATCTTGTATTTTAGCATATCAAAGTGTCGGTGGATATATTTTTTTTAAAAAAAGTTACGAATCGTGAAAAAAGTCGGTGCGAGTAATTGACGAGAAAAAGAGGACAGGTTGCGATTTGAGAAAAAAAGGATTATAATAGAGCATATCGATTTCATTGGACTCGAATCATGCGCTTTTGCAGCCCATGTATTTTTGGCAGTCATCCGGACTTTTTTGCGAGGAGAAAGAAAATGGGAAATGATTTGCTGATTGCATATACCATCTTTCAGGCAACGTTTTTCGTCATGGACATATTCGTTTTGACCAGGATCGGAAGAGCCTTTATCAATGAAGAGGAACGCAAAACGTTTTTCGGCCTGATCATGGCGCATATGTCTTATCTGCTCTTCAACAGTCTCTGGACACTACAGGAGAGCGAAGCGATCCATATTCCTCATTACCTGTTCATGGTGATTTGCATGTTCAGTTATCTGTCCATCTGTACCTGTGCAGTCGCTTTCTTTGGCTTCACGGTGACCAGACTGAACATTTTTTCAAAGGTCTCGTTTCCCGTCAGGATCATCTGGGCAGCCCCGTTTACCGTTTCGGCGGTGATGATCTTATCCAGTCCGCTGACGGGATGGATCTATACCATCAACGATGCTGATATGCTGGAGACCGGGCCGCTATATATGGTGATGATCATTGCGACGTCGCTCTATCTTCTGACCGTTCTGATCGTCAGCCTGATCAATGCCATTCGCGCCAAGACATCCTCCAAACGCAAAACGTCGATTCAGCTGATGGCGGCCGTAGGGATTTTGGTCGTTTATGACGTTCTGGATAATTTCACGCACAACACATCCGTATTTCCGGCAGCCATTTCTGCTGTGATCATGGTCATCTTCATACTGGTTCAGGATTCGAATTTCAACACGGACGTCCTGACCGGTCTGCCGAACCGCAGAAAAGCATACGATTACCTGTCCGTTGCCTTGGCCACCGTTTCCGAAACAGACCCCGTGTATCTCTATATGGGAGACCTGAACAACCTGAAAGATGTCAACGACGAGTTCGGCCATTTGGAAGGAGATGACGCGCTGAAGATCTGTGCGCGCGCGCTCAGGCATGCCGCGTCGAGATTCGACGGGTTTACCGCCCGACTGGGAGGGGATGAATTTCTGTTTGTCGTTCAGCCCCACAAAGGAGACCGGTTCGATCCTGAACAGGTCGTTGACTATGTCGCGGAAGAACTGACCAGGCTGACCGAGGAAAAAGGGAAACCGTACAACCTGACCTGTTCCTTCGGATATGCCCGCTGCTCCCATCAGACGCAAAACGATACGGAAGAGTGCATCCGACTGGCGGATGAACATCTTTACGAAACGAAAAAAGCTTTCCATGCCGAATTGGAAATCAGAAAATGAGTCTAAATTTGTCACAAACCTTTCACAAAGGGTACATCTTATTGTGAAAGGTTTGATTCTTTCATGCCAAAAAACATCAGTTGCGAGGAGGAAAAAATATGAAAAGAACCGTTGCTTTGCTCCTTTTGATTTGCATGATCGCGATTCCCTCATTGAGCGCATGCCAAACGACCAGTCCGCAACCGGCTCCGGAAACGGATTCGGAACCAAGCGGGGAACTGTACAGGCTGTTGAGTTCACCGGAGGCGTTTCAGACCCTGGATGACCCTGATCTCGCTGTTTCGGAAGAGCTGGTGCAGGCCTATCAGCATTTTGCCTATGAGTTCGTAAAGACCGTTCAGCAAGCGGATCCGGACAGTAATATCTGCCTGTCTCCTTTTTCAGCATTCATGGCTTTCGCACTGTGCTATGCCGGTTCTCAAAGCGTCACGGCTGAAGAGTTCCAAACCGTTTTCGGAATGACCAAAGCGCAGGGAACGGCATTTGCCCAGTCTCTCTTGAGTTATTTCCAGATCCTGGCCGATCGCCAAGGCGATAAACAGACCAAGGTGAATCTGGCCAATTCCGTCTGGATTAATAAAGACTATGAGCCGTACGTCAAAGAGGATTATCTGAAGACGGCAGGCGAAAAGTATAAAGCCTCGATATTCAGCCTGAATTTTCAGAAAGATGACGCCCTGACCGCGATCAACAATTGGTGCAGCGATCAGACCGACGGTTTGGTCAAAGAGATCCTCGATGAGTTGAATCCCGATGCCGTCATGGTCCTGATCAACGCTTTGCTGGTCGAAGCCGCATGGCGGGAACAGTATGAAGACTATCAGGTCACGAATGATAAGTTCACATGCGCGGACGGGCATGAAGTGGACGCAGCTTATTTGTGCAAAACGATCGGAACGTGTTACATATCCGAAGATGCGAAAGCCTTCAAGATGCCCCTGGAAGCCGGCTTCTCTTTCGTCGCTATCCTGCCCGAGGAAGGGAGCACGACAAAGGAGTATTTGAGTACCTTAACGGCTGAAAAAGCCGGCCGTCTCTTGTCTGAAGAGACTTACTGCGCCGTAAAAACCCGTATCCCCCAGTTCCAACTGGATTATGCCATCGATCTGAATGAGGTCATGCCTGTGATGGGTCTCCGCACAGGATATCATCCCACGCAAGCGGATTTTTCCGCCATGATCGAGATCCCGGACCATAACGTCTACATTTACGAGTCCATCCAGAAAACTCATTTTGAATTGGATCAGAACGGGATCAAAGCGGCTGCGGTCACGGCGATCGTTATGGATAAAGCCAGTTCAGGTATGATGGGCGAAGAGATCGAGTTGTTCCTCGACCGTCCGTTCGTCTATATGCTGATCCATGAAAGCTCCGGCATCGTGCTGTTCGAAGGCATTATGAACGATTTGTCTGCGTGACGGCTTTTCTGAATGCCTCGTTTTTCTCTCGTAAAACCATCATGACACCACAATATTACACATTGGGCACTTCGAAAACCGGAGTGCCTTTTTCAAATCCATGAAAATGCTAGAGCAAGGCGATCGGAGAGACGGGCTTTTCGTCTTGACATTATCCCAATATAAGATTAAAATAGTATACTGGAATGGAAGGTGATTGACCATGAGTGAACAAACAGATAAAAAGATGACATCCGGCGAAGCCTTGAAGGCGGTTTATGCGCTGCTTCAGGAGGGCGGATACGATCCCGTCGGGCAATTGGTAGGCTATTTGCTGAGTGAAGACCCGACCTACATCACAAATGTCGGAAATGCCAGGGTTCTCGTCCGTTATATCGATCGCGATGAACTGCTCAAAGATTTGCTGTTCAATTATCTGAAAGAGTGACAGAGACATGGTAATCGATTTGCGGACCGGAAAAGAGACCGGCCAGGCGCCACGACTCGTGCTTGGTCTGGGTAACTTTGACGGTGTTCACGTCGCTCATGCGGAGATTCTTCGCTGCGTGAAAAAGATGTGTTCCAAGCTTCAGGATTCGGACGAAGAGATCCGCAGCGCGGCATGGTGCTTCAGGAATCCGTCATCGGATTATCTGTCACGTGCGCCCATCGGGCATATCACTACGTTCGAGGAGCGGGTGGAACTGTTTGCGCAGGCCGGTATGGACTATGTCATTGTTGAGGACTTCGAGTCGCTCAGAGACATGCCTTATCCTGCATTTATCAGTGAAAAGCTGATTCGCGAGTACCGGACTGCAGGCGTGGTCTGCGGATACAATTTCAGATTCGGTCAGAAGGGCGAAGGACAGCCCCGGGATCTGCAGGCACGGTTCGATAATGTGATCGTTCTTCCCAGACGGTCCGTTCTGGGCAGCACGATCTCGTCCAGCCGGATTCGCTGGCTCGTTCGGGCCGGAGACATGGAAACGGCAACGACGGTTTTGGGACGTCCCTTTTCCGTCACGTCCGAAGTGGTTTCCGGAAAACATGTGGGCAAGGCGCTCAGTTATCCGACGGTCAACCAGGTCTTCGGTGAGAATATGCTGGTGCCCCGCAGGGGCGTGTACGTGACGACCACCCGGATCGACGGGCAAACCTATCCTTCCGTGACTAATGTCGGGTTCAGACCGACCCTGGAAACTTCGGCTCACGTCAACTGCGAAACACATATCTTGGATTTTGAGGAAGATCTCTATGGGAAGATCATCAAAGTATCTTTTCTGAAACGGATCCGAGACGAATTTAAACTGGCGGACGCGGCGGCTCTGTCCGACGCGATCCGAGAGGATGTCAATAATGCGAAAGCATACTTCAGCGAACATCATATGTAGATTCACGACGCTGTTGCTCTTCATCCTGTGCTTCATCATTTTGTCCGCATCCGTGGTTTCTGCGGCTGAACCTGGTCTCGATGAGACCTTTGATCAGAACGGGACCGGCTTTTGGCAGGACTGCGTCAGCTATCCGTCCTTCGGAGACGTCAAAGCGTCCATGCTGTATGAGATCCGGTCCGACCAGATCCTATATGCCAACAACGCGGACCTGACCGTCTATCCGGCATCCATCGTCAAAGTCATGTCCGGTGCATTGCTTTGCGAGATCTTCGAATACCGGATGGAGGAAACGATCACGGTCACGTCGGCTATGCTGGCCGGTGCCGAAGGCAATTCCATGAAGCTGAAGCGGGATGAAACGGTCACCGTCAAGGACCTTTTGTACGGACTGATCGTGGGCGGATACAACGACTGCGCCAATGTGCTCGCCGTTGTCTCATCCGGATCTGTAGGAGCATTCGTCGACCGGATGAATGCCAAGGCTTTGTCGATCGGCGCTGACCGGACTCATTTTACAAACGCCTCTGGTCTGCATCACGACGAGATGGTGACGACGGCCAGAGACCTGCTCAAGATCTGTGTATTTGCGCTTCAAAACGACACATACCGGATCATAGCGGCAACAGAGCGTTATCTGTGCCCCCGGACCAATCTGTCCGATGAGAGGCTTTTCTACAACCGCTCGGATCTGGTCACCCAATTCCGGACCAATGCCTTCTATGACAGCCGCTGCATCGGGCTCAACGCGGGCTACACGGACGAGGGAGGCTATTGCGCCGTGACGTTCACGCACAGCGACAGCGCTTCCTTCCTATGCCTCGCTTTGGGGGGCACGGAGAGCAAGACGGGCAATATCTCGTCCTATTCCGAGATCATCAAACTGCTGGACTGGGGTGAGGCCAAATTTGGCACCCGTGTGCTCGTTAAACCCGGAGACAAGGTGTTGGAGTTGCCTGTTTCCGGCTTTTCCACAGTGACGAAAATGCCGCTGACGGTATCTGAAGAATTGATCGCATTTGCACCGGTCAGCCTGGATCTGGACGATCTCTCCGAAAGTCAGTTCAGATTGACGGCTTCTTCACTGACTCCTCCGATCGAAAAGAATGCCGAAGTCGGCTACGTGAGACTTGTTTTTCAAGGGAGAGATCTGGGCACAGGCAAACTGGTCTGCACCGAAGAGGCGGGACTTCAGGGCCTGGCGGGTCTCTTGAATCGGATCCGGCTGTTTGAAAAGAATGTCGTTGTCCAGGTGTCATTTGTCTCCTTTGTTTTACTTTCTTTGATCCTGACGCTGGTCATACGCCACAACTATGTCAAAAAAAGAAAGATGAGCCGTTATTTCTACGGTTCCAAATGAGGATAGTATGTTCAAACGAACCATTTCTTTGATCTGTGCTTTTCTGATCCTGCTGATCTCACTGGCTTCCTGCACGCAGTCTGCAGTCCCTTTGACGGACAGCGATTCGGAAACAGAATCAGTCAAGATACCTGAAACATCCGGCTCGGATACCGAAACCGGTCCTTTCGAAACGGAACGGGATACCTCGGATGAGTCCGGGAACGGTACCGAAACGGTTCAGGATCAGCCCACAGAAACAGAGAAAGAGACTGAAACGGACAAAGAGACAGAGACCGAAAAAGAGACTCAGTCCTACCGCTCACTCGATCTGAAGGATCAGAATACGATTTCGCCCGCATCCACGGAAGCCGGGACAGGCTTTTGGGATCTTTCTTCCGTGAAGCGTGCGGAAGTGTCATCCGGCTTGACGCTTTTCGTTTTTGAAACTTCCAAAAATCCCGAATTGCCTTTCGGCGTAGCCTGCCGCATCCAGGGTCAGAACGTTACCGCCGTGATCCCGGCGGGCCTGGACCGCTCCGCGCTGATCCCGACTTTTGAATACAAAGGCTCGGGAAACATGACGGATGAAGAGGGGCATGAGATCGTCAGCGGGGTGACCGCTCTGGATCTGACCTCGCAGAAGAAGATCGTTTTTCACTCGGGTTCAGGGATCACATACAAAGTGACAGTCGAAAATCTGAACACGGGCCTCTCCACGATGTGCGTGACCACGGACGAATTCGCAGGGATCACGGACAAAGTAACGCCGGTTCCCGTCACGGTGACGGTGAGCGGAGGAGAGAGCGCCGTATCCGGTTATCCCGTGAAAACAGTTACCGCCCGGGGAACGATCAAAGGCAGAGGGAACACGTCCTGGCATTTCCCCAAAAAAGGATACAATATCAAGCTCGAAGAGAAAGTGCAGTGGCTGGGTCTTGCCTCAGGCAAGTCTTTCTGTCTGGTTTCGAACTATCAGGACAAATCGCTTTTGCGCAATGCCGTTGCAGCCTATTTTTCCGAAGCGCT
>JAEEGL010650897.1_pt1 | contig 23693 bp, 24 predicted proteins | sample 9134231 | NCBI WGS metagenome assembly JAEEGL01 (sample SAMN16246548, study PRJNA631951) | gut metagenome | biome: gut microbiome; feature: rumen; material: fiber-attached | host: Bos | place: Iran: Karaj | collected 2018-10 | reverse complement strand
TCTTTACGCCAATTCCGAATCCTCCAATTCTGTTAGTTCACCCGCCACCTCCATCATCGCATTATTGATGAGCTCAATTTGGTATTTCAGATACTCTTGAGCGGCTTCATTGGCTGCTGCCTTGTCTAAAAATACCATCGGAGCAATGGGTATGTGTGCGGGAAGTTTTTCTATTTTCATATCCTCAGGCTGTTCTGCGGTTTTGCCTTCTGCAAATTGAATGGATTTGATACCCAAACTCACCCGTGGCATATCAAAAAGTCCGTCCATCACGATGCGGGTCTCGACAGGCAGTCCATAAAACGGACGCATCGAGATGTTGGCTTCGTAATGATTCTTGTCCTTATAGCTCACAATCTCTGTTATACTCCCTTTATATAGTTTCCTGTAGTCGGGGCTGAATCCATAAACTTTATCGCCGAAATGAATCGCTGGTTCTTTCTCTTCGGGTTGTGATATAAGCCCTTCTTGCAAAAGCCGTTGCCTTTCTTTTTCTATAAAATACCGTTGCATGAAATGAAGGGGCTTGTTGCCGCACAGCGTATGTCCCCCATAGTTTTGGCAGAACAGACAGGTGTCACGGTCTTCGGGACAGAAACGGGCGCAGTTTTCCAATTGACCAAGCAACCCAGCTTCACGGCGGTAGTTTTCCAGCCGCTTGATAATGGGCAATACCACATTTTTCAATATCTTCTGGTTCATGCGGTGACCGCCATCAAATGTCTGCACGTTAGGGTAGTAGCGCTGGAACTCTTCACGGCAGTTCACCGTGGTGTCTTCCGTGCCGAAAAGACCCAGGCATAAAAGATTCTCAGGAGCACCGGCTTTCCAGTTGTCGAACTGGTGTTCCTCCATCTCACGGAAATGTCGGATGATTTCTTCGGTGATTGTGAACTGTGTCTGCCCGTCTTTACGGGGTTGGAAGAAGTCAAAGGTGCCGGGTTTCAGGATGTCGGTGATCTGCGAGAGATGCAATGCCGGGTTGACACAGATGCGTACAAAGTCGGCAGGCAACTGCTGGGCATACATGGCGCCCATACTGGTCCCAATGATGATGCTGAATTGTTCCCTCTCGCAAAGTTCACGGAGGAACGGTAGTGCTTCCGCAGGATCCATGGGAATATCAGGAGCTTCAATGTTGTAGGAATCGGGTAGGGTTTTTTTCAGGTATTCCACGGTGTTGCTCTGCCCTGAGGAACCAAAACCGTGCAAGTATAAGATGTTCATTGTTTTGTGATTAGTGATTGGTTAATTGTTATTTCGCGCAAAAATAAAACGGTTTCCGGTATGGGATAAAAAAGAGAATAGCATTCCCATCCTCCATCTGCTGAAAGCCAGTAGCTAATACTCAACACGCAAACCCAATGGCATTGCCGCCTTTTCGGGTTAGTCTTTCACCGCGACACCATGCCTCTAACATAGCCACGTCAGGGCGGTTGCCGGTGAGCACCTCCTCCATAATGCTTTTGCGAACGATGTTGTCGATTTCGCCACCCGACATGTTATAACTTTTCGCTAAAAGATTGCAATCTTCCTCCGTAAGCCACGAAAGTTTGCTTTGCCATATCGCCTTCTTCGCCTCCGTGTTGGGTTGTCCGAACTGCACCTTGAAGAGAAAGCGGCGCTCGAAGGCGGCATCGAAATTGTCACACAGGTTGGTGGTGGCGATGAGAATACCGTCCAACGTTTCCAACTCCTCCAACAGTATATTCTGCAGAGCGTTTTCGGTCTGGGCGCAGTTTCCGGAATCCACATCGCGACGCTTGCTGAAGAGTGCATCAGCCTCGTTGAACAGCAGGATGGGCTTCAGCTTCTCTGTTTCACACATACGACGATAGTCCGTGAAGATTTTTTTGAAGAGTTTCTCGCTCTCCCCAAACCAGCAACTCTTGGAGGCGGCAATGTCCACATGATAGACGCTGCGTCCTGTCGCCTTTGCGATCATATCCACCGCAGCGGTCTTGCCAGTGCCGGGTAACCCGTGAAATAGTAAGGCAACGCTCTTGGAGAGCGAATTATCTTCCATTCGCTTTTGCAGCTTCACAAAGGCATCTTCCTGGAGACTGTTCTTCACGAAGTTGAGATTTTCTGTCAGGTCCTCATTAAAAAAGAGATCGCGAGCGGGGATTTTGTCGGGCGTGAGTAGACGGGTGTCGGAGCCTCCTTTAGCGCAGAAAAGGTCGTAGTCGTCTTCCAGGAACAGCCGTTTGCCCTTTTCGGTTAGCGAGAGTTCAGCCTCCGCGAGGAAGCGGGCAGGAAGCAGCTCCACCAACTCAGTGGCAATCAACGAGTGCTGTTTGTTCATGATGGTCTTTGCCACACGAATGCGGCTACGGAAGTTGTCGTAAATGTCTTCTAATGTGCATTCTACCCCGGTATTCAGACCACGGCGTCGACCTCCCATATAGTCATTGCATATCTCGTAGAAGAGGGTTCGGTCCTCCACATCGGGTAGCACCTTTTTGACCTTCTGTACAAATTTTAGGCGGCTGCACTCCTCCTCTTTCTCGCCGATAATCGTGAAAAGCACGGAGGTTTCGAATTCACCTTCGCTGCGGTTGTCGATGAGATTGGCGGCACCCGTGCAAAACTCGAAGCGGTCCATTTCGAAGGGTTTCAGCTTCTTCATCGGTTTGTTGGTCAAAAGGGCGTGCTCCACCTCGCCGTTCACAACGTATTCGTCGTTGCTGCGCCGTTGGTTAGCCACCCGGATGAACCGATTGTGCAGTAAGGAATCAAAACTGCTCTTGAGAGGCAGAAAGTCAAGGGCGGTAATGTCGATGTAGCGGCAGATGTCGGAGATGTCCACCACACTGTTACGAATCAAGCGGATGGCATAGACAACCGTGAGGAGGATGGTCTCGATGGGGGTGGCATTGAGGAAGCGGCTAAGAGAGTCGATTTCCTCGCGGAGCTGCGATTTCACAGAGCTGATATCCACGGGTTCATCTTTGCGGGTGCGTTTGTAGAAGCCTCCGTCGTATGCCTCTCCCAGTGATGGGTCATAGAGACGGAAGATCTCGTAATGGGAGTTTTCGAGGGTTTTGGCGATGTCGGTCACCGCTGCGATGGCGTTGAAATTTTTGGTTGTTTTTCCCATTTTGCTGTTATTTTTGAAAAATGATAGTTTTATTTGGACGCGATATTATTTGAGACTTAAGACTTGAGACTTAGGGTTTTAGGGTTGGTTACAATCCAAAACCGACAGTCAATGTCATTGTCAAAAAATCACGCCGCAAAAATGGGAATAACAAGGATAACTATTAAAATCCTACTAGTAGCAATCTAAAAGTCAAACATACGACCCAAATTAATCAAATCCGGATCAAGATTGACTCCATATACGGAATTGCCTCTGGAATCTGATTCGCCATCTACGATCTTGATGAGATAATTTTCAGTGCCATTCGCTTCTTCGTCAATAATTTCCCTAATGCTTGTATTAATAGAAGATTGGATATCGTAAAACACAGCCGAAGATTCACAAAGATGATCGATTTTTGTTTTTGCCGATTTTATGTCTTCTCCTAAATTTACATATATATTAACCAGCTCATCTTTATATTTCTCTAAGTCAACAAAGGAAACGTGTTTCGGATAAGAAGTCTTCCCAACCGATAATTTGGCATGTCGCAAATAGAAAATATAAAGCACCTTAGCCTTACGTGCTTTCCTAAAATGGATTTTCACTTCCTCTCTTGAAGATAGAACAATATAAATATTTTCATTATAGACTTGCAACGGATATACTTCTTTTATTTTTGACTGGTTCTTCAATCTTTTCGAAAGTTCATCAAGAAAAATGACCTGTTCTTCAACGCTGAAATTATTTTGATTCAACCAATCTGACAACTGATCTATATGGCGTTGGTGGTTGGCATCAATCTCCACTTTTGTTTTCTTGCGCGTTATCATCCCAAACACCTCTTGCCCGAAACCGGAGTAGGGTCGTGAAGGTCTCATGGACTCCAGGTAATCGTCATACGTTGCATTTGCAAGACGGTAAAAGTTAGTTTTTGCCACATCCATTGCAAATTCTCTTGCCGTATTTTCCGCATGTTCAGGTATGGTGGTGCTGAAATCTTGGAGAGAGATGATGAGATGGTCATCCTCAAAAGTGTCATTGGAGGAAAAAATGGGCAAATATCGTGCGGCAAGTGTTCCTCCTGGACCAGTCGTAAGATGGTGGCATAGTTCACTGATATATTCTGCCGTCATCTCGTCGTTGAACATCTGAGGATTCATCATCAGTTCAGTTCTTGCGAGATACTTCAGAAGAAAAGGAAACGGTTGCATCTCCGTGTCTTCAAATAAGGGTTGCGGCTGTTGAGCCAACCGACGCATTGTGTCATTCAAAGTCTCGTTATCTAGGCTTTCCACATAATAGATGGTGTCATAGTTCAGCGGAACCATGGAATTGAACGTGTGGAGGTTGTTGGTTGGTAACATATTGGATGATTTTTGGATAATTTTTTCGATCAATTCACTGATTAAATAGATGGCAAAAATACAACAATTTCAGGCACTTCCACCAAAAAATACTGCAAATGTCATGCCGGTTTTCGTAGTTCGCCTGCGGCGAATAGCGGTGTTGTCACATAGGGGATACTTACAGATCATTCTGTTTTGAATGTAAGTCATGATGGTATGTGAGTGAAAGAATGAGGAAGGTGTGTCAAAATTGACACACCTTCATTTGACAAAAGACATGTGATAGCATTAATAGCGGTCAATCATTAAGCCTTTTAATCCTATTCTGAGGCAGCGGTTTTATCTGAGTTTCTCCATCACATGTGATTTCCATCAAACACATCTCTTTGATAATAAGTATTTTAGGTAATTTATATGTTCTCATGATTTCAACTGCCACAGCAATCGTTCCTGGTCGGTCGCTGATTGGTCCGAAAAGTGAAACGCACAGGCTCTTATGATTCCAAAGCGAGGAATCGCTTTTATAATCTCCGTCAAAATAATTACCTATACTGTACCCGCTCTCGCCTTCCAACTGCAGACTATTCAGGTAATTATCAATGCTTGACGACAAAGAGTCGATGGTGACTTTGGTTTGCATACTATATGGCAGAGCGATAACTGCATTCTCTATCTTATTGGTAAGCGACTGTGTGAGATTATTACTTTCAAATAACGGCTCTAAAGATTTTGTGATGGAGATTTTTTCTCCTATCACTTTCTCCACTTGTATGTTGCTGGCATTGTGTTCGCAAACTGCATTGAATTCATCGAAATTAAAGATTTTCGTTGTTTTCATGTTTTTTATATTAATATTTAGAGTATTTATACGGGAAGAAGTAACAATACGCTCGCTAAAGACCTTTAGGTGCAATGCATTTGAAATCGATCAACTAGGGCTTTCTTCCGCTATTTCTCTGTAATCATGAATATGTTGAGGATACAATGACCTGACAACACCATGCATTAGAAAATATAAGTCCTTTGGAACCAATCAACAGCCGACTCCCCTGTGGGGTCTCCCTGTGTGTGATATGCTCATAGGTGGGGAAAGGGAAACCCCGTGTCAGCGGAAGGTTTTCAGTCCGTGTCAGGCGCAAGCCATTCCGGACTAAAGGTCCAAGCTCCTTCCATCTTGATTATACTCTGATATGAGAAGAATTATGACAACAAATCATACATATGTGGAAATAATAATCGAAAAGTATACCACCAATATAATTAATGGTATACCATGGGGGTAAACATCCTCATTAATGGATTTTGCCGCTCCAAGCTTGAAACGTTAATCCAAATGGGTGTTTGTTGCCGAAATGCCTGGATGGTTATGACTGAAAAGTCTAATTTTGACGAAAAAGAGATACCAGAACGGGCCAAGCAGAATCTTGGCCCGACAGATTACAAATGATGAGGAAAGTCGTCCGTACACCAAAGACAACCCCGTATTCCTACAGTTATTTTCCCAGTCCCTCCGTATACGCATGCCTATCTTTTCTCTGCCATCTGCTCTTCTCCCGCACTTCGCGCTTGAGGAAGCATCGGACGCAAGTGTGCCAGTGGAGATGGGGGAAAGAATAAAGGAGGGTGTCTTCAGCTAACAATTACACACCGCTTTGCTTTTTTATTGAAACAAAATCTTTTTCACATCCTCCCAAGTCTTAGCTTTCGACTTCTTTACCGTCTTGTCAATCTCGCTGATATTTGGCTTTGAAAGCGCCGTCATAAGCACGTTTTGCGTGTTTATGATTTCACGTATAGCCTGGTTTCGTCCCGGTTCCGGATTCCAAGTGAGGTTAGCACCTTTCATATACGTATTGTATGCCTTGACAATAGTGGATGCTGTTTTGGCGTAACCTGCAATCTTGGCATTGTTTTCCGTAATTGTTTTACGCAATTCGATGAATATCAAACAGCTGTCCTGGATATTTCGATAATCCGATTCCTCCAATCGTCTTACCTCTTCATGGATATTCTTGTTCACGGACAAATTCCAACTCTTATATATGTTTTGATAAGACTTTGCAATATCGCTTTCATCTTTTGCCGCCGCAATTATTTCATTTGAAACATTGTCTATCTGATTTACCAAATCTAAAAATTTTAGATACGCTTTTTGGACATTGATTATTCTGGTGTAATAATCATATTGTTTTTGAGGATCAGTCTCCTTGATATTATAGGAAACATTCTCTTTTTTATATGATGCAACAATACTTGAGTATTTTTTATTGGATAGCAGTTGTTCTTCCAAATCTTTTGAATCGTTTTTCAAACTTGCTATAGAATCCCAAATATTGTTGACGCGTTCTTTATTCACAAAGGAGCGATCTTTGTCTATTCTATAATTTCCAGTTCTTTCTTGAGTTACTATCACATTTGTTTTGTACGATTCATAGTAACCAGGTCTGTTGTTCTCCCCTACGTTTAAAACAACTGAAACTGTAATTTCACAATCGTATAGGTCGTAACGACAGGAAACCGGTGCATCACCAATACTATATTTCACAATCGGATAGAATTGTTTTGAGTTTGGATATTGATCATATCCACTACGGTCTTTCATCATTCCATCCAATTTTTTTTGTATTTCAGTTATTGCTTCTTTTGACATTCTTTCCTTTTGTAGGGAATCCGCCCGTCGTTTCATTTCTTCTTCGTTTCGCTTTTTTTCTTCCTCTTTCCGTTTTTCCAGTTCCTCCTGCTGTTTCACATATAAGCTGAACTCTTCTTCCGACTCCAAAGGTATATACAGTCTCGTTTTGCCGTCAGTCTTGACAACATAATACTTTTTAAGATCACTATCAAATTTAAATTGAGAAGGGTCTGTTTTCAGTTTTTGATACAACTCTGACGACATATATGTTATCAGAGAACCTTTCATAAAACCATTCTCAAAAGCACCTTTATAATCACAGTTGAAATTAATCGGGGGGCAAAGATCGTATAACCCACGGAATAAAGTATAGTTTTGGCCACGTCGACCATAGTAGAGCACATCATGGACTATATCACACATTCTTTTGACATTTACAGTCACCATGTCAAGAGTATTTCCTATCGTCATATTCGGTTGGGAACTAGTTTGGGACATAAGAGAGTATTTTACCTGAATGGCATTCTTATCAAAGGAAAAGCCATTGTTTAACAATTCTTGTTCTGAAATACTTTTTTCAACAAGGTACTTTCGTCCAAAAACAATACTATTGTCATTCGTTCCCAAACAATACCCTTTCTCGTAATACACTTTACTTCCCATTTTGCCAAATGATGCCCGATTGGGGTCAGTCTTATCAACTGATGCACTAATGTCCCAATAACCAGTAGCCTTTCCTGAATCGTCAAACCGTCCCTTAATGGATTCATCATGTCCGCCATTCCGTGTAAATGATATGGAGCATTCAAATTCACCCGAAGGCAATCCTTGTTCGTTTTGGATACATTTAAACACCCTTCTCCCATCGAGCACATAGTTGTGATAGCCGTCATAATCCCCAATCTCTTCGAAATCTATCTCTTTTAATTGTCCATCCTTATATTTCATTTTACAGGACAATTTATAAGCAGGCAATTTTGGATTTGTGTAAACAATCGAAGCGTTTCCGTCTATTACGTTGTTACTATAATATAAGGACATCGTAAACCCGTCTACTTTATAAGTTAGGGCCCCGTGACGAACAATGTTCCCTAATTCATCCTCGTATCCCGTATAGGTGAGACCAGACATATCTTCTTTTCCTTGTAAATGATGAAGGGTTTTCAATTGTTGGTTTTGTGCTACCGCAATACTGGTCACCAATACACTTGTCAAAAAGAGTAATAATGCTTTTTTCATCTTGTTCTATTTTATAAGTAACGCCTACCTCCTTTCACGCGAATCGGCTTTTTCGTTCCTGTTATTGTTTCGTTGAATAAATACTGTGATAAATGAGGAAAAACACCAAAACGGCAATGCCGTTGGTGATGATGTACAATGGTGTTGAAAAATGCGACAGGCATGTGAAAAGGATGTTGAGTGCCAACGTCAGCAGAAAGAAGACCACCGCCAGCACTTTCATGTTGACGGAACTTCGTTTGGCTGTACTGCTCACACCCATTGCCAAAAACAACGGGAAACCGACAAACAGAAAGCTGCCGACAGCCATTAGCCATTCGTTTTCGCTATGGCAAAAGGAATAGAAACCATATGCTATCAAGGCGGAAATAGCTACCGCAATCACACTGTAAAGGGCTTTTACTTTCATAACGTCCATTATTTCTTGAAAGGGACGGGCGTTAACGCCACTAAGCGCAACACATCAGGAAGTCTCTCGGCAGTTTGCCAGTCAGTCATTCCGGGCTTCCAAATGTAGGTGTCTTTTGTGATTTTTTTCTGCTCAATCAAACGAGCCAATTCGCCTTCCGAATAGGGTCCCGATTGCAGTCCATCCAATATTACATAATAGATGTTGGACGGAGAGGGTTGCATCGGGTTCATCGTTCCAGGGACGTACATGTTCTGCATGGTTTCGTTCATCATGCGAACCATTTGCTGGGCAACAGCCATGCCCATACCAAACTCAATAAGTCTGTCAATTGAAAAGAAACTGTTTTCCATATCATTAGCATTTAAGGTTTTACGGCATAGGGGGAGTGGGTGGTGCTGGTGGCATTGGCGGCTGAACGGCACCGAACAGTGACGCCAATTCTTGCACATTGCCGGCCAGTTCCCAATTGGCCATTCCCTGTTTCCACACGTAGGTTTGGGCAGTCAACTGCCCGTTATGCACCATCTGCTGCAACTGTTGCATGTTGAACGGACCGAACTGCTGCCCGTTTGTTGATACCATATATGATATATTGGTCGCACCTGGCATCGGAGGTGGGGTCATTTGCTGTTGTTGTGGCGATTGTTGCTGCATAGCCTGCTGCATCTGCTGACCCATGTTGTTCATCATGCCGGCCATCTGTCCGCCCATTGCGCCTCCCATGGCCATTCCCGTCATCATGGCGGCGGGGTTCATGCCTCCACTGTCACTTCCAGCACCTCCCGTATTCATACTGCCCATTTGTCCGAGACTGCCAGCTGCCTGTTTGAGCACCTCGGTTTGCTGGTTGATGGAGTGAGCGCCAATGAAGGAGGTTTCGGACTGCAACTTCTGTGCCCGCTGCGCCTCTTCACGTTGGATGCGCAAGGTCTCTTCCATGTTTTGGGCGTTGATGCGCTGGGTGTCCTGCAAGTTCTGCAAATTGACCTCCGTCTGCATTTCGATAGTCTTGGTCTGTTGTGCAGCTGTCACTTTGCGAAGTTCCTGATAACCTTCACTTTCCTTGTCCGGTTCTATATGGGCGATGTCAAAGGCTTTCATATTGACCCCAAAATCGTTTTCCAAGCGAGGTTTCAAATATTGTGTCACAATGTCATTGACTTCCAATATTTTTCTTTCCATCTGCAACACTGGTATGCCATTGTCTTGTGGAACGTTGGTCACCACTCCCTTTACGTATTTGATCACTGCGTCTTTTATCTGTTGTTTGAGTTCCTCCAATTCAAAGTTAATCAAACGATGTAGTTTTATAAAAGTCTTGTAATCAGTGATGTTAAATGTGATAGTCCCTCTTACCGACACAGGTACGGCATAATCCAAGAAACGGGGGTCAAAAACATCGAAGTAGGGCACTCCGAATTTTATTTGAACAACGCCTGCAAGGTTGATGTAATAGACCTCGGCTTGGAAAGGCGAAGCACCTCCAAAAGCCAGTCCCACAATGCTGGTAAGCACTGGGAAATTAGCTGTTTTAATGGTGTCATCGTAAGGTCCCTCTATAAAATCCTCCTTTGTGTCGTTGTTTTGTTTATACACAAAAACGGCCACTTCTCCGTCTTTCACACGCAAGCTGCTGCCGTAGCGTATGGAATTCTCTTTCTTTGTGCTGTTCGCGTCCTGTCCGGCAGGACGCCACTTCCAAATCAAATATTCTTGTTCGTCACAGCGGATGACATCCATCAATCCGCCTTCTTTTTTATTAAATAGTCCCATTGTTCATTGTTTGATTATTTTTTCTTTTCATCTACTATTTTTTGAACACCAAACACTAACAAAGGTAGTGCTGTGTAAAATTCCGTCAACACTCTCCATATCACCCTCCAATCTAATCGCCAAACAGCTATCCCGACCCCTATTCCTAGAATGATAATAATTACACCGATGGCTGTGTTCTTCCTGTTCATTTTTCGAATCTGCTTGTTATGATTTTCGAAAAATGCATCCAAATCTTTAAAAATGGTGATTAGATCTTTGTCATTTGGGAACCTCTGTTTCGCCTTGCGCAAACATTCCTGAATTTTGGCCTCACAAGCGTTACGCAATGCACCATCACACCACTTGCTATCCTTCTCTATATCCCTTCCTTCCAAAAGAGTCTGCAAGAAGTTGACAAGTTCTATCAAATCGCTTTTGGCAGTTGGGATAGGGAAACGTTTGATAACGGCCGCCATTTTCTCGTAGTCTTCTTCTTTTTCCCACTCTCCATCATCGTTTTTCCATTTCTCAACCCCTTTCTCCTCCAATTCTGCGGAAAGTTTCTTTACTGAAGAGTTCGCTTCAATATTCTCGAAAGCGTAGCCGCACTCTTGGCAGACACCTTGGAAACTTTGTACAATGGCACCACATGCCGGACACTTCTTCACATCACCAAATTTATTGCTTTTCGGGGCGGCTTGGGCTTTTTTCTCTGCTTCATTTTTCTTCAATTTCACTAAGCGTGCATCCAAGACCATCTCAAACTCATCAAGGTCAATTCCAAAGCTTTGGGCTTTTTTGAAGAGAATTTGTTTCTCTTTTTCGGTGAGTTCACCGTCCGCCAACGCAGCATCAATCAATTGCTCTAATTGTTCGTTGTACATAATTGTGTATTTAAGGTTTTATCTTAATTTATTCCTCATCCACAAAAGCACTTTTCTTTCCCACCCCCCTCATGGCTCTCTTCAGGTTCTTTTCAATCGCGTTCTCCGTTCAACAATGGATATAAAAAATCCGCGAACTTCTTGTCGTGTACGGAGGTTCTCGACTACCTACTATCACAAACAAGAAAGCTCACGGATAATACCGTGAGCGTCTTTGCTTCCTTGAGTGATAGTATAGAAATTGTCGAGATTTCCGTACACCTTGAAAAGCGAAAACGCCTTTGTTATATATTCCTTATTGTTTCTTTATAATTCTAACTCTCTATATTACAATGTTTTAAGTTTAAAAAATCATATTCACAGTGTTTGAAACAAACACTTGTGCAAAGTTATAAAAAATATAAAATGCAATAGGATAAAAAATAGGACCGTCCTTGATTTGAATAGGTGGAGCTTGTTGGAGGACAGTCCCGGACACCTAGATGAGTAATTGCCAAATCACTGGTCTTATAGACCATAGGTGGGGCATGATTGCCACTTTTATAACAGAAAAAGCAGTGCTTATATTGTGCAATAAACAAAAGAAAAACGCAGTCGTGCTGTTTGACTGCGTTTTTCTTTTTCCTTAATACCGCGACAACGATAGAAGCGGTTACAAGCCCTTTAGGGCGCAGTTTGAGCGGATAGCGTGCCCGGTCGCCCTAAATATTAAAATTCGCCACCAAGAGCAACATAATATTCATACGTGTCTTTTATAGCCTTTATTTGCGCTTTAGTTAAGGTACGCGTATCTGAATATTGACTACCATTTAGTTTAACTTTTACCTGTTCGGCAGAGAGAAATTTTTTTATAAACGCCTCATTTACCTCATATTCTTCATTGCCACCATACACGTGTTCATCACACCATTCCCAAATCATACCACCATCACCACAATCCGTTTGCATCCTATCAGGTATTATTCTTATATTATCACCATCGAAATTAAAAATCATATTTCTTATAAACAACCAGTCATCAGAATAATATTGAAAAACGAAGCGTAAATTTTCAGCTTTATTATTTTTCAGTGCAAAATAACAATACACACCATTGCAGTTCCTATACCTTGGTTCGGATTTATGATGAACCCATGATTTTTCATTAAATTCATCCTTGTTAACCTTAAAAAGAGACTCTTTCTCTGCAATAATAACCTTGTTTATTGAATCTTGCTTGTGTTTCTCTTCTTGCGCAATTCTTTCGTTTTCACGTGCAATAGAGTCTTCAACAAATTTAAGTCTCTCATCATTCACTTTGTTAGAAGATTGATTTTGACATGAAATAAAAAGTGCTACAAAAGCTAAAATAAAAATTTTTCTCATATTGAAACATATTAAAACCACGCGGCAAAACTACAAAATTTATTTATTTCCCCACTCTTGCCGGAACAAAACTCCCGCCCTTGTCTTTCAACTTTTCCCCGAATTTCGTCCACACAATCATGTCGGCAGAGTCCGAGAAATGTGTTGCCTCTTCCGGCAGCACATCGGAACTTTTGCGCTCGCTGCTCTTTTTTTGTTTTGATAATAACACCTTTGTTTTATTCCCCAAACCAGTCCTCACTTACGATGCGGGTGATGAAGATAAAGTATTTTTCTTCTTTTTCCCCGAAATCGTTATAATATTGTCGCTTTTCACCCTGGACTTCAACCATAATTTTTATATCTCGTCCATTGCTGTTTTTTATCAATTCTTCTATTCGTTTTCCTACTGAGGAAGTCCTCGGAAAGTACAACATCTCCTCGCCATAAATAGAGAAATACTTGTCTGCTGTAATATTGTAATTTGGATAATCAACCACTGAAAACTCATAAAATGAAATTCGAACTACAATTTTATCCGTTCCTTGACGTGCATTGTATGTTCTAGGGCTTTCCTTATTATACTGATTAGTAGCTTCCCAATCAATTTTGAACCCGCCATTTGTTTTACGCATATATATTGTGGCATCTCTATCAGCATTAAAACCATTTTTCCTTTTATAATGAACAATGAATTTGTCCCCTGACTTATAATTGTTTCCAGGAACTGTTATGGTATTTCTGTCCACTTTGGATTTACTTATACCATCTGCATATGCTTTTTGCATCAAAGGTCTTACTTGATCTGGTTCATAAACAAGAGGAAGCCGGTCTTCCCATCGGCTCGCATCAAAATATCGCTGGACAACACTGATGATTGAATCATGTTCGTTTTGAGGATTGTCTATTATAGCATACGGATCAGCAGCCATTTTCATCTGGGCGATCATGTCCGTTTGAGACTTGTTGATATCCTCTTGAAATTTTAATCTATTCTCCAAAAGGGCATTGCTGCTTTTCAACAAATTCAATTCCGTTTCGAGTATTGAAATACTATTTTTCAATGCTTTGTTTTCCAACCTCAAAGAGTCAGTTGCTCGCTCCAACTGAGTGATTCTGGACACGATTTCTTCTTTTTTTTGTGAAAACCCGTTGAGCATTGCCGCCATAAGCAAAAACAATAGAACACTTCTTCTCATTTTCTTGTAATTATCGTATTTGCCTACCTCCTTTCACGCGAATCGGCTTCCTCGTTTTTAATCCGATTTGGAAATATGAAGCATCTATCTATGATTCTCATATTTTTGGCAAAACTACAAAAAAATAACGTCACTAACCAATAAATTGCAGAAAACACGAACTTTTTGCAACATGGGTCACAAGAGTTGCTTTTTTTGATTGCATATTGTTGTGAAGCACTCGATTTTGGAAAAATTCCTTAAAAAACCGAGTCGATTTTTATTACTTCAAATATAAATATATCACTACTGGAGGTCGCAACTCCGGAGGTTGAAAGAGTGATGCAGGGGTTGGGAAATTTAATACTGTTTCGTCCCAGCCCCAAACTCTGAAACCATCGAAACAGTTACTAATATATTGAAACAGTATGCAAGAGAACATAGTTATTGGACATTACTACGCCCACGCTGAAGGTTGCAGTTACGACGTGCTTTTGGACGAAGTGGACAGAAGCACATTCGAGGCTCTCATCAACAAAGTGCAATCAGAAATACCAGAGTGCACACATGAGAAATACGTGAATGGCAACAAGAACAAACAAAACGACTGGTATTATGACTGGAAGATATCAACCCTCCCCATCCTGTTCTTCACTACTTCAATCCACAGACCTAGACCAACCGAGGTGTATACGGCAAGCGGCTATGCTGTCATTGACATAGACGACAACGAACACAAATATGTGTCGGAACACCCAGCAGTCTGTTTCACCAACTATACAAAAGGCGGAACACATATATTCCTGCACACATACGCCTTGCGTAAAGCTCAAACACCGGCACAGTGGCAGGATATTTACAATTCGGTCACATATGAGATATGGTACGACCTGTGCAATCGATACAAGAAGGATTTGCAGCTGGACGGCAATAACTCTGAATTCTCACAAGGCTGCTTCATCTGGAACACGGAATGGGTCAGGAGCGACACATTCGACATCAACTGGATGCCATCAGAGAGATATCTGGACGACAACACCATTGATGCAATGTATCAGAAAAACACATACCACCGGCAACCAAACACCCCTGTTGACAGGATGACCAAAAGCGGTAGGATTATAAAGAAGCAATTGGATGACAATTCGGAGACCATTTCCAACCTTGCCGACCTTTCAGTCAGAAACAAAATATCTGACCGCATAAAAAAGGACTTCAAGGAACTCTCATACAAGGATTTCCTGAAAAAACACGGTGGCAAGTTCAAAATAATCATGGGGACAGAACCGGTATTTGAAAACTACACGGATTATGAGGGAAACACTTACGACATGTACGAGACCAAGGGACAAATGGTCAAGATTTGGTATCCATATATGCAGAAAGGGGACAACAAAAAGATCAAGGAAGGAGGAAGGACAAAGAGCCTGATGTCGCACTTGTGCAAGATATGCCAGTTGACGAGCGACAATCTAGATGCGGACAATATATTATATAATGCAGTGTATTGGATAACCGAATGGTGCGAAAACCCATCGACATTCTACAAGAAAGAGATAATGAGCTGCACCGTTTCGGCTCTGAAAACCTACGACCATTTCAACGAATACAAGTTCTACTTCGATAAAAGGACTTTCGTCACAGGGAATTTATTCATCGATAAGGAGACTGGAGAGACCATATCTATGAACAAGGGGATGAAGATTTCAGCGAATGCAAAATGCAGGAAAACAAAAAGAATAAAAATAGTCTTGGACATGTGGAAGCCTGAACTGTCCATAGACGAGAACATAGAACACATTAAGAGCTGGGAATACAAAGACCTGATGAATCTTTCCGAGAAAACGGTTCTGAACTATTTTGAAATAGCGAAGAACATGCCAGGCATGAGAGAAAAATACGAATGGTTGGACAACATTGTTCCGGAAAAGAAGGCTGTAGGTAGACAGAAGCACCAGATCACTATTCAGAATATAGAGACCAAAAAAGTTATGACATTTGAATCCAAAAAAGAGTGTTGTGAATTCCTTAAGATCAATAAAGGTAATTTATCAAGATTTTTAAAAGGAAACACAAGGCTTAACAAGACTTATAAGGTTTTAAATGCTTAAAGTCTTAAAGTGAAGACTAAATATCTAGTATATCACATACCCCTACCCCCTATAAAGGAGATAAAAAATATTTAGTCATCAGTTTTGAAGAGTAGACAGAAAATGAAACACTATTCACAAACGGAAGTTTTTTGTTATATCAAATTATGAAAGTTGAGGATGGTCTTTTGCAAGCCTCCAACTATACGAACGGCAAAAATTTGTTATATCCAATTACAATTAACGAAAAACATATTAGTAATGACAAATAGCATCTTTACGAAAGTTTATTCAAGGGAGCTCAAGGAGTTGAAGGTCGACGAACACATACTAGTCATGTACGACAGTGTTAAATCACTGAGGAAAGGCACTTACAAAGACCTTGACGAGGGAAGAGCCTTGATCGGTGACAAGCTGAAGAATGTTCTGGTCATAATGAAGAAAAACGACTTCTGTTTTGCCAGAGTCAAGCTGAACGGCTTCTTCACCAAAGCCAAGAAAAATGCCTACAGTGACACAAAATACGGAATCTTTTTTATGTTGACCAAACTGTTTGTTTTGCTGACAGTTACAAGAGTTTTAAAATGTTAAAATTTCTTAAAAATGCAGAAAAGTCGAAAAATAACGGAACTTTCATGATGAGTTTTGTTATATCAAATTGTTGGACGAAAAACTTAATAAGCAAGGACAAAGAACAAGGGGTGTTGGTTTGATACTTACTATATTGATTCTTAGTGGAATATAAGCAAATAAAAGAATATAGACCGCACCCCTTTATATAAAAAATGATAATTTTGTTATATTAAATTATTAATCTTAAAAAATATAATTTTTATGGAAAATCTAAAATTAAAAAAAGAAATGAAAAAACAACAAAGTAATTATGTAAAACCCACTTTGGTTAGCACACCGTTTGAAATCGAGTGTGATTGGGGAACAGAGCGCTTTAGTCTGTACCATGACGACGAAAGAGGTGAGTATTGCCTGGCAACAGACAACTGGAATCTTGTCATCCGAGGCTGCCCGGCAAATTCAGAAAAAATAGACACAAACATTGTTTCCATCGCCGTGGAATGCTGGCTCGACTGTTACAATATCTTTGAGGTCATGTCTCTTCGCTACGATGGTATTGAAGAGCAGGTTGAAAATATTATGTGTATTTGTAAGTTTGACCAACTCACTATTCCGCGTTCAACCAAGAACCCGAAAATGTTAGAAATAAAAAATGACGGGAAAAACGGACTTCGATATGTTATATATAATTAGGTTTTCAATTATAATGTTTTTAACATTTTTAATTTCTTTTCATTTTTTTTTGATTTTTTTTGTTTGGTTATGGGGTGTTTGGATTAGTCACATTTTTCTTATTCTTTTAATGACCGCCCGGCACCCCTTTAACAAACAAAACAACGAAAATTAATCAGTAAAAAACAAAAACCTTACGGTGCATAGGTCAACCGTTTCAATATTAATAATCAATCCCGCCGCCCTTCGGTTATTAAGGGTATAGTTATTATGTCAGATAATATTTTAGAAACTATTGTTGCAAAAAGAGACCACAAGATTAAAGGTGCAAGTGTAACATTGATTAAGAAAAGTGTCGAAGACAATTGGTTAACACAGAATCTCGCCGTCTGGTGTTGGGACAACAAGCACCACAACTATCTCGCTATTGTGACAAGAGATGGTAACGGCGAAGACAAGTACAATTGGCTAAAACAATCAAAGAATTCAGACGAGTATTTTAACGTTGCGCCTGTTAATAAAGGTGATATATTGCTCGCCGGATCAAAGAAAAGAAACAAGGATTATTCAGAGAGAGAATTTTATGGGGTCGTTGACAAGACAGAAGAAAGTCTCATGCTGGTCAAGGAAACCACCTATCTTAAAACCAAGAAACTGTTGAACGCCATCAATGTTGGTGATGTCATTTTTGAATAAAAAAATGAAATTTTTGTTGAATACTGGAGCGAGACTCGACGAACAATACGTAATGTTTATCACAATTGATGTAATCGTTGATGCCGTATGTGACCGTGTTATCAACGGATATGCCACACCGACAAAGAGTGATATATGGGATGCGTTTTACGAAGAACTGTATAACTACAATCAGCCGAACGATAAGGTTGATTTCGAAAACTGGTTCATCTTTTCAATAAATGAGGCGCGGAAAAGGAAGCGTTTTATAAATTAATTAATCAAATATTGGCGTTATGATTTAATGACATGATAAAGTAAATGTTCAAGACAGTCGAATAGACAACCCACCGACCGGACCGTTGTAAGGACGGTTCTCCCAAAGGATTTCTTTTGTGAAATATACAACTGCACCTAAGGTGTAGATGCACAAACTATGTCCCTTTGACGGTCCGTTTATTTCAACAAAACTATTTGAGTATCAGAAAATTAAAAAAAAATATCATACTAAAAATAATAACAATATGAAAATTTCATCTTTATTTAAGAAAAACCTCGCCAAAGGCGAAGTGACAATGGAAATGTTAGGAATGGCTACATACTGCTACAACAAGCGTGCAAAAAACATGAGAGATAATGAACGCATGTGGCGGGACTACTACCGTAAACACAGATACTATGTCGACAAGTATGGAACAGTTGACAAGTACAAGGGTATAAAAGAGGAGTATTACGGCAAGAAAGACGAGTGTCTTGCCTTTGTCAAGCCGACCGCGCTGCACATTGTTGAAAGAGAACGAACCGAAAGAGATTGGTATGGTATCTGCGAGGAGTACGATTATGAAACATTCACGTTCAATGAGTATTATATGCTCTACACCATTGGATCTTATAGCTTCCATCACCCGATAACCGAAGAAGAATTCAAGAAAATGAAGGACACTCTGCCGGTTGAAGAAATCGGAGACCTTGTCACTGAAGGTGATGACATAGAGAACCTCATGAGCGTGCAGACGGCGGACAGAATAAGAAACGGACTAAAATCAGGCGAGTACAAACTAGTGGCATAATTTATGGCAGGTTCTTGAAAAAAGTCGATTCATTTGATGATTTTATAAAAACCATAGGATTTTTTGTTATTTATTATCAAGGGTCGCGACAAATACAATATAAAAAAACCTATTCACTTAAAACTTCAAAACGATGAAAAAATCATCTAAAAGGGTGGCGACCCAGAACGCAAAGAAAAAAAACATAATGTCTGATGTGGATTTCTACATCAAATTTAAAAATGACAGCGATTTCTCTGGCAAGGAGTACGTTAAGACAATCGAATCGGATAATTTTGTTGAACTATACGAAAAACTGCAGAGGGGCGCCGCGAAACTTTACAAAAAAAATACCGGAATGGAACTCGAAGATGACTACGAAGAACTTATCGCATGGGATTTAATCGTGGAATCTGTAGGCGGTCGCGTTATCAACGGATATGACGCACCGGAAAAGGCTACTTTGTGGGGGGTGTGTTTTAGTGGATGGTGTGACTATTACCAACTAGACGATAAGTATATTTTCAAAGAGTTGTTCGACTATTCGCTTAAGGAGGCACGAAAAAAGAAGGAATTTATTTTTTAATTGATAAAATAAAAACGATATGGAAAAACGCGATTTAGAAGAAAGAAACAAAATCCACAACATGTTGCGCGATCATTACTATGCAATGTGTGAGTATTATGAGACTGATTCATACAAATTAAAATTCCTTATGGAATCAAAAGCAAACGGAATAGCGACCATACTGCTTGAATGCTACAAGAGCACGGGTTTGGAAGCTCTCCGATCCGATTTGGACATTAAAGACGATTACGCCTATGACAGATGGAAATTCGTTACAAATGTGCTGGATTCGTTTGAACAGGCTGTCAAAAAAACTGTTGATTTAAAAAAACTGAACCACTTGTTGTACAATGATTATATTCACAGTTATTTAAGTTAAATAAATAAAAAAAATAAAGAATAAGTGTTATGTATAATTATTTGGATAGATATATTATCCAGCAGATTTTTGAATCTACTGGTTTCCGGACAAAATTTGTCAATAACAATTTGATTGTTGAAACAGATGCACACAATATAGAGATTGTATGCATGGGAGAGTATGCATATTTTGAGGATAAATTTTTTATCATTCCTCAAAACATTGATGATCCAAAGCAGTTTGTGATAGATTATGATGTTAAACTTCTACAATCTGCAAACCTGATAGTGAATAATGATGCAACTTCAATCACCATTCTCAGACCGGATTGCGAGATATACGTTATATATGACGAATACGGCTTTATTCACGACTTCCAATACTGCAAATTACACGATATAACGTTGGGTGGAATCGGGTCTATGATTGGTCGCGGTTGTGAGAACATTGAGTATGAACCAATCTGTGCATACATTGAACCCAATCGTGATGGTGGTAACGATGAAGATGATGATTCTCTTTGGGAGGAAATTGATTTATGATCTCTGAACAAATGGACTTAATGACTGAGATTTACGAAAAAAAAACAATTTAATATTCACAAAAAGAATAAGAAATGGAAAAAGTTAGTATTAAATACATGTGCACCAGATCCCATTCACGCCATTGCTGCCGTGCTTGGAAAATTAGACAGCCCAATGGTACTACGACACGATCGTTCAAGGAATCCGCCGACGGAAGCCTTCTCGAACTTCACTTCGTCTACGGTCCCGATGACGGACCAAAGATTTCCGAGTACTGGGAGATTGAATGGTATTTGAAAAAAGACGGCGAATGGTGGTCACTTGACAAAGAAGAGCATGACCGTCTTACCGTGCCCTGTATGATGAAACGAATGCGATGATGGTGATGATTATCATTTACAGAATATCCATGGGTTGAACCCTTATAATCCCAAATGATGTCGAGAACCGAATGAAAGCCTCCAGCGACACAGAATACGGATTCACTTTTATGGTGACTGAAACTGTATGGTTTGCTGTCTAGTTGCAAGAGCCCAAAAACTCTTAAAAATTGTTAAATAATACAAAAAGTTGATTTTTTCCGTGAACAATTTGTTATATCAAAATATAGATGTTGAGGATGACTTTATATAAGCTTCCAACAACGTGATAATAGATGCTGTGGGGTGTCGAGTAAGATTTTAATTTATTGTAATCTGCCCGGCACCCCTTTTACATGAAATAACTCGAAAAATTTATTAATATGAGTTTACACAAGCAATCTTCTCCTCCAGACAAACAAATCATAGATGAACTGTTACACGAATATCATGAGTTGTCAAAAATAACTGTAAGGTCATTGATTTTTGGTGAGTTCAATGAACATTTGGGGAAGACCGATTACACCTGTGAGGAAATTGCCGAAAGATTAATGAACGTAATCGACACGTTAGTTTCGTTCGCATTGGCGTATGATTTCGACAAGACAATCGAGAAATCAGATTATGATGAATACTATTATGCGGGTGTTGAGGACATATTCAGAAAATATTACAATAGAGAGTATAGTCTGGCAGACGTAGATACAGCACTAGCAGCACTTGAATGTGATATTGATTGTTTTGCTGATCTTAGTAAGTGACAACCATAAATCCGGCGTGTCCATGATTCAAAAGAAGTTTGAAATTTTCTTTACGCTGACTTCATATAATGGCAACGCTTACTAAACAAGAATATCTGTGTTAGAGGGATGCTCCATGTGTTGCTTTGCGCGACAGAAAGGTTGTTTTTGGTCGCAAGAGCCCTTTTTCGAGAGCTCTGCGTCCATTTTCTTGGTATTGATATAACAAAGAGGGCATGTCATTTTTGACACACCCTCAGAGTTCCTACCATATAGATGTATATATAACATCATTAGTAGATAGTGTCAACCGATGGATGGAATGCCCGAATCCACCAACAATTTTATCACCTCTTTCTCATCAATTTTCGGCTCTCCAAATAGCAAATTGCTGTACTTCTGATCCCATACTTCCATAACTGCCTCCCGTTCCTGTTCGTTTGTATTACACAAGTATGAATTGAACGCTGATTCGCTTTGGTGTCCGCTCATTGCCATAATGGTTCTGTTAGGAACCTTGCCATAGAGCGAAGAACATAGATAGCGGCGACCCATCTTGGAGGATGCTATTTCATAGAGTTTGTAGTCTACAATCTCCAATTTTTTGCCCACCGATTTGGTTGTCTGAACATTACGATCCAACCCAATTTCCTTGAACAATTCCTTTAGATATCGGTTGAAATCCTGGTTGCAGATGGGCTTAGGCAATTCATAGTTATTTTCCTCCAACATCTTCTCCAATAGTGGATTCAACGCAATCATAACCGGTTTTTTCGTCTTTTGCTGAATACGTTGGATTACCCTCTCTTGAAAGTCGATGTGTTTGATTTCCAAATCCTCCAAATCCGAATAGCGAAAGCCAGTCGTGCAGGATATGACAAATAACTGTCGGACGTTCTCTAACCGTTTGTTGCTTGATCGGTACTGGTAGATTTGAGCAAACTCTTCATTATTTATGGTCACATTTAGCGGCGGTTGCTTGCTGTTGACGTAGGAGTCGTAATCCTTGCAAATGTCTATACCCATTCGTTCAGCTTCACGAAAAAATTGAAACAATATATCCAGATAACGTACAACTGTGTTGTGCGCCCGTGGCTTCACGCCTCTCTTAGTACCCGCCAAATCATTCCCTTCCTTCAAGTATATCTCGAATTCCTTAATCAATTTCTTATCCAAGGTTTTAAAGTCTAATTTAAATCCCTTGTGGTTCTTCTGTTTGTACTCCTCATATTTATGCAATGCTGCCGCCACATATTCATACTTTTTCATGCTCTTTTTGGTGATGACTTCGTGATTTCGATTTTCACGAGTAGGTAGACTCTCCAACACTCTATCTACGACAGCAAAGAATGTCTTCCTTTCGTCAATCATTTTCAATTTCGCCCAGAAGAAGTTGTTAAAACTATTTTGCGTGGGCGTCACGGTCAAGGGCAACCTTTCTTCATACTCGCGCGCAATAGCTGCGAGTTCGGCAAGTTTATTGTTAAGTGTGTTTCTTTCTTTATGATTCACCACCTGCATTTTGTTTGGATTCCACTGGTCTGCCGGCAAATGGATGCCTGTGTTGTAGCGTAACTGCTTATTCCTTAGATTGCAGGTCAAACTGAGTCTTCGGAGCGCATTGGCTGGCTTTTTCTTATCTAGTAAATAAAAATTCACGTTCATAATCTTGTTAAAAAAAAACATTAGAAACTATGTTTGTTTATACTTTAAAATAATAAACAAGACATCAAATTTTATTAATTTTTTCCGATTTCAATCAAAAATATCGCAAAACACTTATAATCAGAAAATTATTAGCAATTCCATTCAAGGTTTTTTGGTAGATCTTGAATGGATTTTAACCGTTTTCAGACAACAATTAGAGATAATCGTCAGAATTGTAAATTTTCAAGTGGTGGTTCTGAAGATTTCACCGCTCGAACTCACCCCCTTGAATGGATTTTTGAATGGTTTTTGGGAAAAATCGAGAAGCGGGCGGGGAACGCCCGAAAATTACATGCTTGGCTTCCAGCCAGTTACAACAAAAAAGGCCAGTCGAATGACTGGCCTTTTTTGTTAACTTAGAGCGGAAAACGAGACTCGAACTCGCGACCCCAACCTTGGCAAGGTTGTGCTCTACCAACTGAGCTACTTCCGCATTCGGTACCGAAGGTGGGACTTGAACCCACACGCTTGCAATAAGCAAGGGATTTTAAGTCCCTCGT
>JAEEGL014729662.1_pt1 | contig 23694 bp, 26 predicted proteins | sample 9134231 | NCBI WGS metagenome assembly JAEEGL01 (sample SAMN16246548, study PRJNA631951) | gut metagenome | biome: gut microbiome; feature: rumen; material: fiber-attached | host: Bos | place: Iran: Karaj | collected 2018-10 | reverse complement strand
TTCCGAACTTAAAAGGGTTCTCAATATTACGCATTATTTCGTTACAACTATTTTCGTAATGCAAATATACATAAATAATTTCACACAGAAAGCACAGATATCACCGAAAAAAAGAGTGCTTAATTCAAACCTTATCCGCCATAACCCATGAAGAACTGTGGCTCTTTTTACTTATTGGGATTCTCAATCTGTTGTACAAGACTTCTTATATACGCGTCCGAGACATTATCAATGTCTGACTTGTCGCAGAGCTTTTGCTCCACGCTCAAACTCCTTACTCTTCGGACCCGTTGTAATCCAGCCACTACAAAGAGCCTCAGCCATGTCCGGAGGCGAGAAAGGAATGTTCCTCAATTTCGTATTCGTATCTATTAAAAATGTTTACCACTTTATACCAATACACCCATACATGAAACCAGTAAAATAACTGACATCAAAGATCTAAGCTTCCAAAAGTGGAAAAAGACAAAAAAACTACCTAAATTCTCGTTTCATATAGCAGTACACAGTGCCATAACAGAAACCCTCAATCTCCTTTGGAGAAGAATGCTGAATATCATACTCCTGACCCAACTTGCTGGTCCAAAACCCATTTGAAAGTTGACGGGCTGCATGCGTGCAATTTTTCGTCCCCGGAGTAATATAGAGAGCTATCTTTCGATATCCCTTCTCAAAACTGTCATCTGCACATTTTTCGTAACCACTTTCTCGGAATGCCTTGACAAACTGCTCAACATCCATACTTGCATTATCATCCGACCAAAAAGTCACAGCATCCAAATATGCAGGCGCTCCGGCAGGAGGCCACATCCATCTATCTTTTATTTGATACGCCCATGCAATGCAGTTGTAATTAGGATCAATCGGACTTGTCACTTCAAAGTTCTTATCGTAACGCAGGCCAGGGAAGTATCTAATTACATCCAACCTTGCCGCCTCAGTTCCTTTGCCCATAATTTACAAGCCTCAGCTATAGTCAAATCCTTCTTCTCCGAGATTTTCCCTTTAAATATCAAGTTTAGAGCCCAAACCAACGTGGACGGTTGATTTTCAATAGATTGACCGATAAACGGAACGACTTGCTCGCCCATCGCTACAATGGCTTGAAAATCCTTTTGCTCTATGATATCTTTAACCGATGACAAAAAGCGAGTTTGCTTTCTCCACGATGATTCCAGCGCATCAAACATTAACTTGCCACTCATCATCAACTCCGAGGGATCATTCACTTCTGCTATGTAACGTGATGTCGCATGATTGGTCAGAACAGTATCAATCCTGCTATACTGATCAATGGATGCATACATACTGATGGGGACTCCGGCCACAAGTCCAACAGCCAACGTAACAGGCTTCCACCCTTGCTTGATATCTTTTAATTGCATGTTTCAAGTGTTTTTTCTGTTACATTCCCGAAGAAGATACGGTTCTTGATAGCCCTTAATTCCTCGAGTTTATCATCAATCGTGTTCAGTTCGAACAGGAGATTATTCCTATTTAACACATCTATGTCAAATATATAAACATATTTATCTGGAAGATGCTCTGCATTTTGATTCACGATTGAATAAACGCCCTCCTCGATATCATAAGTGAGTCTGAATCCATACTTCATCAAAGGGTAAAGCATTCCACCTTCGGTGGAAGCGATCTGAGAATTAAAATAAACCGTCGGATCACTAAACTCATCAAACTTGAATTGATTTATAAACCGAATGGACGTCCTTCTGATAGTCACATTATTAAACATTGCGGAAAGCGTCTTCAACACTTTCAGCACCATATCCTTAAAAGTAGCCCATCCTTCATACGGCTTTTCGGTGGTATAGGTAATATCCGTTTCTGACAGCGACAACTTTTCTTTTTGGTCAGTGGTGAAATATACATATCCCGTCCGTCGGGTATTTGTAACCCCACTGATCTGGGCCTTCCCCAAAGGAATTTTTGTGGCGGGACTGAGACTCAAACTTGATTCAACATTCTCGCTTCGCTTTGGAAAATCACGTTTCAGAATACTATCAAATTTAAGATAGTCTTCCACTTTCACCGAGCCATTATCAAACTTCAGTTGAAATATAGCAGTCACCACAGGAGGTTTTGCCAAAGAAGGCCATTTTTCATCCATGCCGTCCTTCATTTTTAATTTCATCATGCAAAAATACAGGATTATCTCATATCATCGCAGAAAAACCTGCCAGTATTCGCCATTTTAGATTATTTTAACTGCATTTGCTTATAATTGTTAGGGCTAGCGTAACGTTAACATCTCCCTCCACGATGTCCTTCACCTCATTATACTTGGCCAACCACGTTTCAGTCAATTGTCAAATTCTCCAATTCTTGATTTTTGAGTCTTCCGAGTCTTTCAATGTTCGCGTCAATCTCCCCGCTGCTCTCATCACATCTTTCACCCCGTGGATATACACTTCCAAGTTTTGTTTCATTTGGTGCTTTTGCTTCTCCTTTTCTTGATATGAGAGTTGAAAATGTTCTATCAAAGCCTCATAGTAATGAGATATGCTTTCTTTTATCACATCAATCTGCCACTCAGGAACAGGACCGTTCATAAAGTTTGCACCCAAAAAAGCCGCAAGCACTCCTTTGAAATATTGTTCTTCCATAAACACTAACCTCTCACCTCTCACTTCTAACCTCTTAGTTCTTCCCTCTTACCTCATAGCTCTTAACTCTTACCTCTTAAAGCCACGCTCTTAATCACCTCCACATACTTCTTCGTCCCCACCTCTTTCGTCAGGTTCTGCAGTATGAACTGGCGCCCGTTTCTTCCATATTCCTTACACAGTTCAGGATTCCGATACAATTTCAGAATAGCTTCCTTGAAAGCCTCCTTATCACCTGCCTTCGTGAATATTCCACATGGCTTCGCCCCCACGTTCTGGTTAGCGTTAAGGTCAAGGTTAAGGTTATCGTTCTGGTTACCGTTAAGGTCAAGGTTCTCATCAACGCCAAGGGCAAGGTTAATGTTATTGTCCTGGTTATCGTTATCGTCAAGGTCAAGGTTAACATTTCCCTCTACGATGTCCTTCAATTCCCCCTCGTCAAAGTTAGCCAGCACAGGACGCGAAGCGCTCATGATGCTCCACGTCTTGCTGGGAACACTGTTTGCACCTACCCCAGGTTTGGAGATTACTAAACTCACATCGCCCAGACTGAACACATGAGAGATATCCTCGTATGGCTGGAATGGCAAAAGAGTCACATTCTTAATGTTCCTTTCCTCGATCATCTTCTCCACCTGTTCCTTGTAGGCTCCCTCCCCCACCAGCACGAACTGAATGTCCGTATTTGTCTCTAACTCCTTCGCCACCTCCATCAACATATCCATATTCTGCGTCAGTCCGATGTTACCGTTATAGGTAACATAGAACTTGCTGCGGTCAAGCCCATACTTGTCGAAGAGTTTGTTCTCGGATCGCGGTACGTCAACTACAGCTTCTTCATCCACCCAATTATAGATGACCTCAATTTTCTCCTCAGGAACCCCCTTTGCCATGATGTTTTGTTTGAAATCTTGCGAGATGACGATAATCTTATCCGCATTGCGGTAAGTGAAGTTCTCGATCAAACGACCTATCTTCCAGAACAATCCGTTTTTCTTAGCCAAACCAGTTCCAACCAAAGAATCTGGGAAAATATCCTGAAGATTATATACAAAGGGTACATTTAATTTTTTTTTAATTAGAGCCCCCAAAATGCCTTGGGTTGGGGGTGTCGATGGCATAAAAATACAACTAACATTCTTTATTCTGATGCTTTTATAAAACTGAATAATAAAAATACAAAAATATCGTATGGCTCTTAAAATAGGATTTGTACGTTCGGTGAACATCGGAAACCTATATAATGTCATATGCCCATCATATTGCATTTCCTTTCTAAATTCCGGTTTTTTATACTTCTGTCTTATTTCCTTACTAACACCTCTACTTGGAGTCGGAACAAATGAAATTAAATTGAAACCTGCATTTACAAAAGATTGATTACGATTTTTTCCTAAATATTGACTAGCTGCCTGTTCTGGCGAGTAATATACAGGCAAATACAAAAGTGTAGCTTTGTTCATAGTTACAAACTATATTGTCAATGATCCATTATCTTAACGACTTTGGCTGGAACCCCCATAACAATAGCATAATCAGGAACATCTTTTGTTACTATTGAACCAGCGCCGACTCTTGAAAATTTACCAATATAGTGACAAGTGGGTAAAATAACTGATTTGACTCCTATAATAGCTCCTTCTTCAATAATAAGCTTATTAGCTTCTAACTCATCAAAATCAAGTTTCCAATCGGAATGATATAAATGCCTATGTGTTTCAATGATAACTCCATTTGTAATTCGAACATTATCTTTAATAATCAATCCTCCAGAATAATCAATTGATGTATTCTTAGCAAGATACACATGAGAACCAATACGAATCTCGCCATTAAGAAAATGATGTCTAGATATATAAACATTATCTTCAACCTTCAAATCAACACCAGCATTATATCGTTTAGTATATGCCTTTCGACGAAAGATTCTTCTTAGGCCTACTTCATATTGCGGCTGCGACCATTTGGCAATAAATTTTCGATTATCTTGAAAATCATGCTGCCAAATATCTTTAGTTTTACCATCTTCTAAATATTTCCCTCCGATTACAATCCTTGTGTCCTTTGGTAATGAATACATTTTTTCTTTCATATATTCAGAACTAAGCATTCTATATTTAAAACCACAATATAGTATATCCAGAAAAATACTCAACTTGCTTTTCTTATTACCCTCCTTAGATAACTCGTCTTGAGCTTTAGATGCACAATCTTGACCATAATCAAAAATATCCTTATATCTTCTAATATCCATATTAATCATTAATTAATTTCAAATTAACTCTCTTCATTGCACTATTGATAATATTTTCACACTCGGATATATTAGAGGCAGAAACAATAACTTCCCCTATTGCATCATTACTATTGGTAAAGACACGCACTTCAGAACCTTCATGGACAAACATATGAATCTCGACATCCTCCATATCTGGAATCAGCACTGATTTTACTATTCCAGATTTATCAGAACGAATCATTCTCGCAAGAGTAGCACAGGGGGCTTTACGTTGTTCGAAAATTGGAAGTGAATTCTCTCCCAAGCAAGTCGCAAGAATCATCTCATAATAATTGATTCCGAAATAATTACTTGTAAGTTCTGGCAAACAGTTCGCCCCTACACGCCCTGTTAGTTCAATTACATAGGCTTTACCATCCTTCTCTATCAGGTCAACATTCACCGCGCAGTTGTCAATACCAATAGCTTTTATTGAATTGATCACTTGCTTCCTGGTATCTTCATATAATTCTTTCGTAATCTCATATGGCATATAATGCCCAATTGGCACAGCCGTTTTGCACATAATTGTTTCATCGCCGTGAGGTAACACGAACAGCACTTCTCCTTTGTATACAAATGCCTGTGCGCCAAACTCCTTTCCTTCAATAAACTGTTCTATAATACAATAGTCCTTTTTTGTCAAGGACATTGTATCTTTATAGGCTTCTAGCAGGTTCGGTTTTTTTCTTACGATATTGATACCACGACTCCCTTGTAGGTCTGTCGCCTTAACAATCATCGGAAATCCAATTTCTTCAACTACATATTCAAGTTCAGACTCACTACTCACTTTCAAGTATCTTGCAGTTTGGACTCCAGCTTCCGTCAGTTTTTCCTTCATCAGAAGTTTATTGACAGAAGTCACAGCAGCTTTTTCCGTAATTCCGGCTAATCCTAAAACATCATTACAACGGCCTACGGCTTGAAGACCTGTATCGGAACAACAGATAACAACACCATCTACGCTCTCATCTTGAGCAACTTTTAATACTGCATCAGGGTCAGAGATGTCAGCATAACAGAATTTGTCAGCATAGGGGTTACAGGGGAAATCTCCTCCCAATCCTGTCATTATGATATAAACACCATATTCTTTTGCAGTTTTAACAAGCCCAAGATTTCCACGGCTTGCTCCCTGTACCAAAAGCTTCTTCCCTCTCAATTCCATAAGATTACTCGATAGAAATAATAACATTCTTCATAGCCTGCTCACAATTACTTACAGCATCATCTGCTGTCATACCCTCCGCAATCACAAACCCAATTCGGTCATTACTACACTCAATGGGCGTGGATTCCTCACCAACACCTTTCGTGAAGGTGATCTGTATTACGCCTGGCTTTTTCTTGGCATCATCAACACCTTCGATTGTTTTAATTGTACCAAATGGTACTTTAAAATAACGTATAGCAGAGCCGCAATGTAATGTGGGTATAATATCCGGTTCATGACCTAAAGCCACATCAATTGTAGCTTTTATCATATCAACACCTGTGCTCAGCGGTACCAAATGAGTAGTGATATTGTCGCCACCCATGCGAGCGCCAAGCTCTATCATCACAGGCCCACGATTCGTGACCTTCATTTCCACATGAGCGGGACCTTTGGTTATACCAATGGACTTACATGCCGCTTCTGCCACACTTCTAATCTGCTTTTGAGTTTCCGAGGGAAGTCGAGAGGGTTGTGTATGCCCCATCTCAACAAAGTGCGGTGCACCTGTGGTAATCTTATCTGTGATTTGTAGTATATTCACTCTGCCTTTCACAACCACCACCTCAACAGACACTTCTGGGCCATCTAGATATTCCTCCACAATAACCTTCCCATGACGACTACAAGAGTGAGCATATTCGTAGTTAGCTAACAGTTCCTGGAAAGAGAACACCTTTGCCACCCCATGACTGCCAGCATTGTCCGTAGGTTTGATGATGCATGGAAAAGAAACATCCGCCTCATGTGCCTTCAGTTCTTCTAACGAGTCAGCTACAATATACCAGGGAGAAGGCACATTATGTTCTTTAAAAGCCTTTATCATCTCATACTTATCAGTCGCCTTCACAGCTGTCTCGTAGTTGATACTGTGCAGATGTAGTTTGTCCGAAGCCTTGGCAACACCCCTCATAGGCATATCCGTTGCCAGCGTCATAATACCATCCGGCTGATAATCCTCAGCTGCTGCAAGTACGGCATCCTCATCCATGGTGGAAGCATTATAATACCTGTCAGCATACGGAATCCCAACAGCCTGTGGATTAAAGTCCACCACCGCCACATGCAGCCCCATCTCTTTCGCTTTCAGTATGGCAGGCAATTGGAGCACCGACGCTCCCACTATCATCAGTTTTTTCATAAACACAAACTTTGACTTTAACTTTAACCTTGACCTTTCTCTTTTCTAATCGAGGTTATCAAAGCATTGAGCTGTTTTTCTATGGAAGTAAGTTTAGTCACCAATTCGTAGTAATGTGTCTCATCTAGATATCCAACATTCTTTGATATCTTTAACTGAGTCTCCACTTCAAACGCTGAACCTAAGGCAAAGTCCAAGAAATGAGCAAAGTCTCTATCAGAATAACGAGCCGCACCTTCTGCTATATTGGAGCTTATTGAGACAGCCGCCCTCTGCAATTGGTCACAAAGCCCTTTCTTTTCAAACCAAGGCATTTTTCCTGTAACTTCATATACGTATGTGGCATAGTCCACCGCCTCATTCCATACTTGGTATTCTCTAAAATTTCTTGGTCCCATCTATGGTTAAAGTTAAGGTCAACGTTAAAACCCAGGGGTCAAAAACTCGTATTAATATTCTTCCGCTTTAATACCGAAATCACCGTCTGCCACAAGATTTTGACATCCAGCCAAAAAGAGATGTGGTCGGCATAATAGGCATCCCACTTGAATTTCTCGTCCCGAGTGATACTATTACGGAAGTATGCCTGAGCATAACCTGTCACTCCAGGCTTAACATCAAAACTATGCTGCTGTTCTTTAGTCAGATCTTTCTCATAATGCTCTTGTCCAAGATATTGCTTCGGTCTTGGCCCAACAAAGCTCATATCACCAAGCAAAATATTTAGGAACTGCGGGAACTCATCCAGACTGGTCTTGCGCATGATGCGACCAATGGGTGTCACACGCGGGTCGTTATCGCTATTGAATGTAGAGCCATCTGCGTTCTTCAAGTCAGGACTATTCACATACATGGAACGGAGTTTGAACATCTTGAATGGCTTGTAATTCTTCCCCGCTCTATTCGCATTATAGAACACAGGTCCTCTATCTGTCAGCCAAATTAAAGGGGCCAAGATAATGATTTCAAATAATACAAACGGTAGCAGTATCATTGCTCCGCAAATGTCTATTACACGTTTAAAGAAATATTTATACATGTTCTTATGAGTTTATTTTTCGAAACTTCCTCAAATCCAAAAACTGCTTTTCAAGATGTCCATTTGGACAATGACGAATGCTCCATCTCCATATTTCTTCTTTCGGTTCTTCTATAAGTTCCTCTCAAGAATGTGTCCACACTCGATGCTGGTAACCATTACTTCTGAGATTTCGCAAATATCTCTTCCAACTCAACTCGCGTAAATCTTTCTTTCTTGGGATAGAGTTTTGCCTCATGTTCCATTATCTGGTCTATCGTCCAATAGAACTTAATGAACTTAGCAGGCACACCTCCTGCTATGCAATATGGGGGGATAGCTTTCTGAACCACAGCACCTGCGGCAACTGTTGCTCCTCTGCCAACAGTCACTCCAGAAAGTAAAGTTACGTTACTAGCTATCCAAACATCTTCTTCTACTATAACGTCATGATCATAGCCTTTGGGCTTGATGTCCTCTGTAATGTCACCGACGAAAGTTCCTACCACTCGTGCATGATTCCCAGTATAGACCTTTAAACCTCCTGCTACAGCACATCCTTTCTTAATGATGAACTTGGCATTAAGTGCCGAAATGAAACAGTTGCTAATTACATTTCCCGAATAAATGTAAACATTCTTAGGGTTAATAACAATGCTATTTGTTGAAATACATACGTTATCGGAGAGATAACCAAAAGATGACTTTCGGAAGCCAAGAGTCTTCTTATAGCTAAAATATAATGCTCTCACAAGGCGATTTTTTTTTATATTTTGTATAAAACTCATAATGTTAACTGCTTTTAAGACTTCCAGATTGATTCAAGCTGATTCCATATAATTGGTACTGCATATAGTTCGTTCACTCGTTCTATAGCGTTTTTTCTGCAACGAGTCCTTAACTCACTATCAGATAGAATAACATCCAATTGTAACTTGATGTAATTCGCATCTTTTACATTTACCTTTAAACCACACATTTTGTGCTTATCAAACTGAAGCATCTCGGGAATAGCACCAACTGGAGTTGCAATGATAGAGCATCCGCATGCCATACTTTCGAGGATTACATTCGGGAAGCCTTCTGTATATGAAGGCAAGCAGAAAGTACCGGCTGCCATCATTTCAGTTATGACTTCTTCATGAGGCATCTTTCCACGATACTTTAGCCAAGAGCCATCGTCCCTTGACATTGCAATACCTTCCAACTCGTGAAGGTATTCCTGAGTTATTGTGCCAATTAAGTGCAGTTCAATACCATTAACATGACTACAGGCTGTTACAAGTTCAGTAATGCCCTTGCTCGGGATAATGTGACCAACGTATAAAATTCTATTTTCGATACGGGAGATGGTTCCTCCAAACTCCTTCACGTTTTCTATTATACCTGCAGATAAAGGGTTGGGGAGATAACTGACATTCTGGAAGCCTTCATCACATAATGCATCATAAGATCTTTTATCCATTACAATCACCTTGTCAGCAACCTTGCAGACACGTTTGACCATCTTTGCCTCTCCGTTGTTAATCTTCATGAGGTCTGGGATTCTACCGAAATGGAAATGAATGACAGTCTTCACATGCATCCTCTTAGCCAACATAAGTACATACAAGTCTTTGTGTAAGCTTAACTGAGCTGAAGAACAGAGATGGAGCACATCCACTTTGTTCTCTTTCATATATTTCTTGGCTGCCTTAATAGGTTTCCACAAATCCCTCATACCATAGAATATGCGATCTAATGTCGTTGACGTACCAGATACATTGTATCGCCTATCAAATGACAGTGGTACAATTTCCACCTCGCTGTCTAAGGTCTTATAATAATCCAATATGTTATTCGCCCATACACCTATACCACTCTGAACTATGCCTTCGCCTGTAAGGTAGGGAGTACAAAACAATACTTTCATATATCTTTGTTTTCTATAATCGAAAGATATTTGCCAAGGAATACTTTTTTATCCAGCAGTTGTTCTGCTATAGTTCTTGATTCCTTTCGTCTTACAGCATACTCATTTGAATTTAGCAATAACATGGCCTCAATTTTATCGGCTATGCTTTTGTAGTTCTTAGGATTGAACAAAAACCCATTTCTTCCATCAATCACATAATGAGAGTTGTCACATACATCACTACAAGCTACGGGTAAGCCCGTGGAAATCGACTCACAAATAACATTAGGCGTACCCTCATAGAAAGAAGGAAGACAGAAAAAATCAGCATTTTGATAGACTTCTCTTATCTGCATTGTCTTTTCCTTTAATTCGATGTATTCTTGTAGGCCAAGTTGATTTATTTTCTCCTGACATTGGTTAAAATATTCAACATTTTCGATACTTTTGCCATACCAAGACACATGGAACATCAAACCTTTCTTGACAAGCTGATCTACTGCGTCAATAAAGCCAAGTGTATTTTTAGATTTCCAAATAGAAGCTGCTATAGCTATTTCTGGACATTCACGTTTGCTATGCTCAACATAATTAAAATGCTCGAGATCAACAAAATTTGTAATGGTCTTCAATTTATCCTTCATCCATGAGTGATGTTCTACAAGATACCTCTCTTGCGAATAACTGTTTGGCACAATCGCGTCTGCCCAATGATAGAGGAAGAAGCGCACTCGCTCATTCATGCCAACAGTCTGAGTTGTATTTCGTTCACTTACTATCAGTTTGAATTTACACCCCAAGACTTTAGCTGCACAGGCCACCAAAGAAGGGGTTTCCTGATATGCAATGACCCAATCTGGATGATCTTTTTTGAAGTATGAGCGTACAGCAAGGATACGCTTTTTAGTATTATCCGCTCCAGAGATTAATTCGTTGGGAACACCAGCATCATCCAGTTGCTTCTTATAGAAATCAATGTCATAGTATGTTGACACTTTGACATCATAGCCTCGCTCTTTAAGCATAATGGCTAATCCCACAAGTTGACGTTGAGCGCCACCTGATCCAAGGCAGTCTATAAAAAGTGTAATTTTAAGTCGCATGAAATTATAATTAAATAGGACCCTATTCTTTTAGATGGTATGCAATTGTTAATTTATGAAATTTTCATTAGATAGAACCTTCTAAATACTCTCTCTTTCTTATCATTGACATACCATTGGTGTAGAATTTTAGATTCTTTGACTTATAATCTTCTATAGAGAAAATAATTTGTACAGGATTTTCGCCAACAACTGTATATGGAGTTGTTTCCACATATTGTGGCTGCCACTTATCAAGGAACTCAAAAAAATTTCTCGAACGAGTGATAAGAAATCTATTTGATTCGTAGTTTGTTGAGGTGGTCAGCATAATTTCAGTCTTAATTATACCTTCTTTAATAGTGATTTATGAACAAAGTTGCTTTCATCCAATGAAAGTAACAACTCCTTTTTCTTCTCATAACTCAGACCTTTCGAGTCTGTATTATACTTTTTGTTTTTCTCAATATATTCTTCAATAGAACATATATATTTTGCAGGATTGCCACCAACAACTACGTTAGATGGTATGGATTTTGTAACAACACTGCCAGCGGCAATTAAAACGTTATCTCCTATCGTAACACCAGGCATAATAAGAGAGTTAGTACCTATATAAACATAGTCACCGATAGTAACCTTGCCAAAAATATCAAATTTAGGATACCATCTACGAGCAGCTCGTGCCCCTCCATGTGTAAATATTTTAACTCCTTCTGTTATAGCACAATTTGATCCGATTTTAATAAGATAAGGTTCTGTACTCCAGTTCCTTGAGGCAATAAGACAAGAGTCTCCTATTATAACACCTAGATGTCGAGCATAAGCTTCAGGTGAAGCAAAATATCTCCAATATATACACTTTAATTTTGAAAACATATCATATATTTTTTTTAAATGTTTCTAATACTTTAATCCACTTATCTATAAAAATGTTTAAGGAGAATTTTTCTGCTTCTTTTCGTGCATTAATACTATAACTCTTTCTATTGGAATCGTCGCTTATCAACATCCTTAACTGATTTTGAAACTCTTCAACATTGCCATCTTTGACAATAGCTCCAGAAACACCATCTGTCATCATCTCCTCTACTGCGCTCTCTATAGAAAATGCAACACAAGCACACCCCTGTGACATGGCTTCCATTAGCGACATTGGAAACCCCTCAACTCTAGATGGAAGCACAAAGATTGAAGTTTCTGCATAAAGATTCTTCATGTCTGTTACCTGACCAAGAAATTCATATGAATCTTGGGGACATTTTTCTTCAAATACAGATTGAACGTATTGATACCCCTTTTCACTACCAGAACCTGCTATTAGTAGCTTCCACTCAGGATAGTCTTTTGCCATTACGCCCCATATTTCAGCTATCCTATCAAGACCTTTAACTTTCCAAAAATCTAATCTTCCAACACAAAGAATAGTTTTTTTTCTTTCTATATCATAATCTAATATTGGAAAAGTTAGGGGATTGTATATTACAACCTTTTGAGGATACTTATCGCCCAAGAATTTCGCATCTCTATTTGTCAGGATAGATAACACATCACAATATTTGTACAGCTTATTGCGTATGAACGATGTCAACGGCAAAGTTTTTCTATTAAAAGATGTATGATCTACGGCAATCAAAGGCAACTTATACCATAAATTTGCAATTAGTAAATATAAGTATGACAATGGCATAACACCAATAAGGACATTAGGTTTTTCTGCTTTTATTATACTCTTTAATTGCTTAGACATATCTGCGATACGTCTTATCACACTAAGTTCTCCGTTTCCTTTGATTGTAGAGTGGAGAGATACAATCTTTACTGTTTCTGGTATTTCATAGAACATATCATAAGCAACATTATCAACAGCTAATACTAATTCGATGCCACGATCAGCCAACCCTTTAAGCATTAAACTTGTCACTCTAGCTCCACCGCCGGTTTTAAACTGGTCTATAACTACAAGAACTTTCATCGTCTTATTCTTCTAAGTATTCTGTCCTTATAATCAATATATTTATGCATAATAAATGGCATGAGATCATGTTTGTCCCATACAATAAAACTGCTCGACTTTTTCAAATCAGATATCCATTGGGCAAATGAAACATCATGATATTTAGTTACATGATAAAAGTCACTTTCCGTCATGATATATATTTCTTTTGATATTTTATTAGTTTTAGATGGAACATTATTAAGTTCTCCGATAGATTCAAGATAACAATTATAAGGAAGATTACAACCTGCATCGGTATATGCCATCATGTTACCATCTGCTCGATAGTTCAGTTCAACAAACCATGCTTGATTATCTTTTATAAGAAGTTCTATGCTAAGTAAACCCGAAAAACATGTGTTTTCAATCAACTTACATATCTTTGAATATGGAATGATTGGTATACTTTCGCATTTTAGTATTATAGCAAAGGAGCGTGCACCATAAATCAACGGCATATGACGTAGTTTTTTTACTACCCCTGAAATCACAGAAGGAGTATCTTTCAGCTTTGCACACAGAATACAAACTTCATAATCCTTCTCAATAAATTCTGTGGCTAATACATTATACAAATTTGTTTTTCTCCAATAATCATCCAATTCTTCCTTAGTCCTACAAATTTTTATATCATTTTTAGAGCCTTCCACACTAATAGCTGGTTTAAGGAGAATGGGATACCTAAGTTCGCATTCCTCTCCTCGATGAAGGAGTTTTGAATTAGGAACATTTAACCCAACATTAGCTGCCATGGAATTCATTACATCTTTTCTCATTAAATACTCTATAGAATATTTTGAAGATCCAGGAACAATGTATTTTTGAGATAGTTCGTCTTTATGTGAATCTATTGCAATTGCAGCATCATCCCCTGATACCAAAATTAGAGGCTTCGTGGTAATACATTGCGAATTTAAAAGAAATTCAATCCCTTCCGTGTAAGAATCAAAAATAATATAGGATTCAACGTAACAACTAAAATGAAGGACGTCTTTATTGACTTTACCTATTGAAATAAGAAATACCTTAATACCTTTTCTTCCAATGCTTCTTATGACTTGCAATGTTGTAGGATGACTAACGCCATATACTATAACCTTTTGAGTTATTAATTTCATTATCCAATAATTTTTTTTACTGCTCCTACTAACATAGTTCGTTCCTTTTTGTTAAAACCAACTAAAGTTATTAACAGAACAATAAGAGCCATAATAATACAGAAACTCACTAAATGATTTAATTGTATACATATAATAAGCATGTAGCAAATTGTAATTGTCAATATAACCACAGAGCCAATAGGAATAAGAGAACTGATAAGATATTTCCTGAGTGATAAACCTTCTTTGCTAGAAAGTGCTGCTATGCATACAAACTCAACAAATTCCATAATACACATCCCAATAAAAACACAAAGGATATCTAATCCAGACCTAAGCGCTAAGTATATAATAGGAAGTCCTATTATTGAAATAAAAAAAGATGTAAGTTGGTAATATCTCAAATGACCAGATGACTTAAAGACCAAATCTATGGGTTCATGGAAAGAACGTATAAGAACATGCAAAAGCATAATTCTGGTAAACATTACACAATACTCAGGCATTTGCCCAAGCCACAAATAAATAATTTTCTCAGTAAATAAGAATAATGGTGTTATAACTATCAATGAAATAAAAAAAACTGCTTTAGTTGAAAAATATATAATATTGAAAAAGGATTCTTTATTACCTTTGGCATACTCTTGTGTTGCTTGTGGCCTTACAGCCACCAATGCATTTGACAACAATGAAGTGACCGCCCCTCTTATTTGGTATGTTATTCCCCTTGCTGCATTTGCCGTAACACCTCCAAATAAATTCAAGAACAGATTAGAAACTTCATTCGTTAGTGAAAACGACATATTGCCAAAAAAATTCCAACCAGAGAAACCTATTATTTCTTTCATCATAGTTCGATCCTTTTTTAATGATATTTTCATTGTTTCTCCGAATTGCTTTCTGGAATACCATTGCAACAAAATAAAGTTGACTACAGACACTCCCAATATAAATAATCCATAAAATGATAGTCTATTTGAATTAAATAAAGACAAAGATAGTGCTATACCAAGTTTAAGTATTGCATCAATAATTGAAATCATCGCATAAAACCCCATTTTCTCACGCGCTATCACCATGGCATCATAAGGAACAGATACCATTGTTAACACTGTTGATATGATAGTAAACTGAAATATGAGTTGAGCCGCAAAATAATTATAATTCGGAATATCCAATTTATTAGCAATTAACCATGGACCAATCAATTCCAATAGACAAAATAGAACAATCGCTCCAAAAACATGAATTCTCAAACCTATATTAAATATGAGGTTTAATCGTACTTCGTCATCTTCCTTTCCTATCTCGAAATTATAAAATCGTTGAACTGCACTTGCAAACATAGACTTAATGGAAGCAAACATTACTGTAATGCCTGCTACAATGTTATATGTACCATAGTCTTCTACACCTAACTTTGCAAGTACTACCCTGGAAGTATATAATGTAAGAAACATTGTGAATAGCAATCTTCCATATACATAAAATGAATTCTTTAAAATTCTAACATTGTCTCTTGCCATGATTTAGCCTATTAAAAATCGTCCTATTTTTGTTTTCAAGGAAAGTTGAGTTAAAGTGACAGAACTTACTAATGCTATAATAAACATAGCAAATGGTAACCACCATGTATCTGTTAAATGAATAGGTAGGTCATAGTATAAGATCATCAATATAAACTGATGATAAATATATACACCATACCATCCATTCCATCTAAAACGGGAAAGCGAAATCCCTGCTCTTTCCAATTGCTTAAATGAAAACATCATAGTAACAGCCCCTATAGTGCCCAGCATATAACGAACTAATGCCATTATCGGAGTTTTGCCTGTAAATACACTATAATATCCCCAACATTTGGTTATAATTAACAGTATTATTAATACATACAAACAAAACAATATTGTTACAGTATTAAACCTAATATAGAGTTCGTCTTTAAGTTTAAAAAACCAGACACCAAGTACAAAGAATACCCAGTAAAAAAGGAAATCTCCAGGATTGAAGTTAGTAGGAACTAGCCAAGAACTCAAACTTATGAAAGTCAAAGTTAGAAAACTAAATATAGAAGGATGTTTCAGAAATCTCCAGAACAACTTTGTAGTGATATAACATAAAAACAACATAGGTAAAAACCACAAATGGCCAGGGCCATAACATAGGATTATAATCCATTGTCCTGCATAGAATAATTCTCTATTAAACAAGCCTATGTAAAGAATACCAAATAATAACATAGGCAGTAATATTCGTTTTGCTTTCTTTTTTATGAAAGAGATATTGCCAAATTCCCTCCTTGACATTTGTGAGCCAAACAAGAAACCTGCAATAAACACGAAACCTTGTAAATGGAAACTTATTGCAGCGGGATTAATATATTTATAACCGTCAATATAAGATATTCCCTCTGGCAGAGGCCATGCATTACCACCAGTATAGATAGCAAAAGAATGACCTAGGACAATACATATAATAAAAAAAGCCCTTAATGAAGATATATCATCATAATAGACTTTACTATTCATGTTCGTTTAATTCTGGTTTTATACAATATAAGCTTGCAATTATAGGCAACATTAAAAAATGCGGGGATAGAAATTGTATAGTTTGTATATCTAAAAAACAAATTAAAAATGGAAGAAATGGTAAGAATCCTCTTTCCTTTGTGTAGTATCGTTTGCAGAATAAGAATAATGGGACGAAAAATGCAAGTAGACCGATGATTCCTGTACAAACAAAAATTTGCTGAGTTGCATTATGTGGAGTTACTGTTTGTTTTGTATTTTCACTATATGTTAAGACACCTGATCCCCATAAATAAGTATCAGGATTCTCCTCCATATAATCAAATAATTTCATCGTGATATGTTTACGATTACCAACAGTCTCCATATCATCACTGGTGAATCGATCAGAATATACGGATGCCACATTAGAAAAAAAAGAAAATGTAGGTGCAATTATAATCGCAGCAATGATAGCTGCAAATAAAGACCTCTTATGCGACGTTAAAAGAAATAGAGCAAGAACAAAAAATGTAACTAAAATAATCCAAGAACGAGAAAAAGAAATTATACCTGCAATTATTGCAATCATAACACCTACACAGAGCACAACCTTACTATACTTTAGTTTTGATGGTTGATAAAGCAAAATTGAGAAAAGCGTCAAGGAATAATATGCTACACTATTTGCATTTAAAGAAACTCCTACAGCCCCTTTTTCTGACGATTCACCGATAACACAACCATCTCTAAACATTCCTGAGAATGCACCAACAACGCCAAATGTATTTATCATGCCATAAATAACAGCAAACAATGATATCATCAGACCGTAAGTAAACATCTTCGTACAATAACTTGGCAAAGTAATATGCTCTTCATCTGATAAAAGATAAAAGAAAGCAAATAAGTATGTAGCATAATACAGAAAGTCGATAAATGTAACATCTGAATTTATCGTATGTGTTCCTTCAACAAACAAAAGAATTGCAAACGGTAAAAAAAATCTAAAGTCTATCTGGCGGGATTTTAAATATAAAATCAATGTTCCAAAAGATATTGTAAAAGCCTGCAAAACACATGACAAGGGCAACAAGAAAAAAAGCAGATACTTACAGGCTTTATACGGCATCAATGCAATAAAAAATAAACAGATAGCCATCAAGGCATATTGATTTAATGCGAATATTCCTAAACTACGAATCAATATCAATGTGCCTAGAATAAATAAAGCCCAAGATAGCTTGATCGATTTTTCTGTTTTTTTTATATAAAGTTTGTTTTCGATGTACATATCAAAGTGCTAAAAGCGTTTATCATTTAAGTAATCAATAAATGAAGCACCTATAAATCCCAAGTGTTTTGCATAATCAAAAACCTCATTCATTTCAGCAAACTCCTTATCAATTGCAGTTTTATCCCTAAAATATGGGCTACCATTTGGCATCATCTCGGACGAGTGTACCATTAACTCGACATAACCAACGGTTGGATTTTTGCTAATTTTTTCTATAATAGTAGACATTTCTTGGAAAGTACTTGTTGCCGGTCGAAGCCACATTTTTTTTCCTAGAAGAAAAACTTTAAACTTATGCTTCATCGAACCACGCTGTGTACAATGCGTAGTAATTATGGATACTGGCATTTCTAAAACATCATCAACAAAGTACGGAAATAATTTTATATTGGAATAGTCACTTCCCCCCATTGTTATCCCCTTATTGTTAGACCAATTAATGCCAGGGGTATGAGAACAGTCGACTTTAATTCCAAATTCTTTTAATATTTTAAAATACCTATCATCCATAGCCCATCTACCTGCTCTATGACTAATAGGCGTTATTCCAAAACGTTCAACTATCAGATCATAGATTACCTTGAATTTTGCGCGCATCACGTCCACAGGATACTCGATAAGATATGGATTTCCATTGTAAGGACCAATTAATTCAAAAAGAGGTGGATTGTTCCAAGCATGAAGATGTACCCCTATCTCGCAGGCATCTCTTTCAAGCCATTCCTTAGCTTCTGTTACAAAAATGTTGGACATTGCCATTTCATAGTTTGTAAGATATACAGGTTTAAAACCATACTTCTCACATAGCGCTTGGAATCTGGGCAAATACTCCGCGTTTTTTGTGCCAATAGTAACTCCTTTTCTGTACTCCCATAGGTTGTCGCCTTCGGTGTCTACAGTTATTATAAAGTATTTTTTTTTCATATAGTTATGAGATCATTAAGATCGGAGGAATGTTCTTTGACATGGGGATCAGGGGACGGTTCTCTGATCACTGTTTCAAGACCTCATCGGAGTAGGTCACTGATATGAGGTTGGTACGAGCTTGGACATGTGCTTCCCGTACTGTAATTCCAAGTCGGACCACAAATGGATATTGTCCTTAATGTCGGTCTTTAGGCGTTTTATATACCTCTGTCCGACTTCGTCAACCTCAGACGGTATTGACTGCTCCAAATAATACTTAAGAAAATCCGGATAGGCTGTTTTCAGCCCAACATGCAAGTCGAATCCATTTCCTATAAGATATAGAATTTTCATTGTTTTTTTGTTTTTACCAAAAGACTCCGAGGAAGGAGACTAAAGGAGGACTATAGGATGTTAGATGGAGGGACTTTAAAATATTAGTGTGGTATCTGCTACTTGTTTATTGACCGTAAAACATACTTATATGTTGACTGAAGTTCCTTTATCAACCATTTTGTTGTGGTGACTTTACTGCCAAGATAGATTATTGGCTGCATACTACCACCCTCAAAAGATTTCGAGTCATTTTCGGCTCTGTCGTCCCTATAACGTTTCCAATTCTCAATAAAATCTAAACACCCCATTTCTACAATCATTCCTTCAGTGTCGTTATCCTTTATCATCTGGATGATCTCTGTTAGCTCTTTATCTACTGCATCATATTCTGCTATAGTTTCACTAATCATATCGGCAGTAGTTTGAGGAACTTTTGGATAAAGTTTGTCTTGAACAATATCTCTTATGGCATTTAGTAAAAGAAAGACTGCATGAATATAAGATATAATAGTTTTCTTATCATAATCTGGTTCAATAGAAGATTCATGGCAAAGAACATGTCTTTCCTCGAAAATTTTACTAATGACTTCAAAAACAAAGCTTGTTGAATCACCTAATTTGCTAGTTAGCTCATCACGAAAATTGCAACCGAGAAGTTTACTTAAATTATTGATTATATTCTCAATCCCATTGCAAGATAAAGAGTATGAGAAATATTCGCCTATGGATATTACATCATCTTGTAAAATGGATAGTATTTCTACATTCAGGGGTATGTTCTTGGCAATTACTTCAGTAAGATTCTTGCGATATCTTTTGTCATCAATGATATGAGAGTATTCATCACGTATACTATCCTCTATTAAAGCTACCAAACGAATGGGTATATAGCCATAGAAAGAGGTCTCCTCAGGAAGAGCTTTGCCATCTGAAAATGATCTCAACCAGTGTTCAAGAGGATATGGATTTGCTTTGTGTCGCAAAGCCTCCATTACTTTGAATATATCAATATTTTTTGACATTCTATCTATATAATTATTGTGTATTGTGGCGAGAGGGGATAGAGGTATCTTGGGGGTTAAGGGTTAAGGGTTAAGGGCAATCTTTGGTTCACGGTGAATGGTTCAGGGTGAATGGTTAATTCTTTCTTGCCTTACCATGACTAACCATAACCTTAACGATTTACCATGTGCAGAACTTGGTCAGCAGAGAACCCTACTTTAATTATTGTACATAGACTCCGTCCCATATCCTTTACAGATGTGCCAAGAAGCCAGACGATATCATCAACTATTAAGTAACGGTCGTGTACTGCTTTTGCTCAAGCATATCCATACGCTGAAAAAAGCAGCGTTGGCTGTCAGGAAACGTCTCATCATCACAAATGCACGCATAATAGCGACGCTGACTGAAGTAGCATTCGCACTCTTTAAAACAGTTGAAAGCATAGCAATGCCCTGTTCTGTAAAGGCAAACATCTGCATTCCGCCAGTATTATATCCAGAGGGTATCACAGATTGTGACACCCCTCTGAGTATCACCTCGTTAGCTTCATTTTCTGTGAGCTTATAAAGGAAATCATCAGGGAATTTCTCCATATTACGACGTACTGACTGCCTCAGCGAACGATTCTCTACACCATATAGGTCTGCCAAATCGCGGTCAATCATAACATGCTCACCACGAACCGTATAAATTCTCTTCTCTATTGTCTCGACAGTGCTGAGACTATCGTTATTTTGTATTATTTCGTTGCTCATTATTATTTATTTCCTTTTTGCTGCACCTTTTAGCCTCTGGCTGCGCGATACTTATGGTTCACGGTTCATTTATGGTGAACGGTTCATTTATGGTGAACGGTTCAAGGTTCACGGTTAATGGTTAATAAACCTATGGATCTCTTCTCCAAAACCATAAAAACGTAACCATTGGGAACAACAGACTGCGCGTAAGAGCGGAAGGCTCTGTTGCGGGTTTACCCGCGACTGCGCTTGGAGCGGAGCCATTGGATTCTAAACTCAATTTTATATCAATTTTACCGAACCTATGTTCATCGCCCCACGAACCTATGTTCATTGGGGGTGGGAACATAGGTTATTTGCCTCATGAACCCTATGTTCATATTTGATGCAAGAAGCAGGGGGCAGGATTCAAGTTCCAAGTTCCAGGTTTCAAGGCAGCGGAGCTGCAGGCTTCGGGATGCAAGATCCAAGTTCCAGGATACAGGATTCAAGTTCCAGGATTGACCTTCGGTCGAGTCTGCTCATGCTCGACAGAGTTCAAACAAGTTTGCCTCTGTTCTCGCTCAGTCGCAGACTTCAGGTTTCAAGGCTTTGCCTTACTTGTTTGCTTCTATTCCAGCTATTTCTGCCACTTCTTCAAATTCACCCACGATGTCGTTGATGATGCGGGTGTTGACATTGCTGTCGGTATAGCCTCCTCGACTGTTGAAGCCGCGCTGGATGTTGGCGGCATCGAGGTAGGGAAAGACATCGGCAAGGTGCTGGGCAAAGCCTTTCTTGTTGCTGTCGGCACGGAAGAATCCAAGCCTGACAAAGGCATCGCGCAGGTGTTTCCACTTCCAACCGGCATAGTTCCGGAGGTTGACATCGTTCTTCTCTTCATCAATTAGTGCACGGCCAATGAAGAAACCACATTCATGCAGGACTTCGTAGTAGGCATCAACTGCCTGCTCGTTGCTTGTGAGCTTAGTGTTGAAGAACTTGGGCAGCACTGGTTTCTTTAACTTGGCACCCTTGCGCCTGCGATAAACGGCAAAAGCATCCTTTGATTCGGACTGAGCCTCCTGCATTGTGGCTGCCTGTTCGGCTGCCATGGATTGTTGCTGCTCGCGGTCACGTTCCAAGTAGGCGATACGATATAGGAGTTCTATTACATCGCAGAGGTCACCTGAACTGATATTGTTACGCACGCTCCAGAGGTAGTTGCCCAGGCCTGCAGGGTTGCTGAACATGTTGTTGCCCTCTTCAAGAAAGCTGAATACCTTGCTTTCCATCGTCATGCCCATGATAAGTTCGCGTGAGACATTAATATGGTCTTCACGCCACTCGTCCCACTGGTCGCCTGGGTGATCATATTTGGCTTCTTTCAGTTCGTGTTCCGCCCTTTTCTTTGTCGAAGGAACGCCGTATTCCTCTTCATTCATCACACGCTCTGCCAAACGCTTAAACTGGTCGGCACTGATTTCGTCACCAGGGGCATCGTACAGGCGGTAAAGCACTGCGGAAAGCTTACGCAGGACGGTATGGCAGGTCATACGAATATTGACATTGCGGTCGGACAGGGCCATAAGCACACTGTCCAAGTGTTCATTCAGTTCACGGGGTACCAGAGCAGAGAACTTGACGCGGTACTCATTCCATTTCCTTGTTATCTTGGAACGAATCCTTGCCTGTTCGCTGATGAACTTGCTGACATCGGGGTCGGCATAGTACAGTGCATCCCCGTTATGTGAAGAACTCTCGTCCAAACACTCGTAGAGGTCGAGGAGGTAGTGTTTGGACGGGCAATACTCGTCGAGCGAATACTCGCTGTCGCCAGCACCTTCACCTCCACCAACAGCCTTGGCCATCTGCTCTATCTTCTTGCCCCAAGTGTAGAAATTGACATTGGTGGCTTCCTTGAAGGGCAGATGTACTTTCCAACGCTCCTCCATGACTTGCAGTTTTAGGAGGAGTATCTCGGCTTCGGTGGTAACAGACAGCAGGAGGGCGGCTTGGGTGTAGCCGTTGACGACCTTCTGGCATACTTCGAACATGGACTCAATGGACTCGAGTATGGATAGAAGGTCTGACTTGTCTGTCTTGCCGTCTATAGACTGTTTCTTCATGTGTATGGACATATAAGGTGTTGTGTTATTATCAGGTTTTTAATTGGTTGTTGTCTCTACTTGTGTCCTCAAATGTGTCCACCTCTTGCGGATGAATAGCGTTGCTCTACACCTTTGCAGCGAAATCAGTTCTGAACCTGTTTCAGGTTTCAAGATTCAAGATTCAGGATTCAGGATCAAAGATTCAGGATTCAGGATCAAAGATTCAAGATTCAGGATCAAAGATTCAGGATTCAGGATCAAAGATTCAAGATTCAGGATTCAGGATTCAGGATTGACCTTCGGTCGAGTCTGCTCATACTCAACATAGCTCAAGTAAATTTGGCTCTGTGTTCGGCTCGCACGATCTTTGACATACTGAGACAATAGGCATAAGTAAGGTGACGTGATGCGCCCGGGAAGGGCTTCTATGGTTTCAGGTTACAAGTTACAGGATTCAGGTTTCA
>JAEEGL012737692.1_pt1 | contig 23694 bp, 24 predicted proteins | sample 9134231 | NCBI WGS metagenome assembly JAEEGL01 (sample SAMN16246548, study PRJNA631951) | gut metagenome | biome: gut microbiome; feature: rumen; material: fiber-attached | host: Bos | place: Iran: Karaj | collected 2018-10 | reverse complement strand
GACCCCCCCCGGCGTGACGAGCAGACAGGTGTTCCCCCAGACCTCGGTGAGTCGCCCTTCAAGGAATGCGATCATCAATCAACCTCCGATGCCGGTCATGAGCCGGCGTGCCACAGGATGCCTCTGTCGACTCGCCAACGACATCTCCGCACCTGCCGTTTCTTTCAAACAGACATCCATGAGGCGCAGATGCGTGTCAAAGCGCCCGGCCCCATCCCGCAGTCCGAAGTTGCCTTTAGGCTGAAATGGATTTATCGTCACGCCCATGAAAAATTTGCTCTTCAGTTTGGTGATGGTTTGCGGTTTTGCCGTGCCGGCCTCCGCATGGGAGGGCTTCGATGCCGAAACGACCGATCTGGTCTCTCTCAGCCCCGACAAAACGCCCTCCCGCGGCGACACCGTTGAAGTCCATAACTATGATAAAGAAAAGGACGAGACATGCGTGATCGAACACATCACGCTGAACGCGCGCACGACGGAAGTCATCGTGCGCATGCGGGACGGCACCTTGCGAACGCTCGTCATGGAAGGCCGTTAACCGGCTTCGTCTTTCCCCCGTTCATATCCGGGCAGAACGAATCCCGCGCTTTCTCCCTTTCCCTGTCCCTTCGGACACATCTCCTGCAAGTGGCAGATTTCGCATCCCCCGCGGAACGGATAATGCGTCACCACGGCATAGCGGAGGGAAAGCAAGGAAGACTCCGGCCCCTTGTAGGGCACCCCGAGATTCTCAAGCGCCTCCCGAAGGGCCGGCGTCGGCCGCGGCGGGGGGGCGCATTCCGAACCCTCGACTTCGGGAATCATGTCCTTGACAGCCGTCATGCACATGTACTGGGCAAGATTGTTGGCGAGGAAACCGTCTGACGCGGACGCCCCCCACAAGGTATCGACACGCTCCTCAACATCCTGGGGAAGCCATACGGCAAGATACGAAATCTTGCCCGTGTTTATCTCGGCGATGCGGAATTTCCTGTCCCATTCTTCCCACAGAGTTGCCAGGGTCTCAAGGGTGGCGCCGCCGATTCTGGTCTCGTGGCACATCTCCATGAAGCCCTCAAGGTCGAATCCCGGATGCATTTCATTGTGTTCCGTGACAATTGTCTCGCTCACGACTTCTCCTGTTGGCCCGCCGCGCGGCGGAAATTCTTCTGCGCACATTGTCGCGCTGTGAAAGTAATATCATTTGCCGCATTGTTCAAGGGGCGGGCCGGCGAATCAACGCTCCGCAGGGGCATTCGCCTGATAAACGAATGGGCGTCTCCCATCTTGAAGTTGCGGGGGGGCTTGTGTACCATGCTCACCATAGAAGAGAGGTATTCAATGAATCACGACGACGCCATGCCCTCACGAGTACGCTTTACCTATCAAACCGCCCCCGAGGCGCGTCTTCAGACTGCTCATGGCATCTGGGGGGGGATCAACTCCCAGGGCGAGATCGAAATGAATTTCTACCACGAGAGCGACCGCCTGCCGGAATTCACCGAGCAATACATCGCTCCGGACGGTTCCCTCGGCCACGAGATGGCCCCCATGCAGGGTGAAGAGCACGAGGTCATACGCCACATCCATAGCCGGGTTCTCGTCAACTACCATACGGCCCGCGCAATTCTTGAATGGCTTGAGGATCGCGTAAGCGCCCTTGAGGAAGACGAGCGGCACGACATCTATGACCCCAATTCGGGTATCGAGCAGTGAGCGGCGCCTCTTTCACTATCATGACATTCGGATGCCAGATGAACGTGAATGATTCGTCGTGGCTCGCGCGTGCCCTTCTCGCCCGCGGCTTCACGCAGGCCCCGGCGGAAAAAGCGGACGTCATCCTCGTAAACACATGCTCCGTGCGGGAAAAGCCCGAACAGAAAGTCATCTCAACGATCGGCCGCATACGGCAGATGACCGGATGCAGCAAAGACGTCATCGTCGGCATTCTGGGCTGCGTGGCCCAGCAGATGGGCTCTGCCCTTTTCTCCCATTCGCCCCAGGTGCGCCTCGTTTGCGGAGGAGACGCCATAGCACAGGCACCGGACGCCATAACCCGTCTGTTGCGGGAACCTGCTCTGCGCATCTCCCTCCTTGATTTTTCAGAGCACTACGCCGAACGGGAAAAAGGCGAGGACACCCCCTGCGGCCCGACGGCTTTCGTGAACATCATGCAGGGCTGCGACAATTTCTGCACATACTGCATCGTCCCCTATACGAGAGGGCGGCAGAAATCCCGCACGGCGCGGGCGGTTCTCGAAGAATGCCGCAACTGCCTCGACCGCGGGGCCAAGGAAATCACCCTGCTCGGCCAGAACGTCAACGCTTTCGGCCGCGACAGATACGGCGACGGAACGACCTTCGACGGCCTTCTCGCTCAAGTCGACGCCCTTCCGGGATTGCAGCGCCTGCGTTACACGAGCCCCCACCCAAAGGACATGCGGGCCGAGGACGTCACCGCTTTCGCCAGGCTTGAACACCTCTGCCCATCCCTTCATCTGCCCCTGCAGTGCGGTTCCGACCGCATTCTCAAGCGCATGGCCCGGAGGTACGGCAGACGGGAATATGCCGATCTCGTGGACCGTCTGCGGTCGGCGAGGCCGGACATCGCCCTTTCCACGGATTTAATCGTCGGCTTTCCCGGCGAAACGGAAGATGACTTTCAGGAAACACTCGACCTGGTACGAAACTGCGGCTTCGTCTCAAGCTACTCATTCTGCTATTCGGACAGGCCCGGGGCGAAAGCGGCCCTCTTTCCGGACAAGGTTCCGAACGCCGTCAGCAAGGATCGTCTGCAACGTCTCCAGGCGGTACAGGAGGATCTGGGCAGGCGATGGCTTTCAAAACGCGTCGGGGCGCGGACAAAAGTCCTCCTGGAGGGCGAAAGCCGCAAATCCGCAGATGACGGCGCGAGCTGGCAGGGCAGGGATCCCTACGGGGCGCTCGTTCATGTCCGCATGCCGATCGGGCAGAATCATGCGGGGCGTATGGTAGACGTCACCATAGCGGAAGCGAAGAAACACAGCCTCATCGCCCGACTGGCAGCCGCTCATGATTGAAATGCATGTCGCAGGCCTTTCCCTTGATTCCGGTGGGAGAAATCCGATCGTCATCCTTCGGGATCACGATGACGGGCAGGTTCTGCCCATCATGCTGGGCTCCCTTGAAGCGATGACGCTCTCCCTGCTTCTCAACAACGAACGACTGCCGCGCCCCCTGACTCACGACGTCATCATTCTCTGCTTCAGCGCGCTGCACGCCACCCTCACCCATGTCGAGATAACGGCCTACCGAGATGGCGTGTACTATGCCGTCATCGCCTTGAGCGTCGGGCACAGGAGGCTCAGGATTGACTGCCGCCCCTCGGACGCGATCGCCCTTGCCGTGCGCGCGGCGGTTCCCATCATGGTCAGCGAAAGCGTTTTCGAGGCGTCCTCTGATGAAGGCGAAGCGGAAAGTCCTGCGACGCAGCCGGTTGACGGCGCTGACGCCGAAGAAAAGCAGCCCGTCATGCCGCCTCTGCGTACGCCCGATGCGGCGACCGCAATGCTGCGGCAGGCGACGGCCCGTCACAAAATAGACATGCTTAATGCGGCGTTGCACCGTACGGGCGTCTTTCCCCTTGACGACGACCCGCAGGAACACGAAAAGCTTCTGGATCTTCTGCGCAGCCTCGAACCGGTGACGCGCCGAAGGATGTAGCAGGCTCAAGAGGGAGGTGTCCGGCCATGGAGGAACGTTCTGCAATGACGACGAAACCCGCGGATATCGCCCGCATACGCAACATAGGCGTCATCGCGCACATCGATGCGGGCAAGACGACGCTTTCAGAGCGGATGCTCTACTACAGCCACGGAATACACCGCATGGGCGAAGTGCATGACGGCACGGCGACCATGGACTTCATGCCGGAGGAGCAGGCCCGCGGCATCACGGTATCCTCGGCATGCACGACTTGCCTGTGGAACGATGCGGTCATCAATCTGGTGGATACGCCGGGGCATGTGGACTTCACCATAGAAGTCGAACGGGCGCTCCGCGTCATGGACGGCGCCATAGGCGTTTTCTGCGCCGTCGGCGGCGTCGAGCCGCAATCGGAAACAGTCTGGCGGCAATCCGAGCGTTTCGCCATGCCGAAGATCGCCTTCATCAACAAGGAAGACCGGCCCGGGGCGAACTTTTCAGACGTGCTCGACGCGATGCGCATCCGCTTGAAGGCGCCCGTCGCGGCCGTCACCATACCTGTCAACGAAGGCCCCGGCCTCTCCGGAATATTCGATCTCGTGCACGAAAGCCGTCTTGGGTTCTCCGAAGCGGATCTCGGCGCGACGGTGACGGTCACCCCCGCAACTTCCGAGGAAAAGGAGACATTGCGCCCATGGCGTGATGTCCTCCTGGAAAAGCTGGCGGAAGCCGACGACGTTTTTCTGGGCCAATGGATGGAAGGCCATTTCACCGAAGAAGACATCCTTCAGGCGCTGCGGCGGGCAACGATCGCGAGGACGATCGTTCCTGTTTACTGCGGCTCCGCCTTGCGCAACATCGGCGTGCAACCTCTCATGGACGCAGTCGCGACGCTCCTGCCCTCGCCCATCGACGTGCCGACCGTGGACCTCAACGGAAAGACGCTTCCCGCATCGGCCGCACCCGGCGTTCCCCTTGCGGCGCTCGTCTTCAAGCTCGCTATCGAAAATGGCCACAGGACAGCCTTCGTCAGGATATATTCGGGCATGCTCAAGGAAGGCGACAGGATCTTCAACGCGACGTGCAAAAAGCAGGATAGCATCGGCCGAATTTTCCGTCCCCACGCCAATCGGAGAGAAAACCTTCCTCACGCCCGCGCCGGCGACATAGTCATCGTCACGGGCATGCGCCACGCGCATACGGGCGACACCTGCACAAGCCCCGGGAACGACACCCTCCTTGAAGACATAACCCGCTATGAGCCCGTGGTCACCATCGCCCTCGAGCCGCGCAACACCGGGGAAAGCGCCCCCCTCGACGAAGCCCTCGCCCGTTATGCCGAGGAGGATCCCACGCTCCGCACCTCGATAGACGAAGGAAGCGGCGCGCGCATCGTGTCGGGCATGGGCACCCTGCACCTGGAGATCCTGAGGGAACGCCTCCTGCGGGAGTATCGCCTGTCCCCGCGTGCCGGCGCACCGCAGGTTGTCCAGCGCGAGAGCATCTGCCGCAAAGCGGACGCCTCGGCACAGGTTGACAAGGTGCTCGGGCATGAACATCTGGTCGGCGCCGTGGCGCTTACCGTGAGCCCCATGCCGAGAGCCTCCGGCACGCAGCTGGCACTGCCCGACGGCCTGGAGCCGGCTTTCTCCGAAGCCGTACGCGCTTCCCTTGCGGCAGGGCTCCAGAACGGAGTGCTGGCCGGCTGGCCGCTGGCGGATGTCTCCGTCACGGTGACGGAAGTCACGACACTGAACGCCTCGCCCGCAGGGTGCGCCATCGCCGCCGCCCAGGCATTGAAAACGGCCCTGGAACAGGCAGAACCCGTTCTTCTCGAACCGATCATGCGCGTGGAGATAACCGCGCCGGAAGCCGCTCTCGGCCCGGCGGTCACATTGCTCACATCCTGCCAGGGCAGCATAGACGCCATGGGGGATGACGCCGGCCGGAAAACGATATGCGGCCATGCCCCCATGCGCCGGATGTTCGACTTTTCAGACGCGCTTCGTTCCGCCACGCAGGGACGCGCTTCTTTATCCCTGATTTTCGATCGCTACGACAGGCCGGCGCGCGCATGATCAGCACGTTTTCCGGCACCGCGCCCAAGGCAAAGAAAAGCCTGGGCCAGAACTTTCTTCAGGACGACAGCGTCTGCCGCCGCATCGCCGGCCTGCTTGATACGAACGATGCCGACCGCATCATTGAAATCGGCCCGGGGCCGGGCGCCCTGACCCGCTTTCTGCTGGCTGCGCCGCACAGCTTGCTGATACTGCTTGAAAAGGATGCGTGGTGGGCGTCGGACAGGCAGCGCGTTGCGGATTGCCGCACGCAGGCGGTCCTGACCGACGCCCTGACATTCGATTGGAGCCGGATATCCCCGCAGTACCCATGGAGAATCGCGGGCAATCTTCCCTACAACGTCGCCTCTCCGCTCATCTGGGATATCGCCGCACGGGCCACAGGCCTTGTCCGCGCTGTCTTCATGGTTCAAAAGGAAGTCGGACAGCGGCTCTGCGCCCGGCCGGGAACAAGACAATACGGGGCGCTTTCCGCCTGGGTTCAGAGCCATCTGAAGCCTAAACTTGAATTCATCGTCGGGCCCGGGGCATTCTCTCCGCAGCCGAAAGTCGATTCCGCGGTGCTCAGCTTCACCCCCCTTCCCTCCGCACGAAGGCCGGCCGAACGGGAATCGCTGAAAAGGCTTCTCGCCCTCTGCTTTCAACAGCGACGAAAGCAACTCGGGGGCATCTTCCGCCGCGCTGCCCTCCCGGACTGGGAAGACACGCTCGGGGCCCTGCGAATAGCCCCCACTCTTCGCCCGGAGGCCCTTTCCCCTGAAATTTTCAACAAATTGGCTGTTTCTTTCAAATCTTCCTTGACAACTCACGGAAAAAGCTGTTGAATTGTAACTTCGCGACTACAGGCGTTCATACATGCTTTTCATACCGGAATGTTCGTCGTTCGCAATCTAGGAGGATATGCTGATGACCAAAGCTGAACTGGTCGACAAGATTGTCGCCAAGACACAGATGACAAAGGCCTCTGCTGATCGTGCCCTCAAGGCTTTTCTTGAGGCTGTGGAAGAAACCCTTCAGGCGGAGTCCAAGCTGACCCTGACCGGTTTCGGCACCTTTTCCGTTGAGGAGCGCAAGGCGCGGCAGGGGCGCAACCCCCGCACAAACGAGCCCCTGACCATTCCCGCCTGCAAGATGGTCAAGTTCCATCCCGGCAAACAGCTCAAGGACGCGCTGAACTAGACGGTATCCGTCCGGCGGCGTTTTCGTCTTTCAACCGGCGGATTTCCCGATTTCGACACGAGGGGGTGATCTCTTTGCCAGGAGTTTTTCTCAGTGACGAGGATTACAATTTCGATATCGCGCTGCGCCGTTTCAAGAAGCAGGTCGAAAAGGCCGGCATTCTTTCTGAAATGAAGAAGCGTCAGCATTATGAAAAGCCCAGCGTCATGCGCAAAAAGAAGAAGGCTGCTGCCCGCAAACGTCTGATGAAAAAGATCAGAAAGATGAGCATGGCCTAAACGGTCGTTCGTTTGTGGACACGTTTCTGACGCGTGCTTCTGATACTGCGGGTTGCCTGTGGGCTTCCCGCAGTTTTTATGTCCTGTTAACACCCGGCACCCAATGATCCATCGACGTACGCTGCATTCCATCGAATTCACCAAGGTCATAGAAAGACTTGCCGCATTGTGCCTCTCGCCGAACGGCAGGGAAAAGGCGCTTGCGATACTTCCCCTTCCGGACGCCGAGGCCGTCGACCGGGCGCGGGCCCTGTACGAGGAATCCGGAACATGGATGGCAGCCCCCGAAACGGAAAGGAACTTTTCATTTTCAGCCTTCACGGATGTCGAAGGATTCCTGGACGCGGCGAGGGGCCCCCGTTTCACCCCGGATACGGAAGCCTTCTGGGCGCTTCGCGACATGCTCGGCAAGGCGAAATCAGCCCATGAATCCATCACCGCGGCCTCCGGCGTCAGAGACTGGCCGAACCTGTACGAGATGGCCAGGTCGCGCCCCCTGCCGGTGCAGCTGACCGCGGCGCTTTTCCGCTGCATCTCTGACGACGCCCTGATCAAGGACGAAAGCTCCCCCGAGCTCTACCGCTTGAGGGGGGAAATCCGCGCACTGCACCGCAACTGCATGAACAAGGTCAGGGATTTCGCCGTCCAGTACAATTTCGCCGCCTACCTGCAGGATGAGTTCATGACGCTCTCGCAGGACAGGTACGTCCTGCCGCTCAAGGCGACGTACAAAGCGCGCATGCAGGGCGTCATACATGACTGGTCGCAAACGGGCGAAACCTGCTATTTCGAGCCGCTTTTCCTCGTTGAGCTGAACAACCGCCTGCAGGAGCTCAAGCATGAAGAGCATGAGGAAGAGCAGAAAGTTCTCGATTATCTCCGCACGCTCCTTCTCGCCGAGCTCGACGCCGCCGGCGGGGCCCTGGACCTGCTGACGGAACTTGACGTTCTTCAGGCGAAGCACGCCCTCGCCGGGCGTCTCGACGGCCGGATGATAGCCCTCTCACCTGCCGATGAAGGCATATACCTCAAAAAGGCGCGGCATCCCCTGCTCGCCCTTTTCAGCGCTGACGCCCTTGCGGACAGGGCGCACCAGCCGCCTCCGGCGGTGCATCCCATCGACATCATCCTGCGCCCCGGCGAAAGGTGTCTCGTCGTGACGGGGGGAAACGCAGGGGGAAAGACCGTCTGTCTGAAGACCCTCGGACTCATCACGGCCATGGCGCTCAGCGGTCTGCCGGTTCCTGTGGACGGGGGCTCCCATCTTCCGTGGTGCGACCGCATGGACGCCTTCATAGGCGACGAGCAGAGCCTTGACGCCAGCGTCTCCACATTTACGGCGCAGATCGACCATCTCGCAAAGGCGTGGAAACACCTCAACGAGAGAAGCATCGTGCTTCTGGATGAGTTCGGCGCGGGTACGGATCCCGCGCAGGGCGCTGCCCTCGCCCAGGCGGTGCTCGAAGAGATGCTCGCGCGCAGGACATTCGTCCTCGCCGCCACCCATTTCCCTTCGCTCAAGACATGGTCCCTGACGAATGCGGACGCCCGGGCCGCGTCCATGCTCTTCGACCCGGCGACGAAACGCCCGCTCTACCGCCTGGCCTACGACCAGATAGGCGCAAGCCAGGCCCTTGCAGTCGCAAGGGAGCATGGCCTGCCTGAAGAGATCCTGCAACGTGCCGAAAAGTATCTTCTGCAGGCGGGGCACGATACGGAAGGCCTGCTCGACCGCCTGAACATGCTTGCGGCAAGCCGTGAAAAGGAACTGCAAAAGCTGGATGCCGAGCGGGAAAGACTGCGCGCCGAAACGCAGCGCCAGCGCGACCAGCTGGAAAAAACCCGTGAAAAACTTTTCGGAGAGGTGCGGGCGAAGGCGCAGGAACTCATGCGGGCATGGAAGGAAGGCCGGGCCACGGCGAAACAGTCCCTCAAGGAGATGTCGCGCCTGAGGGCATCGCTCCTGCCGGAAAAGAAGGCGCAGGAGGGGCAGTCGCTTCCCGCCCCGTGCGACAGGCCTGTCGTCGGGCAAAGGGTCATGCACGCGGCCTTCCGCAAGCACGGCGTCATAACCGACATCGACGAACGCCGCGGCCGTGTGCGCCTGGACATGGGCGGCGTTTCCCTGTGGGCGCAGATGGCGGACGTGAGGATTGACGCAGGGCCGGCGTGCAAGCCCCTTTCCGGGTCGGCGCTCGCGCCTGCCGCCCGCGAAGGCGCATCCCTGCGGCTCGACGTACGCGGTCAGCGCGCGGAAAACGCCCTGCAGGAGCTTTCACGCTTTCTTGACAAGGCCGTTCTCGCCGGCTTTGAGAATGTCGAGGTCGTCCACGGCCGCGGCACCGGCGTCCTGCGGCGGGAGATCCATGGTTTTCTCCGCACCTGCCCCTCTGTCGCAGACTTTGCCGCCGCTTCGGAGGAGCAGGGCGGAGACGGCATGACAGTGGTGCGCCTGCGCTGATTTTTCCAACGCCTTCACAACACGGCGGTCAGTGCTTATCTCTTTCGTCCGGGGGATTCTCTTTGAAATACAAGGAAGCCATCCGCGCCATCAAGGAGCGCCTGAACATCGTGGACATCGTGCGCCGCTATGTGGAGCTGAAGCGCAACGGCCCTCGCTGGGTGGCCCCCTGTCCTTTCCATCAGGAAACAAAACCCTCGTTCTACGTCAACGAAGAGCAGGGCTCCTTCATCTGCTTCGGCTGCCATGCTTCCGGCGACATCTTCGAATTCTACAGTAAGATGAACGGCCTGGATTTTTCAGAGACGCTGGCGGCCCTTGCCGCCGAGGCGCACGTCGTCATTGACGCGAGGGGAAGGCGCGGGCCCGATGCCGCAGAGGCACGCAAGCGGCGTGAGGGGCAGGATAAAAAACAGCTGATGCTGCGCATGCACGACTACGCCGCCTCATGGTTCGCTCAGGCTCTCAACGCATCCTCCGCTGCGAAATGCCGAGCCTATGTTCAGGAGAGGGGGCTCTCAAGCGAGATACAGCAGCATTTCGGCCTGGGCTGGGCCGACAGCGAATGGAGCAGCCTGTGCGGCGCGCTCGAACGGGCGGGCTTTCCTCTGGACATCGCCACCGAGGCCGGCCTCCTCGCCCGTTCGGACAAGGGGCGGGTGTACGACCGCTTCCGCAGCAGGCTCATATTCCCCATACGGAGCCTCGCAAACCATATCATCGCCTTCGGAGGGCGCATCATCGAGAAGAAGGACGACGAGGCGAAATACATCAACAGCTCCGACACGCCCATCTACAAAAAAGGGGAGCATCTCTACGGCCTGGCGCAGGCTCGGCGCGGCATCCGGGCCCAGGGCCGGGCGATGCTGACGGAAGGCTACATGGATGTGCTCACGCTTCATCAATTCGGCTATGCCAACGCCGTGGGCGTGCTCGGCACGGCTCTCACCCCGGATCAGGTAAAGCGGCTTTCAGGCTTCACATCGAACCTTCTCATGCTCTTCGACGGTGACGGGCCGGGGCGCAAAGCCGCCCTCAAGGCCTGCGAGATGGTGCTGACGCGGGGGCTCGCCTGCAGGGTCGTCCTTTTGCCTGAAGGGGATGACATAGACAGCTTTCTCCGCACGGCCGGAAGAGACGCATTCGACCGCCTGCAGGACGAGGCCCCCGACGGCTTCGCCTTCTGCATGGCAGCCCTGCGCGACCAGTCCCCGAAGGACGCCATAGATTGGGCGCATGCTTTTTTAAAGCAGATCTCCCTGCCGGAACTGGCAAGCTACTACATCTCCCGGCTCGCGGCGCAGCTGCAGCTTTCGGAAAAGGAACTGCGGCAGGGCTTTTCCGATTGGCACCGGCATCGCGGGCGAAACTCCCCCGGGACCGGCACCGCGCCTTCGGCGCAGGACAGCGCGCAGGCCCGAAACGAGCGGCAGATACTGATGTTCGCGGTGCGCTACCCCGACAGACTGGATGACCTGCGCGGCATCGGGGCGGATCTCGCCCTGAAATCCCCGCGGTCACTGCGCTTCTGGGCGAAACTCCAGAAGGGTGTGAACAGCGTTTGCGAACTGGATGAGAGGGAGAAGGCTTTCTGGACGCAATGCCGACGCGAAGATACGGCCCCCCCCATGGACAGTTGCGAAAGGGAGCTCGACGCCCTCAAGCTCTATCTTAATTCATGGTATCTTTCGGTGCAGAAGGCTTCCGTATCGGCGGCCCTCAGGGACAGATGCGGCAAGGATGACTTTGACGAAGACTTGAGATATCTTCAGGCCCTGCAGACGACTCTGGAGCAAAAAAAATGAGCAATCTTAAAGATATTCCACAAATTCAATCACTTATCGACAAGGGAAAGACCACCGGCTTCCTGACTTGGGAGGAAGTCAATAAAGCGCTCCCTTCAGAGATGACGCCGTCGACGGAGCAGTTCGAAGAAATCATCAGCGTCTTTGAGCAGCTGGATATCGCCATCGTCGATTCCGAAAAGGAGGGCAAGAAGTTTTCCGCCCCGCCCTCGGATGCCGACGACGCCATCCCCGACGAACAGATGGAGATGGCCGATGACGAGGAATCCGCCGATTACTCATCCCGAAGCACCGATCCGGTTAGGATGTACCTGCGCGAGATGGGGGCGGTTCCCCTGCTCGACCGGGACGGCGAGGTCGTCATCGCGAAAAAGATAGAAATGGGCGAGCAGGATGTGCTGTACGCGCTCGTCGAGGTGCCGGTCGCCGTCGAGGCCCTCGTCCATGTGGGCGACGACCTGCGCCAGAACCGCATCAAGCTCAAGGAAGTCGTCAAGACCATCGAGGAGGACGACCCCACAGAAGACGAGATGAACCAGCGCTCGCGCGTCATCAACCTTCTTGAGGAAATAAACGCCGTCTACAAGAAGAAGCGCCGCATATACAAGCATCTTGACGACTGCAACACGCTTGAACGGCGCGTGGCCTCCATACAGAAGGACATCATCAGCTTCAAGGAGGAGATCGTCACCCGCCTGCGCGAGATCAAGCTGGAGAAGACGCTCATCGACCGCGTCATCGAGACTGTCGACGACTACGTCCGCCAGATGCACAACTGCCAGCGGGACCTGACCGCCTACATACTTTCCACGGGCCGGACGCAGGCCGAGATCAAGGAACTCTTTGAAAGCCTCGACAAGAGAGAGATAAACCCCACTGTCGTCGCCGACCAGCTCGGCCTGACCATCGACGAGCTCTTCTCCTTCAAGGAGATGATCATGGGCAAGATGGAGATCCTGAAGAACCTGCAGGACAAATGCTGCCACAACGTGACCGACCTAGAGGAAGTTCTCTGGCGCATCAAGAACGGCAACAAGGCCGCCATGCGCGCAAAGCAGGAGCTCATCCGCTCCAACCTCCGCCTCGTCGTCTCCATCGCAAAGAAATACACGAACCGCGGGCTCCAGTTCCTCGACCTCATCCAGGAAGGCAACATCGGTCTGATGAAGGCCGTCGACAAATTCGAATATCAGCGCGGCTACAAGTTCTCAACCTACGCCACCTGGTGGATACGGCAGGCAATCACCCGCGCCATCGCCGATCAGGCGAGGACCATCCGCATCCCCGTCCACATGATAGAGACGATCAACAAACTCATACGCACCTCCCGCTATCTCGTGCAGGAGCTCGGACGCGACCCGACCCCCGAGGAGATCGCGGAGCGCATGGATTACCCCGTGGACAAGGTCAAAAAGGTGCTGAAGATCGCCAAGGAGCCCATATCCCTTGAAACGCCCATAGGCGACGAGGAGGATTCCAGCCTCGGCGATTTCATCGAGGACAAGAAGGCCGTCGCGCCCGCCGAGGAAGTGATCAATACGAAGCTCTCGGAACAGATGGCCGCCGTGCTGGCCGATCTCACCCCGAGGGAGGAGCAGGTTCTCCGCAAGCGCTTCGGCATTGAGGAAAAGAGCGACCACACCCTTGAGGAAGTGGGCAAGCTCTTCAACGTCACTCGCGAGCGCATCCGCCAGATTGAGGCGAAAGCCCTGCGCAAGCTCCGCCATCCCGTGCGCAGCCAGCCCCTGCGGTCGTACTATGAGAACTGATCTCCTCACGCGAGCGGCATTTTTTCTGCTCGCGTCCTGCCTGACGCTTTCCTTGTTCCTTTCGGCCTCCGCAGCCCCGCCGCAAAAGGCCGAGGGCCAGGTGGCAGTCTGTTTCGACGGCGACACGCTCAAGCTGAACGACAGGCGCATCGTCCGACTGGCCGGCATAGACGCACCGGAGGTGGCCCACAAAAACCTGCAGGCGCAGTATTATTCGCGGGAGGCGCGGCTTTTGCTGATCAATCTGGCCAAGGGGCGCAAAGTCTCCCTGCTCCCGGCCGGCAGCGAAGAAAAGGACGCCTACGGGCGCATCATAGCCGACGTCATCCTGCCGGACGGTTCATCCTTGAGCGACGCCATGGTGAGCAGCGGCGCGGCCTTTTTCTATCCGCACAAGAACCTCTCCCCCGGCCTGCAGAAACGCCTGCTTGAACTGCAACGGCAGGCCATCCGCGAAAAGCGGGGCATGTGGCAGCATATCCTGGAATCCCCCATCGCCAGACAGCATTACGTCGGAAACCGCATGTCGCTGCGCTTCTTCCCCGAGGGCTGCCCCGAGGCGCAGCGCATCAGACCGCGCAAGCAGATGCACTTCGGCACGCTCATGGATGCCTTCCATGCCGGCTATGCCCCGGCCAGGATCTGCCCTTTCTGGCCCATTCAGAAATGACGGAGGCAAACTCCCATGGACGATAAGACGCGCAAGGATGATCTGGCAGCCCCCCCGATAGCAACCGTCGAGGACATCCTCTCGGAATCGCCCGGTTTCAGCTGGAGCCAGAACATCCGGCTCATTCTCGCCATCGTCATCGTTTTCCTTTCGGCCGTCATCCTCTGGTGGATACTGGCCTGATGGCGCAGGCCCTTTGCATTCTGCACGCCAACTGCCAGGGGGAGGCCCTGCTCCCCCTCCTGGAGAACGCTCCGGCATTTCATTCCCGTTTCCGCATCGCCCGCTATACGAACTACACCCGAGAGCACATCCCGCAGGATGCCCTGAAAAACGCCACCCTCTTTCTCTATCAAAGGCTCGGCGAGGAGTGGGGGGAAATATCCTCGCGCCGGCTTCTCGACGCCCTTCCCCCCGGCTGCACGGCCATATGCATACCGAATCTTTTTTTCAAGGGCTACTGGCCAACGTGGACGAACCGGATCCGCGACATAGAGTTCGCGGACACGCTTGTCGAATCGCTTCTCGCCCGGGGCCTGTCGCCGATGGAGATACTGCACCTTGCCACGCGGGAGGACGGGGCCCTTCTGGGGGATGCCGCAAAGATCGCCGAGGATTCCATCAGGCAGGAAGAAACAAAAGAGCAGGCCTGCGATATCGCCTGCTCCCCGATTCTGCGGGAGTACTGGCGAAAAGAGCAGCTTTTCCTCACGGTGAACCATCCCGGCCCGAGGCTGCTCTTCCATGTCGCCGATTCCCTGCTCTCCCTTCTGGGGCTCGCCCCTCTGCCCGACGCGGTGAAACGGAACTATGCGCATCCCGACGGCTATTTCTGGCTGCCCCTGCATCCCGCCCTCGGCCGGCTGCTGCACCTTCCCTTCGCGACGGCGCAACGCCGCTACCACATCTTCTCAAACGAACTGACGCACAGGGAGTATGTGGCCTGCTACATAGCATGCCGCACTTCCGGCGTCTCCAACCTGCTCGGGGCATTGCGCGGACTGCCCCCGGGCTACCGGCCTGACAGGGTGGTCTGATGCGCCTCCCTTCACGCTGCCCGCGCTTTCTTCTCTGCGCCTTCCTCATGCTCTCCGCGTCATGCGCCCCTGTTATTCCCCGGGAAACAGCTTTCAGGCAGGCATCTGAACGGGGCTTTCTGCCGCGTCTGTGCGACGCCCCCCCCTTCCGCCTCTTCACCCTGCACAGGCAGGGCAAAGGCGAAACCCTCACGGTCTACATCGAGGGGGACGGGCATGCGTGGCGCAACCGAACGACGCCTTCGGACGACCCCACGCCCCGCAATCCGGTCGGGCTTTTCCTCGCCGTCAACGATCCCTCTCCGAATCCCGTGCTCTATCTCGCGAGGCCAGGCCAGTATGCCAGGGAAGGCCAGGCCGCCCGCGACAATGTCTGGTGGACGAGCGCCCGCATGTCGAACGAAGTCATCACCGCCCTGAACAGCGCTATCGACAAGACGAAGGCCCTCGACGGAGCCCGAAAAGTCGCCCTGATAGGGTTTTCCGGCGGCGGCGGATGCGCCGTGCTGCTGGCTGCGCGACGCTCGGACGTCGTTTTTCTGGGAACGGTGGCCGGCAACGTCAACATGGCCGCATGGACGGATCTTCACGGGGTGAGCCCCCTTTCCCGTTCGCTAGATCCCATCGCGGCGGCCCCGCTTGTCAGCGGCATACCGCAACGGCACCTTTCCGGAGAAGACGACGCGAACATCCCCCCGCGGCTTTCCGAGGAGTTCTGCAGGGCCGCAGGGCACCCGGAGGCCTGCGTCACGGCGAAGGGCATGCGCCACGGCGGGCCGTGGCACACGGTCTGGGATTACCCGCAGGCTGCAGCTTCGGAATAAGGATCACCACCGGGCATGGGGAAGGTACTGAACGGCAGCCATTGGGAAGCTTACGGCCGCATGGCACCTTGCAGTATTTGGGAAATGAATTTCTATGGTGCTGGACACATACTGACAATACAATTTGGCTTATAGTCAGTCAGGCATTATGCAAATGATTCTGAATCAGAAAAAGCATAATTATTTCTTCCTGAATTTTTGACTTCATATAATGCCTTGTCTGCGTTTCTGTACAATGGCGTATACGATTTGCCATTCTTGGGGTATAACGATATGCCAATGCTTGCCGTAAGAGTAATCGCATTGCCATTGCCAAGCTTATATGTATATTTCACAACTTCAAGAAATTCTTTCGCCTTCTCTTGTATGATAGCGATATTGTCCATGGTCGGCGCAAAAACTATAAATTCATCGCCACCAAGCCTTGCCACGATATCCGTATCACGGAAAACCTCTCTGATCAGGCTTGCAACCCGCTTAAGGCATTCATCTCCCACCGGATGCCCCAACGTGTCATTGATATCCTTGAAGTTGTCAAGATCGATAAGAAACATGGCTCCATTTCTGGAGTTTGTCGCAATGCTTAATTCAAAGGCCTTTTCAAAGCCGGCACGGTTGGTGATGCCGGTAAGCATGTCTACATACGCTTTCTTCTCAAGGGGATTGAGCAAGGAACGGACGAACATGATGCCCAGGAAACTGAGGGCGATGGCAATAAGAAGCGTTGCCATGAGACACGACAGGGCGATGGCGGTAATGCCCCGCTCCACCCCCTCAACTTCGGTGCCTATAAACCACATGCCGAGATTTTTGCCCTGGCTGTCACGCAAGGGCCAGTAGACGGTCTTGTAGGCCTTGCCGAGAATAGCGGCATCAGCGCTGTACACTCCGCCCTCATCCAAAACCCGGGAATGCACCTCGGGATTGTCGAGATGCGTTCCGACAGCGCGCTGGCCGTCGCGCATGATGGACGTGGACAGGCGCACGTCGTGATCAAAAACGGTCATCTCCAAGTTGGTGACGCGCTTGATTTCATCCACAAAGGCATGGGTTTTGAAAGCGTCGCCGAACAGCAGGACGCCCGCGAGTTTGTTCTCAATAACTATAGGGGCTGCCGCCGCAATCGACAATCCGTTATTGCGGAGCTTGACAACATCAACCCCGGCTTCTCCCTTGAGGGCCTTCTTCATGACTGCGGATTCGGCGATGTTGTCGCCGCGCTTGTCCGAGTAGCCGCGTGCGAGAACAGTGCCTTCCGCATCGGTTATCGTTGAGAAGCTTGCCTTGAAGCGTTCCTTCACCGACCTGGCAAATGCGGCCATCAGCAGAGGGTCATTGGCACGAAAAGCCTCCAGCAGCTCCGCGGAGCCGGTGAGGACGATGGCGTCCTGAAGACGCCGTTCCTTGAGATTGGCCAGGTCGTCATCCACGACCTGCCGCATCGTTTCCAAATCCTTCTGAATATGCTCGTCAAAGCCGGTCTGCATGAAATGATTTGAGGCGAAGAAAATGCCGAGCGAAGCGATAAGGATGGCCACGATAAGCCATCCCATTTTCCGGAGGAAACCAAGCACCCGTTCAAGCATGATCGTTACTCCGCAGCACGGTATAATCCAAACAAAAAATCACGGGTATTCTTACCCTACGGGCGCTTCATCGTCAATCGCCAGGGGAGCCGGCCGCGCATTGTCAGGAAAAGCGCCGCGGCCGCGGCCAGTGGAAAAGGAGAAGGGGCTTTTCCTCAAGAACAGCGAAGCCGCAAGGCGCCGCGGTTGTAACGTGCGGCCCCGGGCCCTGTCCCGCAGCCGCAGCTCCAGGCGACCCAAATTGCCGCCGCAGGCATGGCCGCCGGCATGCTCCAAGAAAGGCGCCTCCGAGCCCATCAGATGGGATGCGCGGGCCAGCAATCGACAAGGCGGGCTCCGCCATGGTAGACTTCGCCCACAGGAGGCCTGCATGTTCGCCTATCTCTGGCCCATGGCGCTCGTCATCTGCGCCAACGTCCTCTACAACGTCGCCTCGAAATCCGTGCCCGGCGATTCAGACCCATTCGCCGTTCTCCTGGTCACCTACCTGACGGCGGGCGGGCTCTCGCTTCTCGGCTTCTACCTTTTCGGTGCGCACAGGGAGGGGCTGGCCATCGCCCTGCAGAAGACCAACTGGACGGCCGTGGCCCTGGGCGTCTCGATGGTCGCGCTCGAGGTGGGCTTCATCTACATCTACCGCGCCGGCTGGAAGGTCAGCGCAGGCTCGCTCGTTGCCAACACGGGGCTTGCCGTCGCCCTCGTCATCGTGGGCTTCGCCTTCTACAAAGAGCACATCTCCCTTCAGCAGATACTCGGCATGCTGCTCGCGACAGCCGGCGTGGCCGTACTCATCGCTGACAGATGAGAAAGGCGCCTGCTCACGGCACGGAAGAACGGGTCGCCCCGCGTTAACCAAGGTCTTTGCGGAACAGGGAAAACGGAAAAAACTCTCGCCGCCCGAAATTGAGAATGATTTCACAAAAAAGGCTATCGACTTTTCGCCAGTTCGGCGTATACTGCCCGACATTGTGTTTTTCATGCGTTTTCACCGCCCGGCCTCCGGCCGCGGCAATCATTATCAACAGGGGAGACTGCATATGGGTAGGAAGATGTCCCTGGCGACGAAGATATTCATCGCCCTCATCCTCGGCATCGTGGCAGGCCTGCTGCTGCAGAACGGCATCGCCTTCGCCAACGGCTACATAAAGCCCTTCGGCACGATATTCCTCAACCTCATCAAGTTCATCGTCTGCCCGGTCGTGCTCTTCTCCATCATCGCGGGCATGATCTCCCTCTGCGACGTGGGCAGGGTCGGCACCATCGGCGCCAAGACCGTCTGCTACTTCATCGTGACGACGTTCTTCGCCATCACCATCGGTCTCCTCGGCGGTTTCCTCTTCAAGGGGCTCTTCCCCGCACTCGCGGTGACGGGCATCGAGTACAAGGCCAAGGCGGCCGGTCCGTTCATGGACACCATCGTCAACATATTTCCCTCGAACTTCATAGCCCCCCTCATGAACGCCAACATGCTGCAGATCATCGTCATGGCGATTCTGATAGGCCTTGCCATCATCCTCGTGGATGAGCGCAAGACCCCCGCCGTCGACATCATCAACAGCTTCAACGAGATTTTCATGAAGTGCATGGACCTCATCATCAGGCTGTCGCCCATAGGAGTCTTCTGCCTGATCTGTCCGGTCGTCGCCGCCAACGGAGCGGCCATTCTGGGGTCCCTCGCCATGGTTCTGCTCGCGGCCTACGCCTGCTACATCCTCCACACGATCGTCGTCTACGGCTTCGCCATCAAGGCATTCAGCGGCATAAGCCCCTTGGAGTTCTTCAAGGGCCAGCTGCCCGCCATGATCTTCGCCTTCTCGAGCGCCTCCAGCGTGGGCACGCTGCCCATCAACATGGCCGGCTGCCGCAAGATGGGCGCCACCAAGGAAGTGACCTCCTTCGTGCTGCCCCTGGGCGCCACCATCAACATGGACGGCACGGCCATCTATCAGGGCGTGTGCTCCATCTTCATAGCCGCCTGCTACGGCATCGACCTGACGGCCGGCCAGATGGTCACCATAGCCCTGACGGCCACCCTCGCCTCCATCGGCACGGCCGGCGTGCCCGGCGCCGGCATGATCATGCTCGCCATGGTGCTCGCCTCCGTCGGCCTGCCCGTCGACGGCATAGCCCTCGTGGCCGGCGTGGACCGCATCTTCGACATGGGCCGCACCACCGTCAACATCACGGGCGACGCGGCCGCAGCCCTCATCATCTCCCATTCCGAAAAGAAGGCCTTCTAGCCTGACGCATACGCCGGCGCAAGCCGGCGGCCCACGAAAACGAAAGCCCCGGCGTCTTCGCGGACGCCGGGGCTTTTTCCGCATCCTCCGAGGTTCCGCGCTGTCAGATGACGGCGTCAAGAGCACCGTTCCACGCCGGCCGCGCGGCATGGACTTCTCAGGCCGAATCGGTGAGAATCACGCGCCTGCAAAGCACCAAACCGCAACGGAGGTTCCATGGGCATACGCGAGCGCTTCAACGACGTCGCCACGGACTACGACAGGAACAGAAAACGCTTCATCCCCTGTTTCGACGATTTCTACGGCACCGCCACTGATTTCATCGCGGCGAACATCACAGCCCCAACCAGGGTGCTTGACCTCGGGGCGGGCACGGGCCTTCTGACAGCGTTCTGGCGCGAACACTTCCCTAATGCCGCCTACGAACTCGTGGACATAGCCGGCGCCATGCTTGACGTCGCCCGCACGCGCTTCGGCGACGCCCGGGGCGTATCATGCCGGACGATGAACTACGCCGACGATTTCCCCGACGGCAGCTTCGACGCCGTCATCTCGGCCCTGTCCATCCATCATCTGGAAGACGGCGACAAGCGCCGCCTTTTCTCGCGTATACGCGAGCGGCTCTCCAAGGGAGGAGTGTTCGCGAACTACGACCAGTTCTGCGCCGAAGGGGCGATGATGGACGCCTGGTACACGGCGTACTGGGAGAAGCAGCTTTACGGCAGCGGCCTGACGGAAGACGACATCGAGGCATGGAAGGAAAGGAAGAAATTCGACAGGGAATGCTCGGTGGAAAAGGAACTCGCCATGCTCAGGAGGGCCGGATTCTCCGCCGCGCAGTGCGTCTACACCTGCCAGAAGTTTTCGGTCATAGCGGCGGTGAAATGAAGAAGGGAACGCCTCAACCGAAGACATGATGCTCGCGCAGGATGTTCACGGCGATGCCGAGCAGGGTGAGGCCGCCGATCACGCCGGCGTAGGCCTCCAGGGCGCTCATCCCGGAGAGCTTCTTGCCGAGAAAGACGCCGAGGGCGGTTATGGCGGCGCAGACGATGCCGATCAGAATGGAAGGCCAGAGAATGGGCGCCTCCAGCAGGGCGAAGGATATGCCCACTGCGAGGGCGTCGATGCTCGTCGCAATCCCGAGCAGGATCAGGCTTCGCAGGTTCGTGGGGTCGGCCCTCCCCTCCCCGTCCGAAAGCCCGCGGTACTCCTTCCACGCCTGCCACAGCATGCTGCCGCCCACCCACGCGAGCAGGCCGAAGGCGATCCAGTGGTCCCACGCTTCGACGTAGGAGCGCACCGTCGCGCCGAGCAGCCAGCCGATGACCGGCATGAGGAACTGGAAGAAACCGAAGCTGGCCGACAGACGCGCATAGTGCGCGCTGCGCACCTCGACGAGCGCGCACGCCGAGGCGACGGCCACGGCGAAGGCATCCATCGAAAGGGCCACGGCAAGGCAGAAGACGGTCAAGAACGACATAATGGCTCCGTTATTGCGCAACTGAACTGTCGAGTATATGTGCGCTCCGCACCATTCACAAGCGAAAATCCAACGCGGGAAGATTTTCGCCCGCGCCTTGCGCCCGCAGCGATCAGGACGTAAAAGACAGGCATGCATGAGCAGTCCCTTTCCCTCTCCCTTCTGCGTCTCGGGGTCGATGCTTTGCGCACAGCGGCGCAGGCGGCCTCGACATTGCCCCTGCTCGCCTGCCTGACGCTTCTCATAGGCCGCCGCGGGCACGCGGGCCTCTGCACGGCGGGCGCCCGAGCCCTCGCATGGGCGGCCCTCATCCTCTCCCCGGCGGGCCTTCTCGTCATCGCCGGAGATTTCGCACTCATTGTCATGCGCCTGCGGAGCATGGGGCAGAACGTCGCCATACCCTCCCCCTTCGAGCCGGGCATGCTGACCTTCACGGCAAGCGCCCTTCTGTGGGGCGCGGGCATGCTTCTGACGGCCGTGCTCTGCGCCGGGCCTTTTCGCCGTGTCCCGGCGGATGCGGACGCCGCGCCCCCCCAAAAGGCCGCTGTGCGGCTTTCGCTCGCCGCCGCGCTGGTATTCTTCGCCACCTATGCGACCGCGATCTGGCCCTTCGCCGGCATGCCCGAAGGCATGACGCATCTTCAGGCGGCGGGGCTCGTCCTGCGCGATTCCCTGCACCGGTGGTTCTTCGCGCTCTGCCCCGCGGGCGTCTTCGCCGCGCTCGTGCTGTGGGCAAGGCGCGCCGCGCTTGACGCGCTTGAGAAAGATGGCGACGTAAGAAACGGCGCGGCCAGGTGGTGCGCCCTGTGGCCGATCGCCGGCGGCCTGCCGCACGCGCTTTCCGAATGGGGCATGGTGCTCGGCATGCTGCTCCGTCAGGAGATGCCGCAATGGCTCGCGCCCCGCATGGCGGCAGCCATCCTGCTCACGGGCGCGATCGCCGCCTACGCCTTTCTGCTCGCAAAAAAAGACGCCCTCGGCAAAACCCCGCTTTTCGCGGCCGGGGCGTTCTGCTATTTTCTGTCGGCGCTCATGCCCGCCCTGTTCTCCCTCGCAAGGGCATTCTGATAGGAGGTAAACCGCCCATGCCGCATTTCCGATTTTCCCGCCTTTTCGCGCTCATCGTCGCCGTCTTCTGCCTCATGGGCACGGCCCGCGCCGATGAGCAGACATTCAGCGAATTTGCCGTCGACCTGCCCGAGGGCTGGAGCGGCGGTGAGAAATCCGGTTTCAGCTCGGGCGACAAGGCCGAATACATGCTCGTTCTGGGCAAGATGGATCCTTCCGGCGACACCTACGCCGCCCAGGTCAGCGTCTTCGTTCTGCCGAACAGGAACAGGGTGGAGGCGCAGGCCTTCGCAAGACAGATGGCCGGCAAGCAGGCCGACGCCACGGAACCGCGCCGGGAAGGCCCCTTCTGGATCTTCACCGGCGATCCGCGCGACAATGTGGTGAAGGGCATGGGCACGACGCGCGTCGCGGCCGACGATGCATGCATCATCATCGTCATCAGCAAGGACCCCTCTGGCGCGAACGGGGCTGACGGCATCGCGGCGGGCCTGAAGCCCTTGAGCGAACGCACGCGCGCCCTTCTTCTTCAAAAATAGCAAAGGCCGGATTTCTCCGGCCCTGAATGGAAAATATCCGGGGATGGCCCGCGCCGCGCAGGCCATCGCCCGTTTTTTTCTGCCGCAAACCTTACTTGTGCCAGCCGAGGAAGAGCTTGTAGGCGGGGTTCTCCGTCTCCTCTTCGTGGGGATAGCCCATGGCCTCGACACGCACGAGGAAATCCTCGAAATCGGCGCGCTTTTCCTCGGGAACCTCGAAGCCCATGAGGATGCGCCCGAAATCCGCGCCGTGGTAGCGGTACTGGAAGAGCGTCACGTTGAATTCGGTGCGCATGGCGTCGATGAAATTCAAAAGCGCGCCCGGCCGCTCGGGGAAATAGAAGCGGAAGAGCCGCTCGTTCTGCACGTTCGGGGCGTTGCCGCCCACGAGATGGCGTATGTGGAGCTTGGCGAGCTCGTTGTCGCTCAAATCCAGGGCCGAAAGCCCGAGTTCCTTGAGGTCGGCGAGAACTTCGGCCACGTCGTTGCGCCCCAGAATCTTGATGCCGACGAGCACGCGCGCGTTGACGGGGTCGCTCGCGCGGGTGCAGAGCTCGGTGATGCTGCGGTTGCCCATGCCCTCGACCAGACGGCGGAAGCTGCCGACCTCTTCGGGTATGGTCACGGCAAGCAGGGCCTCGCGCTCGGCGCCGATTTCCGAGCGGTCGACCACATACGAAAGACGGTCGAAATTCATGTTGGCGCCGCTGATGATGGCGACGAGGGTGCAGTCCCTCACCTTGTTCGCCTGCGCCCAGGACTTGAGGCCGGCCAGCGAAAGCGCGCCGGCGGGCTCGGCCACGACGCGGGTGTCCTCGAAGATATCCTTGATGGCGCCGCAGATGGCGTCCGTGCCCACGGTGACGATGCCGTCGAGCATGTCGCGGCAGATGGCGAAGGTCTCCTAACCGACCTGCTTGACGGCGACGCCGTCGGCGAACAGGCCGACATCCTTCATCACGATGGGATAGCCAGCCTCTATGGAACGGCGCATCGCATCGGAATCAGCCGGCT
>JAEEGL017172103.1_pt1 | contig 23696 bp, 17 predicted proteins | sample 9134231 | NCBI WGS metagenome assembly JAEEGL01 (sample SAMN16246548, study PRJNA631951) | gut metagenome | biome: gut microbiome; feature: rumen; material: fiber-attached | host: Bos | place: Iran: Karaj | collected 2018-10 | reverse complement strand
CCACTTATTGCAACAACTCATTGACTTATGCTTGCAGACGGGCCCATTCCCCTCAAATCTATGACTGTCGTACCGCCGGAAGGAAAAAAAACTTACTTTTCCTTTCGTGTTTGAATGTTTTTTCTTAATTTTGCACCGCTAAAGACGAATTGCTACTATCATGAAATATCTACACATCGCGCTACTGCTCTTTGCAGGCATTCTGTGCGGCTCAGCACAAAACACCCTGTTCTATTCCAGCGACAAGCTGTCGAACTCAGGCATCAACGACATCTGCCAAGATGGGAAGGGATATATATGGATAGCCACTGAGTACGGTCTGAACCGGTTCGACGGCTACCGCTTCACCCCGTTCCTCAATCAGCCGCAGGACAGCACGTCGCTCTGCTACAACGTGGTGTGCTGTGTGGTCTGCGATGCCAAGGGCCGCCTGTGGGTGGGCACCAGCAAGGGCTTGCAGCGCTATGACTATGCCACGGGCACGTTTGTCAACTACCACTTCCCCGATGGTCTGCATCCTCGCATCAGCGACATCCTCGAGTGTCACGACGGCCGTATGCTCTTTGGCACGGCTGGCTACGACCTCTATACCTTAGACGAGGGCACGGGCCTACTGCGCGAGGTGCCCGAGGCAAAGGCCAATGAGAGCGACTCCTATTTCCTCTTTCTCTACGAGGATGACAAGGGCGGGCTGTGGCGTGCCAGCGCGAATAACTACAGCTATAAGCCTGCAGGACAGGGGCTGATACAGTTCGACAACCCGCCCTACGGCGTGCCCACCGCCTTCTTCGACTATCAGGGCCAGACGGTCATCGTCTGCCGCGACGGACTGCAGGTCTATGACGGCCAGCAGCTGCGCGATGTACCCTTCGACACCAGCGAGGCCGGCCGCAATCCGGGTTTCCGCACCGCCATCACTGACCGTCAGGGCAACGTCTATCTGGGTACGCGCGGCAATGGCCTCTACTGGCTGCCGGCTGGTACACGCAGCCTGCGGCGCTATCCGTTCAGCGTGCAAGGCTACGACCTAAACGCCTCGAAGATTTGGGCGCTGGCTGAGGACCGCCAGGGCAACATCTGGGTGGGGTGCCAGCAGAAGGGCATGCTGATGATTCCCCAGCGCAAGCCGCAGTTCTCATCATGGAACTTTGCTGCACAGCGTGTCGAGATAGGCACCTTCGTTTCGTCGGTGGCCGAGGGGGATAACGGTGTCACCTGGTGTACGGTGCAGAACAAGGGCGTCTACGGATTCGGTGCCGACGGCCAGCTTGTCAGTCACCCCAATGCGCCCGACGATGTGGAGTTCATCTATCGCGACAAGCAGCGCCACTACTGGCTGGGAACCAGTCATGCCGTCTTCGAGTATGACCCCGCGACGGGCAGCCGGCAGATGCTTACCGACTTCGACTGCGACAAGTTCAACGACATGACTGACAACGGCCAAGGCACACTGGTGTTCTCAGCCTTTGCCAAGGGCATCCTCGTCTACGACCAGGCCACGGGCACCATTGAGCATCACTCCATGCACCACGACGAAGACCCCGTGCTGGGACGCCTGCCCAACGACTGGGTGATGCAGCTGATGCCCGACCGCGACGGACTCATCTGGATAGGCACCAGCAATGGCGTCGGTTGCTATGACCCCAGGACGCACTCGTTCAAGCCCTTCGGATGGAGCCTCCTGGCTGAGGACAGGATGTGCTACTCGCTGTGCGAGACGCCCGACGGTGACATACTCATCGGACTGGAGCAAGGACTGTGCATCTGGCGCCGCGCCACCAACACCCTCGAGGAGTTCCCCGCCGAGGGCACACCACTGCAGTCGCTGTCCATCAGCTATATCGTGCAGGACAACGATGGCGACTTCTGGTGCGCCACCCAGAACGGACTGTGGCAGTACAGCCAGCGGCAAAAGCAGTGGCAGGGCTACATCAGCGGCTCGGGACTCACCACCCGCGAGTATATCAGCGGCGTGGGCATGCACGACAGTTCAGACCGCATCTTCTTTGCCACCGCCGAGGGCCTCACCACCTTCACGTCACAACAAGTGCGCAGCGTGCAGCCCAGGCCGGGACAGCTGCTGCTCACCGCCTTCTACATCGACGGTCACTCTGTCACCACAAAGACGGAGTCGGACGGGAGGCAGGTCACCGAACAGCCCGTGGATGAGAGCACATACTTCACCGTCAGTTACCTCGACAACTCAGTCCTCCTCGAGTTCTCGCTCCTCAATTACGAGAATGCTGAGAACACCATCATTGAGCACCGGTTGGGCAGCGGGCAATGGACGGCAAACGAGGTAGGCAAAAACAGCGTCAGCCTCACCCACCTGGCCAGCGGCACCTACCAGCTTGAGGTACGTGCCGTCGACAACGGCGTCGCCTCGTCGCCCATCACCATCACCATCGTCGTGCGCCCGCCTTGGTACCGCTCCACGCTGGCCTACATCATCTACACCCTGCTGCTGCTGGCCCTGCTGGCTACAGCCGTCTATCTGTGGCGCCGCCGCATGCGCCGCCGCCAGGACGAGGACAAGATGAAGTTCCTCATCAACGCCACCCACGACATACGCTCACCGCTGACACTCATCATGGGCGCGCTGAAGAAGCTCAAGGGCTCTGACGTTGCCGACAGCCCCTCAGTGGATGCCATCGAGCGCAACACCGACCGCATACTGAAGCTCGTCAACCAGATTCTCGACGTCAGGAAGATTGATAAGCAGCAGATGAAGCTGCACTGTCAGCTTACCGACATGCACGCCCTGCTGAAGTCCATCAGCAAGGTCTACGAATACTCAGCCGACGAGCGCAACATCACCTTCACCCTCCCCCCACAGCCACAGGAGCCTGTCATGGCGTGGGTCGACCGCACACAGTTCGACAAGGTGGTGAGCAACCTTCTCTCCAACGCTTTCAAGTTCTGCAGCACTGACGGCACCGTCGCCATTAGCCTCGCCACTGGGCACGACGACCGAGCACGCGGGGCACTGAAAGACTACGTCGAGGTAAGCATCTCAGACACCGGAAAGGGCATGAGCAGCGAGACCCTCGACCATCTCTTCGAGCGTTTCTTCTCCAGCCGCGACCGCAATGCCACCCACAGCGAGGGAACCGGCATAGGCCTTAACCTGTGCAAGATGATTGTCGACATGCATCACGGCTCCATCGTAGGGCGCAACCGCGACGATGGCCAGACTGGCTCGGTCTTCACCGTCCGTCTGCCACAGGGTCGCGACCACCTCAGCGAGGCAGAGATTGACGAGAACGACGACACCCCAGTTACGGCGGTGCACATCAACAACAAGAAACAGCCTACATCGCATCACCACATACTCATAGCCGACGATGACGAGGAGATAGCACGCTACATTGCCGACGAGCTGGGACCCTACTATCACTTCACCACCTGTCCTAACGGCAGGGAAGCGCTGAAGGAACTGCTGGCACCCACCACGGGCGGCGAAGACATGGCCTACGACTTGGTCATCTCTGACGTGATGATGCCTGAGATGGACGGCTTCACCATGCTGCGCATGCTCAGGGCAAACATCAACATCGCACACCTGCCCGTCATCATGCTCACCTCGAAGGGGGACATTGGCAACCGTCTGGAAGGACTGGAGAAGGGCGCCGACGCCTACCTGACCAAGCCCTTTAATATCGACGAGCTGCATGCCACCATCAACAACCTCATCAGCATGCGACTGCGCCTGCGTGGCAAATACTCGGGGCAGCAGTCTCCGCAGGGCAAGATACAGAACATTGAGATGAAGGGTAATGACGAGCTGCTCATGGAACGCGTCATCAAGAGCATCAACGACCACCTCAGCGACAGCGACTTCAGCGTTGACACACTCTGTGCCGAGGCAGGCATCAGCCGTGCACACCTGCACCGCAAGATGAAGGATATGACGGGCATAGCCATCTCAGAGTTTATACGCAACATACGCATGGAGCAGGCTGCCCGCCTGCTGCGCCAGCAGAAGGTGAACATCTCGCAGGTGGCTTATTCTGTAGGCTACTCCAGCCTGCCTTACTTCTCGGCCGTGTTCCGCAAGCACTACGGCATGTCACCCAGGGAGTATGCTGAGCAACAGCACGAGTAACCCCAAGCCGCTCTCTCTCACCTCCAATAGTGAAATATGATTTTAAATGATTGAGCGATGTTAGTAAAAACCTATAGCGCAGCAGTAATGGGGTTAGAGGCAACCACTATTACGATAGAAGTAAACTTGACCAGGGGCGTCTTGTTCCATTTGTCTGGAATGGCTGATACTGCGGTTAAGGAGAGCTATGACCGGATATGTGCTGCTCTGCCTAATATAGGTTTCAAGACCCCAACGGCCTGCCTGACTATCAATCTTTCTCCTGCAGACCTGAAGAAAGAGGGTAGCGGGTTCGACTTGCCAATGGCCGTGGGCATATTAGGTGCTGACGGGAAGATTGACGGCAGTCGCCTACAAGACTATATGCTCGTTGGAGAGCTTGGGCTGGATGGCCAGCTGAAGCCCGTCCGAGCCATCCTCCCGATAGCCATAAGAGCCAGAAAGGAGAAGTTCAAGGGGTTGATTGTGCCGAAGGACAACGTTCGCGAAGCGGCCATCGTGAACAATATAGACGTGTATGGGATGGACAATCTGGCCGATGTCGTAGCCTTCCTGAACGGTAACACCTCGTATGAGCCAACGGTGGTAGACACGCGTAAGGAGTTCTACGAGCATCAGTATAATTTTGACCTGGACTTTGCTGACGTAAAGGGCCAAGAGAGCGTGAAGCGGGCATTGGAGGTGGCCTCGGCTGGTTCCCACAATATCATCCTCATTGGGCCTCCTGGCTCGGGTAAGTCCATGATGGCCAAGCGTTTGCCATCTATCCTTCCTCCCTTGTCGCTGGCAGAGAGTCTGGAGACGACGCAGATACACTCTGTGGCAGGAAAGCTGGGCAGCAATGTGTCGCTGATTACCCAGCGTCCTTTCAGGAGTCCCCATCACTCAACCTCTCAAGTGGCAATGACCGGTGGAACAGCCAAAGCAACTCCTGGTGAGATTTCTTTGGCACATTTTGGGATTTTGTATCTTGACGAACTTCCCGAGTTCTCGAAGGCAACGCTTGAAGTCCTGCGCCAACCGTTGGAGGACAGGAAAATCACCATCGCCCGGGCCAACTATACGGTAGAGTACCCATGTTCGTTCATGCTAGTTGCTTCAATGAACCCCTGTCCCTGTGGCTATTATGGCGACCCCACCCACCACTGCGTCTGTACCCCTGGGCAGATTCAGCGGTACACCTCCCGCATCAGTGGTCCTTTGATGGACCGCTTTGATATTCAGGTTGAGTGCGCTGCACTCAGCTACGACGACCTTTCTAAAGCTCCTACAGGAGAGCCGTCCTCTTCCATTCGTGAAAGGGTATTAAAGGCTCGTCAGATTCAGGAACACCGGTTCCAAGGGCAGAAGGGTATACATTGCAATGCCCAGATGACCGAGCGCATGATTCACCAATACGCCGAACCCGACGAAAGCTCTTTGGTCCTCCTTCGCATGGCGATGGAGCGTCTGAAACTCTCCGCTCGCGCGTACAATAGAATATTAAAGGTCGCCCGCACCATTGCCGACTTAGAGGGAAGCGAGAACGTCCAAAGCCAGCATATCGCCGAGGCAGTGGGATATAGAAACTTGGATAGAGGCGATTGGGCGGAAAGAGGGATATAAATTGTTCTACAGATATAAACAAAAAACAAAGAATAAGTACTAACGTAATAGGACATGAACAACGAAATACAATTCATACTATACCATCTGCCTGATGAGGAGGGCAAGGTACAGGTTGTCATCAAGGACGAGACAATATGGGCTACGCAGAAAGCTATTGCTCAGCTATTTGGTATTGACAAATCTGGAGTTAGTCGCCATATCGCCAATATATTCAAAGATGGTGAGCTACAACAAGAAGCGACGGTTGCAAAAATTGCAACTGTCGTAAACAGAGGTATAAGAGGTGAGGTTAAGGAACAAGTCGACTTTTACAATCTTGACATGATTATTGCCGTTGGCTATCGTGTATCATCAGCAAGAGCCACAAAGTTCCGTCAATGGGCTACCAAGATTCTGAATGAGTATATCAAGAAAGGGTTTGCTATTGATGAAGAACGACTGAAGCAGGGAACGGCAGTGTTTGGAAAAGACTTTTTTCGTGAATTGCTGGAAAAGGTTCGCAGCATCCGTGCCAGTGAACGGCGAATCTGGCAACAGATAACCGACATCTATGCTGAATGCTCGTTTGACTATGACCGCAAATCGCCCACCACTCGCGAGTTCTATCAAATGGTGCAAAACCGTTTCCACTATGCTATCACAGGACAGACCGCTCCAGAGATTATCTATACCCGTGCCGACCATACCAAAGACCACATGGGATTACAGACGTGGAAGAATGCCCCTAATGGCCGGGTACTGCTAAGTGATGCGAAGATTGCCAAGAACTATTTACCAGAAGTAGAGATACGACGGTTAGAACGTGCCGTATCGGGGTATTTTGACTACATTGAAGACCTGATAGAACGGGAGAATGCTTTTAGTATGGAGCAGTTTGCCGCTTCGGTCAATGAGTTTTTAACTTTCCGCCGCTATGCGCTCCTTCCAGACAAAGGAAAAATAACTCGTGAAGAGGCTGACCAAAAGGCAGAAGAGGAATACAACTTGTTTAATCCCACTCAAAAGATAGACTCTGATTTCGACAAACAGATTCGTGGATTATTTGACGACAAAGAAGTTTAACTTGGCAGATGTCGCCCGGCGAACTCGTACCATTGCCGACCTTGAAGGTTCAGAGAAAGTAGAGTCTGTCCACATCGCCGAGGCCATCGGGTACAGGAGCCTCGACCGAGGCGAATGGGCGGAGAGAGGGGGATAGACAACGATTATACTTCTAAAGCTATTGCGAAAATCTTCGTTGCGAAAAATTTCGCAATGTACTGATAAAGCAAAGTGCCGCCAGGCTGCTATTTCACCAGGTTGTCCTCGGTGTCCTCGTAGTGGTCGGTCTTATGGAAGATGCGGCCTATGCCTTTCATCTGCTGGCGTACATGCTTGCAGAACGTCTGCCAGATGCTCTGCTGCCCGATGGTTCCATAGCCAGTGAGGGCCCGACAATGCTTGCTACGCACAAACTTGATCTTTCCGTATTTCTTCAGCGCCAAAGCCATAGAGCCGTCCTCGCCACGGATGATGTCCACACGGTAGGGCTCCTTCCTGCCGTAGTCGGCATTGTAGGCAAAGACAAGTCCTCGCACCGACAGCTCGGGGCGCTTGAAGTGCTGCACCCATAGGAAGAGGTCGCGCACCATCTCGAACAGGCGTAGACTGAGCTTGGAGTGGTTCTCGTCAGGGATGAAGCCATAGCGTGCCGAGACACAGCTGACACCCGGCTTGAGCAGTTCGTCGAGCATCAGCTCATAGTAACGGGGAGGATAAAGCGTGTCGCTGTCGACGTCGAAGTAGAACCGTCCCTTGGCGTGCTGTAGGCCACAGCGACGGGCGTAGCCACAACTGTGCTGATACTCCGTGTACCAGGGTATGCCCGACCGTTCGTAGATTTCTGCCGTACGGTCCTTCGAGTCGTTGTCAACGCCGATGATCTCAACGGGATATTTGCATTGTATCTCGCTGATGGCCCACAGGCAGGCCTGCAGATGGCGCTCCTCGTTGTAGCCGATGACCACGATGCTGGCCAGCGGCTCAGGGCTTTGTAGGGCGGCCAGCCGCTCTCGTGTGCCGTCGATTACTTCCTGGGGCACCTCGCTGAAGGGCTTCCCATAGATGCTCAGATATTTGTCGTACCAGTTTGCCATAGGGTCATCTCTTTTTTCAATGGTTATTATGATTGAACAACTCGTCCACAATGTCGTCGTAGACATTTTGCGCTACGGTCTTCCCGTTGGGCGGCAATAGGTTCCTCTGGTAAAAGGCCTCCCGTTCAGGTCGCTTCGGGTCATGCCCGCCTAATACCGTTTCTGTAACGAATGTCATCAGTTCTGTGGCGTCCTGTGCCCTGTAGTGGGCGTCAAGCGCCTCCTTTCCCAGATTGTTCAGCCGGTTACGGGCCTCGTCATATGCGTGTGAGGTGAACAACGCCGGACGCTGGCTGAAGTGATAGTTCACGATGAACGAGTCACTGTCGTGTATCATGGCGTCAGACGTCATAAACAAGTCAGCGTAGGCACCCTCTTCCAGTTGCCCGTTCTCCATTGTCTGCCATTGGTCGTAGTAGGCGTCTGTCCTGTCCTTTCCCCAACCGGGATATGCGTAGAGTGCCGACTTCAGGCGCGGATGGGGTTTGAACGCTATTTGGAGATGGTCCCTTTGCTCCTGAGCCAGACGAATCATCGCTTCGTGCAGCCACAGGAAACTGTCCCTGTTCAGGAACTCTCCCTGGACGATGGACCAGTGTGGGGCCCAGATGATGCGTTTCTTCCTATTCGGCTGAGGTTTCCACACGTCGTGGTGCGATGCTCCTATGAAACTGTCGGCATCGGCGTTGCCTACCACCACAACGTTCTTCCCCTTGATGAACATGGCTCGCCGGGCCTCTTCTTTGTTATATTCGGTTTCATAGAAAAGCTTCCAGGCCCTGTTCTGGTAATCGGTATTGATGCTCCACCACTCTGTTTCAATGTTCACCGCGTATGGCAGATAGCAGAGCAGCCGCGTCTGGTAGTTGTCGCTGTTTATCTTGTTCCCATAGAGGTCAAAATAGGGTTGCGGATAGAACAGGATGTCTGGCTGCAGCCGCTTCATCAGGTCACACTCTTCGTCGTTCCATTGCGAAGCGTCAAGGTATGGGATGCCCAGTTTATCAAAGTGGATGCGCAACTGCGCTATGTCATGTTCGGTCTGCTGCTTGTCGTAAAGGTGGAACTGTCTGAGGACGATGCTGACATTGAAGCGCTTGTCGGCACTAAGCAGGTCATAGACTCCTTGAAGGTGCCACATGGACAAGTTCGAGGCGATGAAGACCACGTTGGCTTGTCCTCGCCGTCTGATATCGCGAATGACAGCCTTGTGTTGCCTCTTCACCTTTGGCCACACATACCAGCGGTAGTAGTAGGGCCTTACCTTGATCTTTATTGTTTCTGCGTTCATGAGGGCACTTCAAGCAACTGCAAATATACTGCTTTTCTCTGAGTTGGCAAAAAAAATAGCAGAAAATATTTGGACGTGTGGAGATTATTCCTTATTTTTGCATTCGTTAGCAGAAAGAACACCATAGCCAACGCGACATTATCCGTGAGAATCATTTTTATTATCAAGGCCTTTGCCATGAAAGCCGGCGTGGAACGGCTGATGAGTGACAAGATGAACTACATGGCCGAGCAAGGCCACGACATCACCTTAGTGACCTACGAGCAGGGGGCACACCCCACCGTGTTTCCGCTGCATCCGAGTATCAAGCACTTTGACCTCGACACGCGTTTCTTTACGCTTCAGAAGTACAGTCTGCCTCAGCGCCTCTGGAAGATGCGCCAGTTGCAGAAGCTCTTTGGCAAGCGTCTGCAACAGGTGGTGGACGAGCAGCAGCCCGACATCATCCATGCCACGACCTACTCCCTTGGTCTGGTTAAGCAGATATTAGGCCTGCGCACGACCGCCAAGCTGACTATGGAGTCGCAGGTGAGCTATGAGTCTGAGCTGAAGGAAACCATCTACAAGGGGCGTGGCATCCTGGAGACGCTGGCTCGCTATTACGACCGTCGGGTGCTCAGACGGCTGCATCGCTTCGATGCTTTCTTTTCGCTGAATAAAGGCGACACCGAGAAATGGCAGCAGCACTACCCGCACATCACGCTGATACCTAATCCACTGACCTATTACCCTGAAACGGTAAAGAGCCACGAGAAGGAGGTGCATCGGATTATTTGTGCAGGACGGTTGGTCTATCAGAAAGGCTTCGACTTGTTCATACAGGCCTTTGCGTGCATCGCCGCACAGTGCCCTAACTGGCATGTCGATTTGTTCGGTAGTGGCGAGGACGAGCAGATGCTGAAGGAGCTATTAAGGAAGAACGACCTTGAGCAGCAGATCATCATGCACCCTGCCACCGACCGCATCTACGACGAGTTCCAGGACAGCGACTTCTTCGTGTTCCCCTCGCGTTTCGAGGGCTGGGGCCTGGTCATTGTTGAAGCCATGTCGTGTGGCATACCCGTGGTGTCGTTCCGTTGCGACTATGGTCCCGAGGACATCATCACCGACGGCAAGGACGGCCTCCTGGTCACCAATGGCGATACGAGGGAACTGGGCGAGAAAATTCTGTGGATGGTCAATCATCCGGAAGAACGCAGGCAGATGGGCACCGAAGCCCGCATCACAGCCAGGAAATACCGCAAGGAGATTATCTCGCAGCAATGGATTGACGTGTTCAAGTCTTTACTGGCATAAGCGACTTGTATAGTTCATCCCATTGCTGCATGATGGCTTCGGCACGATAGCGCTGAGCCGAGACGAGTCCTTGCGCACCCATCTGGCGGCGCAGGTCGGTATCGCCGATGAGCTGCAACACACGCTGTACATACGACTGCTCGTCGCGGTTGGGGATGAGGAATCCGTCTTTGCCATCGCTGATGATGGAGGCGGGGCCGTAGGGACAGTCATAGGACACCACGGGGATGCCGCACGACATTGCCTCGGGCAGGACCAGGCCGAAGGACTCGAACTTCGAGGTGAGCAGCAGCAGCGAGCTCTCCTTGTATCGCTCAAAGGGGGCGGTGGTGGCAGGGTGTACGAAAAGCTGGATGTCAGGTACTGAGTCCATGGCGCCTTCGCCATACAGGTGCAGCTGCCAGTCGGGATAGTGCTGGTTCACCTGACGCCAGATGCGGGTCATGTCGTCCAGCCCTTTCTCTTTCACCAGACGGCCTATGAACACCACCTTCTTGTTGGTGCAGTCGCTGATGCTGCCCGTGTCGTTCAGGTGTACGAAGTTAGGAATGACACGCACGTCCCTGCTTACCCTACGCCAGTTTCTGGCATCGCCCTGCGTCAGCGTCACCACGACGTCGGCTTTGCCCACGTAGTGGTTGTTGTAGCGGGTGAGCAGTTTGTTCCATAGCGTCCCGTCGTGCGAGAAGTTGATGTGCGACTCCACCACGACGGGAATCCTCCCCCTCAGGCGCAGCAGTTGCCGCATGTCCTGTGTCGAAGTGCACACCAGGATATCGGGGCTGACGTCGGCGAGCACCTGCCTGAGCTTTTCTTCATACAGCCGCGACAGCTGGCGTCGCTTCTGCAGCCGTCGCAGTCCGCTGTACCTGTACTGCGTGTGCATGCCAATGTTCATGTCAATGTGGCGAATGTGCTCGTCAACCGGAAAAGCCATCGGGTGATTGCCTTGGTCTGACGTCACCATGACGATGTCATGGCCGAAGTGCGTGGCCAGATAGTTCATCTTCTCTATCCAGACGCGCTCGATGCCGCCACATGTGGCGAATGAGGTATGAAGGAATGCTATTCTCATTTTCTCAATTTCTCATTATCTCATTTTCCCAATCTCCTCGAACAGTTCTATCCACCGGTGCATGATGTTTTCCTCTCGGAATTGCAGGGCATGCTGGCGTGCTGCGGCACCCATCTGCTGGCGCAGCGGCTCGTCCTCTATCAGGCGGCAGATGGCGTCGGCCAGCTTTGTGGTGTTGCCGGCCTCCACTAAGAGGCCGTCCTTGCCGTCGTCGATGCAGTCGCGCGGGCCGCAGGGACAGGTGAAGGCCACGCAGGGCAGACCGGCTGACATGGCCTCTATCAGCACCAGCGGCAGCCCCTCGTAGCGTGAGCTCAGCACGAAGATGCTGCTCTCGTCATATTGGGCATACACATCGTTGGTGGCTCCTTCGCAGAATACGGTGTCCTCCAGTTGCTTGTCCCTCACCAGCTGGCGATATGCCTCCGGCTCGCCAGCGCCAAAGATACGCAGCGTCCAGTCGGGGTGCCGCTCATGGACGGCCACCCAGGTGTTGATGAGCAGGTCGAAACCCTTCTGGTACGTGTAGCGTCCCACGGCTATGACCTGCCGGCTGGTACATGTCGACCCGTGGCCAGGATAGGTGTAGATGGGGTTCGGTATGACCGTGATGTTCGTAAAGCCCTGCCAAAAACTGAAGTCCTCGTGTGTCAGCACCACAAACTTGTCCAACCGTCTGATTTCCCTTTCCAGACTCTGTTGCCACTTGCGGGTAATGTAACGGTTGACGAAGCCGGGCAGCCACCGTTTCTCAAAGACACGATACGTTTGCTTGTTGAAGTGAATCTCGCCCACCTTGCGGCTGCCGTCTTTGATGTCGTTGATGAAGTTGATTTCGCGCCGCATTACTGAGATGGTGATGTCAGGGCGCACCGCCATGAGGTAGTCGGTCAGTTGCCGGCGATACTGGCGCTGCTTCTTCCTGTAGGCCAGCAGACGGCGGTGCAGCGGCAACTGGTAAAGGTCATCGAAATTCAGGTCCAGGTTCACATACTGCACCTTCTCATCCAGCTGGTAGTACCACGGTGCCGACGCCTTCTCGGTCAGTACTACGAACAGCTCATAGTCGGTGTGCGCCGCCAGGTAGTTCACCTTCTGGCTCAGCACACGGCTCATGCCGTTGGGGTACGACAGGTCGCCTACTATGTAAACAATACGCTTGCTCATGGTGTGGGTGTTAATGATTCGATGACTATCTGCATCTGACGCTGCCACGACAGGTGCTCCACCGTGTGGCGAATCTGCTGTGGCGTCATCTGCTGCCTGTCCAGGAACGACAGTATCTGTTCTATGTCTATCGCACTTTCGTCCGCTGGTGCCTTCAGCACGTAAGGCTGATGGTCAAAGTCGGAGTCTTGCTCAGAGTAGATGAAGGGCAGGCCGCGGCTGGCATACTCACGGTTCTTCAGCGTCTTGATGATGGTGATGCCACTACGGTGGCGACCCAGGCTACCTACGGCGAAGACGCTAAGGTTGAACACCTCATCCAGCTCCTTGCCGAAGAGCTTGCCATGGAACACGACCTGTTGCTCTATGCCATACTCCTTGATGTAGGGCGTGAAGCCCGGCGACCGCTGCGAGCCGTTCATCTCCTCGGGCCACACGTCGCCGACGATGTGGAAGATGACACGGCGGGGGGGCTGTCCGTCGTACTTCCTGTAGTATTCGCCCAGACCATGAATCAGGCGGTCGAAGCCGTGCCAGGTATGCACCTCCGCCACCGCAATGAGGTGCACCTCGTTGGAGTTGAGAGTTGAGGGTTGAGAGTTGAGAGTTGAGGGTTGAGGGTTGAGAGATGGGGCATGCGCGACGAGCGGTATGGCATCCAGGTCCACGCCGTTACTGATGCGTATGGTGCGTTGCCCGAATATCTCCTCCTCATCTGAAAAGGTGACGATGGCCTCCATCTGTGCTGCCAGCTGGCGGCGGAAGCGCTGGTCAATGAACAGGCGCAGGCGCTGGTTCCAGTCATAGCCGGTGAACTCCTGGTCGTAGGGGTACGTGGGCACCTCCATCACGCTGCGCACGCCGGCCTTGTGCAGCCGCTTGAAGAGCCTCACCAGCGGCGGCGTGGCGTTCATGTAGCTGCGAGCATAGATTAGCTCTATCTTCTGGCTCACACAGTAGTCCAGCACGCAGCGGTAGTCCAGGCGTTGCACGATGGCGGCACGTGTGCCCCGACCATAGTCGCGGATGACCTGGTCGTCGACGAAGCGGCACAGGCGCCCCTCGGCATTGCGGTCGTAGCTACATACGTGCACCTCGTGGCCGTTCTGCCTCAAGCCCTTAATCTGGGCCAGCATCTTCTTGCTGATGCCGCTGGCGGGGTCGAAGCCGTGAAATGTCAGGAACAGGATTTTCATGTTGTGAACCTAAAGTTTTCTGCAAAAGTACGGAAAAAATTTGACTGTTCCAAATAAAATACGTATTTTTGCAGTCGATGAAGAAAAGAATCTGCTTTTTAATGGACTCTCTCTTCTCCGTTGGTGGTGTGCAACGGGTGACGGCGGTCATTGCCAAGGAGCTGGCGAAGACCGACGATGTGACCATTGTCACCTTCGATTCCCCTCAGACCAAGGATGTCTCGCTCTATGGGCTTGACCAGGCTCCCCTCACCTATCGCTTCTTCAGCTATCCGCGCGTGGGGTGGCTCACAAACCTTGTATGCAAGGCATACAGCGCCTTCTACAAGAAGCTGGGGCTGCAGGGTAGCCGGGCGTCTCGTCTCTACGCGCTGAGCTCCTTTCCCGCCCCTCGCCGCAAGGCGCTGACGCAGTTTCTTGCTGAGGGTCGTTACGACACCATCGTCGGCGTTCATGCACCCCTGGCGGCGCGACTGGCCACCATGCGGCCCCACCTGCCCGGCGTGCGTTGCATAGGGTGGGTGCATAACTCTTTTGATGCTCTCTTCGGTCCCCAGTCCTTATACATAGGCCCTGTGCTCAAGCGCCACTATGTACACCAGTTCCTGCGATTAGACCACACGGTGGTGCTCTGCCACTATGATGCGAAGGCCTATCACGACTATGACGCGCGTTGTCAGCCAACGGTCATCTACAACCCCCTGACCCTGCAGCCAGGGGCGCCCTCCAACGGCACGACACGACGCTTCCTGGCCGTGGGACGTTTCTCGGCCCGTCACAAGGGCTTCGACCTCCTCATCGATGCCTTTGCACGCTTTGCACAGAAGGACAGCCAATGGGTGCTCGACATCGTGGGCGAAGGCCCCGAGGAGGCACTCTACCGGCAGAAGATAGCCGAGGCCCATCTGGAGCAGCGCATCCTGCTGCACCCTTTCACCAACCGCGTGCAGGACTACTACTCGCAGGCGCAGGTCTATGTGCTCTCTTCCCGTTGGGAGGGCTTCGGACTCGTGCTCGTCGAGGCGATGGCGCACGGTCTGCCCGTGGTGTCGTCTGACCTGCCCACCAGCCTGGAGATCATGGGGCCCTTTGCCCTTTATTTCGAGAATGGCAACGTGGCACAGCTGGCTGACCGTCTGCTCGAGGCCACACAGCTGTCCTGGTCTGAGAAGTCGGCCGAGGCCCTGGCGGTGGCCCAGCGCTTCAACCTGCCCGCCATCATCAGTCAATGGAAAGACATATTATAAGTTATGGATAAGGAAGGACTGAGAACACGTATAAAGGACAACCCTCGGCTGAAAGGGCTGCTCAATGCCCTCATCATGAACCAGCGCGACGCACGCCCCCGCTGGTATATACGTCTGCTGGCCCCTCTCTACCAGCAGCGTGGGCGTGGCTCGAAGATTTATTCGAGCGTACGTATGGACACGCCGCCTTTCCGCCGCTTCTCTTTGGGGCGGCAGAGCGTGGTCGAATCGTACACGTGCATCAACAATGCCGTGGGCGACGTGCTCATCGGCGACCATACGCGCATTGGGCTGCACAACACCATCATCGGGCCGGTCACCATTGGCAGTCATGTCAACTTGGCGCAGGGCGTGGTGGTGACGGCCCTGAACCATAACTTCGCCGATGCTTCCACAGCCATCGACCAGCAGGGCGTCAGCACCCGTCCGGTCACCATTGCCGACGATGTCTGGGTGGGGGCCAATGCCGTCATTCTGCCGGGCGTCACTATTGGCAGCCATTGTGTGGTGGCTGCCGGTGCGGTGGTCACCCGCGACGTGCCAGACCACTCGCTCGTCGGCGGCGTGCCTGCCAAGGTCATCAAAAAACTCATATAGGTGGGGAGGATTGCACTCGTCTTACGCGCACACACGCGTACAATTAACAGTTAAGGTGCTAGGCATTGACTTATTCTCATAACTCGGCCACTTATTCTCATAACTATGGCTACGCCGAACTTACTTGGCACTCGGTAATGAAAAGAAAAGCAGCTTTTCTTTTGAATTTCTGTCGTTTTTTTGTAACTTTGCCGCCGTAACCTAAATAACAACTTAAATCAGATGAAAAAAACATTCTACTCCATGCTGACGATGCTGCTGTTCATGGCAGCAGGTCTCAGCGCCAATGCCGATGACTGGGTGGGCACCTGGGCCACGGCACCTGAGTTCACGGGCAAGGGCGACATGCCGCAGCACAGTGTTCTGACCGACAACGCCCTGCGCGAGGTGGTGCACGTCAGCATTGGTGGTGACGTGTTGCGCCTGCAGTTGTCAAACGAGTTCAGCCAAGAGCCTGTTGAGATACGTTCCATCTATATCGCTGACGCGCTGGACAGCACGGCCATCGACAGCCGCAGCGTGCGCTACCTGACCTTCAACGGACAGCGCGACGTGACCATCAGCGGCGGGCAGGCGGTGTTCAGCGATGAGCTGCGCTATACCCTGAAGCCCTTGCAGCGCCTGGCCATCACCATCAACTACGGGCAGACACCGAAGAACGCCACGTCGCACCGCGGCTCGCGCACCACATCATATATCATGAAAGGACAGTCGAAGCCGAAGAAGCCCTTTGTCGTGGAGGAGGCCCTGGACCACTGGTACAACATAGCGGCCATCGACGTAAAGGCCGACGGCACCACCTGCTGGGCCGTGCTGGGCAACAGCATCACCGACGGGCGTGGCACCACCACCAACCTGCAGAACCGCTGGACCGACGTGTGTGCTGAGACGCTCGGTGGCGAGACGGCGGTGCTCAACCTCGGCATCGGTGGCAACTGCGTGCTACGGGGTGGTCTGAGCGAGCCGGCACTGAAGCGCTTCGACCGCGACATCATGGGCCAGCGCGGACTGACAGGCATCGTCATCTACGAGGGCATCAACGACATCGGCAGCAGCCGTAGCGTGGAGAAGACGGAGAAGGAACTCATAGAAGCCTACGAGCTGTTCATCGGCAAGGCACGCGCCGCCGGACTGAAGGTCGTGGGCGCCACCATCACCCCCATCGGCAACACCATGTACTGGTCGCTCTATCATGAGGCCCTGCGCCAGACCATCAACCAGTGGATTCGCACCAGCGGGAAGTTTGATGCCGTCATCGACTTCGACCAGGTGCTCAGCGACCCGCAGAAGCCCACCTGGATGCGGGCTGACTATCAGTTCGACTGGCTCCACCCGAATGCTGCGGGCTACAAGGCCATGGGCCTGAAGGCCGCCGAGGTGCTCCGTGGACTTTAGTTCCAGGGCTTCAGACTATAGACTTTCGCTTTTTGAAGGCGCTTCCAGCGCCTTAACACTACAGATGATGAGAGGACTACGGACATTATTGTTAGTGGGCACGCTGTGGGTAGCATCACAGGGGAGCTTGGCACAGTCTGAACTGCGGATACTGGGCGGCGAGCTAAGCAACTCAGCTGCCACCTCGGTAGCCGACATCGACGAGGTGCTGCCGCGCATGAAGCAGATAGGGCTGAACACCGTGCTGGTGCCAGCCTATTGGGAGCTGATGGAGCCGGTGGAAGGGCAGTTTGACTTCACGCTCATCGACCGTTGCATAGACAAGGCCCGCGAACAGCAACTGAAGGTGGTGTTCCTGTGGTTCGGCGCATGGAAGAACTCCATGTCGTGCTATGCACCCGCCTGGCTGAAGCGCGACACCAAGCGCTTCCCACGGGCCATGACGCAGGCGGGCAAGCCGTTGGAGATAGCGTCCTGCTTCAGCGACAACGTGTTGCAAGCCGACCTGGCTGCCTTCTCGGCCCTGATGAGGCACATAGCAGAGAAGGACGCAAGGCGCGAGGTGGTGGTGATGATGCAGATTGAGAACGAGATAGGCATGCTGGAGTCTGCCCGCGACCACTCGCCATTGGCTGAGAAAGTCTACCGACAGGAGCAGTGGGCCCAGCGCTATGGCACCGGCGATGCCGCCGACGAACAGTTCATGGCACTGCACTATGCCCGCTATGTGGAGCATCTGGCCCAGGCGGCCCGACGCATCCACGACATGCCCCTGTATGTCAATGCGGCCATGAACAGCCGAGGGCGCAAGCCGGGCGAGTATCCGTCGGCCGGACCGCTGGCACACCTCATCGACTTCTGGCACGAGGGTGCTCCCAGCATCGACCTGTTGGCACCCGACATCTATGACACAGGCTTCAAGCAGTGGGCGGCACAGTATGCCATGCCCCTGCGACCACAGGACGGCGGCAAGGTGAAGAACAGGCTGTTCGTTCCTGAGAGCCGCTGCTGCATCAACAGCGGTGCACGCGCCCTCTATGTCTTCGGCGAGCACCAGGCGTTGGGCTTCAGCCCGTTTGCCATCGACCAGGCCAGCACGGCCGACGTGGCATCGGTCACCCACGCCTACGGTCTGCTGCGCCAGTTGTTCAGCCGGCAGCCAGCCAAGAGGGGCGAGAACACATGGGGACTGCTCCTGGACCAGGACGACAAGGAGCGCATCATCGATGACGACGGCGTGGTGATGACCTGCCGTCACTTCTTCACCCTGCCCTGGGACCCTCGGGCCACCGACGGCTCGACATGGCCTGAAGGCGGTGCCATACTCATCAGGCTGGGCCACCATGACTATCTGCTGGCTGGCACCGGCGTGGTGGTCGACTTTAAGACGCGCAGCGAGAAACAGCAAGAGGCGCAGCAGCGCCTTGGTGAGGACGGCTTTGCCCAGGCTGGCGGTGCCGGCAGCGCCACTGCCCCACCCTTCAGCGGCAAGCGGCTCGGACTGCTGGCCGTCGACGAGGTAAGCATCGACGACGCGGGGCAGATGCACTATCAGCGACGCCACAACGGCGACCAGACCCATCAGGGACGCCATGCCCGCATCGGCGTGGATGAATGGAAGATTCTACACATCACTCTCTATGAATACTAAAACATGAGCAACAGCCAGCGACTACAATCCATCGACATCCTGCGCGGCATGACCGTGGCGGGCATGATTCTGGTGAACAACGGCTACGGCGAGTCCTTCGAGATGCTACGCCATTCGAAGTGGAACGGCATGACGCCCTGCGACCTGGTGTTCCCGTTCTTCCTGTTTATCATGGGCGTATCGTGCTATCTTTCGCTGTCGAAGAGCAACTTCACCCCTTCAGCCCCTGTGTTGCGCCGGGTGATGAAGCGTGCGTTCCTGCTTTTTGCCCTTGGCCTGGCCTGTAACTGGGCTGACCAAGCCATCGACAACGGCCTGTTCTGCTTCAGCCAGGTGCGCATCTGGGCGGTGCTGCAGCGCATTGCCCTATGCTATCTCCTTGTGTCGCTGTTCGCCCTCTATGCCAACCATCGCTATGTGGTGCCCACCATCATTGGCTTGCTGGCCGTCTATACATTATTAATAGTATATGGCAATGGCTATTCTGAGGATGCATCGGTCAACATCCTGGCGCAGACCGACCTGAAGCTGTTTGGCTACGACCATCTGTACCACAAGAGTCCCGTCGACCCCGAGGGACTGCTGGGCACCATCAGCAGCGTGGCCCATGTGCTGATAGGCTTCTGGTGCGGCCGGCTGATAAAGGGGAACAGCTCAACGGAGCGCAAGGCCCTGGCCATCTTCGCCGTAGGAACGGTGTGCGTCATCGCCGGCTATCTGCTGACCTACGGTCTGCCCCTGAACAAGCGCATCTGGAGTCCCAGCTATGTGCTGGTCACCTGCGGGCTGGCCTCCCTGCTGCTGGGCCTTTTAGTCAGTTTAGAGCGCAGAGCGGTTTCCAGTGTAGAGTGTAGAGTGGATAGTGTAGAGTTTGCTACCGCTATACCTTCACCTAACGGGACAGCGGCAGCAAACTCTAAACTCAACACTCTAAACTCTACACTAACAGACGCGGCAGCAAACTCTAAACGCTACACTCTACACTCTAAACTATTCACGGTCTTCGGTGTCAACGCCCTGGCCCTCTATGTGTGCAGCGAGATGCTGGCCGTCCTCTTCGGACACTTCGGCATCAGCGACGTCATCTACAATGCGCTGCACAGCGTGATTATTTGGGACAAGTGGGCCTCGCTGGCCTATGCCCTCACCTTCGTAGCCATCAACTATGCCATTGGCTACGTGCTATGGAGAAACAAAATATTCATTAAACTATAACAGTCATGAAAAAACTATTCGTATTCCTTATGGCTTTCTGCACAGTGATGGCCATGAGCAACTGTAAAAACAGTAAAGGCTCGAAGAGCAAAGACAAGGACAAAGCCGACGTGGAACTGGCCGAGAACGAGGACGGCGATGAAGACGACACCCCGGCTGACGACGAGGGCGTAAGGCGCTCAGACTACAAGTTCGAGACCCAGCTCATTGCCGACGAGGAGGGCACCATGGAGAACATCATCGTCTCGATGATTCTGCCTGACGGCACCGTCTATAAGGAAGAGGTGGAGCCAGTACCACTGGACACCGCATCCTGGACTGGCTTCGGCACCATCAATGAGGAGGACATCAACTTCGACGGCTATCCTGACCTACAGGTGTGCCTCGGCCCCTTCAACGCCTACGGCAACTTCACCTACGCTGCCTGGCTGTGGGATGAAGAGGCACGTCGCTTCGTCAGCGTACCCAAATTTGATGAGCTGTTCGACCCCTCGTACAACAGTGCCGACAAGACCATAGCGTCCTCATTCCGCATGGACGACCACGAGGACAATGCTGTCTATAAATGGGACGGCTTCAAACTCAAAGAGGTGAGTAGCGAGACCATCGTCTATAGTGAATTAGAAGATGAATAACCCAGCAAGCATGAAAAAGCTATTGACCATGTTGCTCCTCCTGACGGCCATGGGAGCACAGGCACAGACGGGCGCCGCGAAGAAGGCCGTGGACAACATTCGCGAGCTGTATGCTGAGGCCAAGCAGATGATAGCGTATAACAACCAGACGGAAGAGACGCGCAACCAAATGACGGTCACCATCAGTCACATGGTGGCCGCCATCGGGCACCAGGAGAGGGTGGTGACCTACTACTTCCACACTGACTACGACGAAGATGCCGGCGACTACATCAGCAAGCCCTACTTCATCACCATCACCTATAACGTGGCGGCACGTAAGTTCTATGAAGAGTACCTGCTCAAAGGCAACGGCGACATCATCTTCGCCTATCTCTCAGGCGAGAGCATCGACCCCGCCGTGGGCCGGTTCGAAGCCCGCTACTACTGGGAGAACGACCAGCTGGTGCATAAGCAACTGAAGGGCAACGAGATGGAGTCAGATGCCGACGCCTACGACTGTGCCAACAGGCTAAAGGAGGCGTTCGTCTATCTGATACATTAGTTCTTAGAGGAGAGAGGTGGTGAGAGAACCGCTTGAAACAAACGATACTTAAATAGCACAATGTACTAAACAATGAAAAAAGGACTTACTACCATCGCCATAGCGCTGCTGAACGTGTGCGCTGCCCAGGCGCAGACACGCTACGACTATGGGCAGCTGTCAATGGAGCGGCTGGACCGTGGCGTGGTGGCCGTGCCCATGGCCGACGGCCGGGTGATGGTCAGCTGGCGCACCTTGCGCGACGACCCTGACCATCAGCCCTTTGACGTCTATCGCAACGGAAGAAGACTGAACAAGCAGACGCTGACCGATGGCGGCACGTGCTTCATCGACGAGCATCCGCTGCCAGCCGACAGCGATGTGATCTACCGCGTAGAGCCGCTCATCCCTGTGCCCGGTGCCGTCGCAGCGCCACCATCGCTGACCCATGGCAAGTTCACCCTGAAGGCCCATGCCCCGGTGGGCTACCTGCCCATCCCGCTTCAGAGGCCTGAGGGTGGCAAGTCGCCCGACGGCAGGCCCTACCGCTATTCGGCTAACGATGCGACGGTGGCCGACGTCGATGGTGACGGACAGTATGAAATCATCCTGAAGTGGGACCCCTCCAATGCACACGACAACGCCCACGCAGGTTTCACCGGACCGACGCTGTTCGACTGCTACCGTCTTGACGGCACGCTGCTATGGCGCATCGACATGGGTCCCAACATCCGCTCAGGTGCTCACTACGTGCCCTTCATCGCCTATGACCTCGATGGCGACGGGTGCGCTGAGATGATGGTCAGGACTGCCGACGGCACCCGCGACGGCGTGGGCATCGTCATCGGCGACTCCACGGCCGACCATCGTGAGATGGACAACCGCCGCACCCTGGGCCGCATCCTCAGCGGGCCTGAGTTCATCACCGTGTTCGATGGCCGCACGGGGCGCGCGCTGTGCACCAAGCCCTACATCCCCGCCCGTGGCAATGTGAGGGACTGGGGCGACGACAATGCCAACCGCTCCGACCGCTTCCTCGCCGCTTTAGGCTACCTCGACGGCCGACGCGCCAGCGCCATCTTCTGCCGGGGTTACTACACACGCTCCGTCATTGCGGCTTGGGACTGGGACGGACACGACCTGAAGGAACGCTGGGTGTTCGACACCAACGACGCGCCGTGGCACAGCTATGCCGGACAGGGCAACCACAACCTGCGCGTGGCCGATGTCGACGGTGACGGCTGCGATGAGCTCACCTACGGCTCAATGGCCATTGACCATGACGGCAAAGGTCTGTATAACACTGGCTTTGGCCATGGCGATGCCATCCACCAGATTGTAGACCCCACGACGGGCAAGCTCTATATCTGGGACTGCCATGAGAACAAGCGCGACGGCTCAGACCTGCGCGATGCGGCAACGGGCGAGGTGGTCTTCCAGGTCAAGAGCAACACCGACGTGGGGCGCGCCATGGCTGCCGACATCGACCCGCTGTCGCCTGGCGTTGAGATGTGGAGCACCGACAGCCACGGCATACGCGACATGAAGGGCGGCGTGGTGTCAACGGCCAAGGACGCCAACGACCCACAGCACGACAACAGCCTGGTGCTCAATGGCAGATACCTGCCCGTGAACTTCGGCATCTGGTGGGACGGCGACCTGCTGCGCGAGCTGCTCGACCATGAGACGGTGACAAAATACAACTGGCAGGAGAAGAGCATCGACACCGTGGAGAAGTTCGAGGGCGTGGTGTTCAACAATGGCAGCAAGTCGAACCCCTGCCTGCAGGCCGACATCCTTGGCGACTGGCGCGAGGAGGTCATCGTGCGTAACAGGGAGTCTACTGAGTTGCGCATCTACACCACCACCATCGCCACCGACTACCGCATCAACAGCCTCATGCAGGACATCCCCTACCGCCTGTCGGTGGCCTATCAGAATGTGGGCTACAACCAACCGCCCGAGACGGGATTCTACATCGGCCCTGACCGTCAGGACTACCTCAGATGATGCATGTATAGCCTAAAACGAGCGGCATGAAACAAAAACGAAACTTTTTGCGATGCTGTCAAATGCCTGCTTCAGTAGAATTCACTACCTTTGCAGGACAAATAACAATCTAAGTATAACAAAACATGTCACAACAAGAAACGAAAGGCTTCTACAAGCTGACCTGGCTACAGCGCATCGGCTTCGGCTCCGGCGACCTGGCCCAGAATCTCATCTTCCAGACGGTAGCAACCTACCTGATGATCTACCTCACCACGGTATTGAAAATCAATGCCGCCTTTGTCAGCGGACTGATTCTCACGGTTCGCCTCATTGACTGCTTCTGGAGTCCTGTGGTGGGGCGTTATATTGACAACCGCAATCCCAAGTTAGGCAAGTATCGCACCTATCTGCTTTACGGTGGCATTCCTCTCACAGTGGCCGCCTGCCTGTTGATGCTTCCTGCGGCTGCGTCCTGGTCAATGCCCATGAAGATGATCTATGCTGCCTTGAGCTATACCGTGCTGAGCATGATTTATTCAGTGGTGAACATCCCGTACGGCTCAATCAT
>JAEEGL013507299.1_pt1 | contig 23697 bp, 18 predicted proteins | sample 9134231 | NCBI WGS metagenome assembly JAEEGL01 (sample SAMN16246548, study PRJNA631951) | gut metagenome | biome: gut microbiome; feature: rumen; material: fiber-attached | host: Bos | place: Iran: Karaj | collected 2018-10 | reverse complement strand
TGGATATTCCTACCAACAGGGCACTCTGGATTTGGTGATTCATGAAATCTAAATAAATCTCCATCCTCCAAAGGCTCAATTGCCTGATACACATCATAAAAAGTTATATCTTTAAGATCTCTTGTAAGCTCTATTCCGCCTATTCCTCTGATAACATTTATTAGCCCTGCATTCTTAAGCTGAGCCAGTATCTTTCTAATGATAACAGGATTCGTATTTATACTGGCCGCAAGGAAATCACTCGTCACCTTATGTTCATCTTTAAACGTATCTACACATGTAAATATGTGAAGTGCAACTGTAAATCTGCTTGATATCTGCATTTTTTATCTCTCCATTCCATTTCGGTCGGCGCAGAACAATCGTACACTGGACGATTTGCGCCCTCCTGCCACCATTTTACTTTAATACAGTTGTAGTTGCAATGGTTACATTCGAATTTACCATTTTCATTGGCCCATGTAGACTTATCAGCCAATGTTTCCATTACATCCCAGTGTTCTGCGATAAAGCCATTCTCAACACGGAACAGATCATAGTATGTTGTAGGTACACCGCCAAAGGTTCCTTCTGAGCAAGCAAGAGCGTAGTCTCCATCTGCGAGAACCATATGAGTCTTGTTATAAACCATTGAGATACCCTGCTTAGCCATAGCTTCCAATGCTGCACCAAGTCCTGAAAGCCCATCTGCTATTGCTGTGTTATGCTGAATGTACTTGTCTCCGTCATAATATGAAGCCAACTTATCAGGATTCTCTCCACGGAGCACATCGCCTACAAATCCTGCAACAACCTTACGTGTCTCTTCCTTGTCTGCATCCTTCTTCTCAAGAGTTCCGTCAATCTGAGTATGTCCGGAAGGATTAGGATCTGCCTTATCTGCCAGGTTATCCCAGTGTTCAGCAATCTTGCCATCTGCATCAAAACGGAACACATCAAATCCAACCTGCTCTCCCGCTCCTGCGAAATTATATACTGTCTGAAGGAATACCTTATCTCCGTCCTCAAATGCGCGGATGTTATTTACTGTTGTTTTTACCGGTGCCTGAGCGAGTCCTTCAACAGCTGCTACAAATGCATCTGCTCCTGTACCAAATGCCAGATTATGCTGAATATAACTTGGTGCAAGAAGTTCCTTTGCCTTTGCTGTATCTCCTGTTACGAATGTGTTAATGAGTGCTAATGCTTTTTCCTTATTTGTCATAATTTTTTCCTTTCTGGGCTCTGCCCTGCGAGGTAATTATCCTCGAATGTTAAAAAGCTTCTCGATGTAACCACAGTGGTTTCATCTGTTATCATCAATATAACACCGTTTTGATGTAATGTCAACGGTTACATCTATTTTTTTTAAAAAAAGATGGCGATAAATCTTTCGACTTATGGCCACCGCTTTATCTTTCTGCATGGTTCTTTTTAAACTTATCTTTTTCAAGTAAGTTGGTAAATACATAACTTGAAAACTATCCAATCTTTTTCCGGAATGACAAGAAACCCTTGTCCGTGAGATATAAGATAATGATTTGCAAATATTACAGATGCACGTTTATTCCCATCTATAAATATTTGTGTTTTCATGCAATATAAGCATAACTCTATTGCTATATCAATCGGTCCCTTCTCAGATAACACTATTCTTTCAATATTCTCTTTAACCACAGATTCAATTGGAATCGGAGGAACATAACTACTTCCGCCTATAGTAACCGGAACATTTCTGACACGACCGCCTTCCATAAAGAATCCTTCATTAACGAGCTTTGCAATATGACTAATCATATAATAATCAGAATTACTTCGAATAACATCTATATCTAATATAAACTCCCAAGCATGTTTTAAGTTTAAGATTTTCTGAACAACACCTCTTTTACCTGTAGATCCCCAATCACCACTTCTTGGTATTCTCTTAGCAAATTTGCAAGTTTTGATTCTCCTGACATAATTATTCTAAACACGCGAATAAGCTTATCGTATTCTTCCTTTAATTCTCCTGCAGACTTCCATATTAATACATTTTTAGTTACAGAACTTGAATAAACCATTCCTTGGTTCCATTCATATGTTTTATATTTATCTTCAGGTATCTTATCAAGCCCCTGAAGGCACAAGTTCCAATCCATTCCATCAAATTTTGTAATCTTAAAAGCAACCGTATGCGACTTTTTAGGCATATCAAACATCATTATTGGCGTTGCCCATTCCATTATTATCTCTATTAGTTCTTCTTCGTTAATAGTTTCTAGCAACACTTCGTGTGTATCATAAGCTATGAGTTTTGCATAATCTCCACTACTAATTTTGAAACTACCTAGAAGCAAGCAATATAGTTGCATTGCTTTTTCACGTATATTATCAATTTCTTGGCTACTATAAAGATTACACTTGTGAAGATGATCATTACGTTCTCCGTTCTTAAACCGATATAATTTATCAATTATTATCTGAATCGTTGCTGGATGAACTTCAAAAAGGTCTGCATTACTAAAATCGCCTGCTTCATTCTTCTTCCTCACAAAATGAATCAATGAACCAAGTGTAGTGTCTGCATATACCTCGTTATCTTCGGTAAAATCAATATCTCTCTCAGGATATATCTTTCCAGAAAATTGATCCTTTTTATTTAAATTAATCCCTATTCTTCGATTTTTATTTATCGCAAGGCGGATTAACGCATAAAGTAGTTGCTCAATGGACTTCAAGTATCCTGTAACTAGTCCGGTTTGGTCAATAGCTCCAGTAACTGTATGATTTCTGTAGTACCACTCAGAACTTACAAAGCTGTCAGCAAAATCACTATTCCCAGTCAAAATCATATAACGTTTATTGTTAATAAAATTATCTATAATGATACTTTTTTGAGTAGCCTCAATTTCATTCAAAAGCGTCAAAGTATAATTCTTATCTTTAAGCATATCTTCTTTTTTCTTCTTAAAAGTTCTTATGACATCATCTGTCGGCATTTCAACTGTTTTAAATCCAATAAGATTTCGTGCCCTCTCATTGAACTTATTCACATATTCCATAAATACAGAGAACTCTTCTTTTCCAAATTTTTGTTCGAAGAAGTCTTGAATACTGTAAAACTCTAAAAAAGATTCATCATCTTTACGCTCGATATCATTGAGCATATCTATTTGTTCACGATAATCTCTTTGAAGGAAATAAAACCTTACCCCATCAATTCCTTTGAATTTTTTACAATTATTTCGAATTTCAATAAGTCCCTTACTCTGTCTATATAGGAACACATATGCTATAATCCCCTTTTTTTCCTTTACGGTAAAAGCAAACGGACGTACCTTGTTCATCCCACCTCTTGATTTTTTTTCTTCGTACCTTGGAATATCATACTTAATTCCCTCTATATCAAACAATCCTTGCATAATTTTTTCAATAGTGTCTATAACCCAAGACTCATTATGAGAAATAATACGCTGATATTCTCTAAACCCATTCCCACATATATCAATAATCTGATCATTCTCACGCTCTTGGAAATCATAAAACTTCCTGTCGCGTTTCACTATCTTAAGCAATTCATCAAATCTATATTGATACAACTTTGAATGATCCATACTTTTCCTCCTATTCATATACTTCTACCGACTCTTGATGGAATCGTATCATTTTATTTCTCAACCATTCAGGCGAAATTATTAAAGCTTCTGTTCCACTGAATCTTCTAAAATATAAATATATTTGATCTTTGGAACATTTAAAATATAAGTACGAATACCCTCCTTTATTTTCGATTCGTTCCACACGCGGCCTTCCGTAATAAATTCGATTAAATGATTTCAATCCGGATTCGCTTAATCTTACACAAGTTTTCTCTTCATCATTAATCATATACTGCGGCCCATATTCAACCATCATCTCCAAATAATGTTGTACAGATGAATCAATTGATCTAATACTTTTACCATAATTGATTTTATCTATACGATTCAGTCTATAAGTTTTAGCCTCCTGCTGTCTAGAATATGGATTATACTCGGCACAAAGCAGATAATTATACATTTCCTCTGGACCTATAACTACTTTATACGGAATAACCTCGTGAATCACTTCGGCATTCCATATTGTTTTAAAAGCAATGCTTTTTTTGTCACAACAACAGCGTTTTAGTTTATCATATTTTTCCTTAAAAATAATTTGCTCTCTTTTACTGAATGGTTTTCCACAATAGCTCATAAGCATCCGGCAAAAAAACTGTGAAACAGAGTCCTCAGTCCCTAAATTATCCATTATCTGCTCAATCAAAAATTCTATATTCCTTGTTGGCCTTAGTGATAACCTTACGCGATTTTTACCTTTACGCGATGACGCTACCGGAAGTATAACCGTTCTTAAAATTGTGTCTGCCATTTTTTCTTTGTCTTCTAAAGATAGTTTATCTGTATCTAGCGTTGCTAGAATTGAATCATACATTTTTTTTGCTTCAACATTATAGTCCTCATAATAGCCTTTTATTAACATTGTAAGAAACCTATTTTTGTTAATACTTTTTCCATCTTTTTTTACTACTTCAAACATTTCCGCGTCATTTCGAAGTGTTTTTACCACATTTTCTGGTACATAAATATAAATCTTCTCCACCGTTCCACCTCCTATACCCCCTTTTAGGGGGTTAAAAAGTAACTGTTAATTGAAGTATATCACGGATTTTCCAACAAAAAAAGGGGGCTGTATATTTTAAGAATCTACTTCTATTTTTGCGTTTTCACTCGTATTACAATAAAACTGTAACTGATGTGGTCAAGAAGCCAATCAAAAATCAATCAATACACTTTCGCGTGTGATATAGAAAGGAGCCTCACTATGAACACCATTACAAATAGTAACTGGAACGAAATATTAATCAGATTCAAGGAAGAATTTGATATACCAAATGTATCATTTAAAACTTGGATTGCCCCACTATCATTTCAGTCAATCGATGATGACACTGTACATATTGTATACAATGGTATCATCCCAGATGCTGCAGTAAACTATATAGAGTCAAAATATTTGAATTTATTGAAGTTAGTTATACAAGACGTAACAGGTAAAGATTTCCAAAAAATTGTGATTTCGACTAACGAATCCCACGAACCGAAAAGTCTTTTTCCAACAATTTCATTTGAAGAATACCATGATTTGCAACAAAGAATTAACGAACTTGAATTGGAAAACAAGACTTTGAGAAGAGCGGCAATAATATTTGCCCAAAGCTGCAACTAGTACATTGTATCAGAAAGGAGTTCACTATGAACGATATCATGAAACAGAATTGTTTTGATTTAGGAAGCGAAGCATTGGGAAATGCTGACATCAAGCTATCTTTAGAAGGATGGCCTTGCACCCTTGCTATCTTGGGTGTCTGTGCAACAACTGGATTTGTTGCCTGGGTAAAGTCCCGAAAGTTTAAAGCCATACCTGAACCTTCAACAATTCAGATCAAGAAAAGTGCTTAATCATGTTAGACCACCTCAAACACACAAAAAGGCCCAGACACTTCTGCCTGGGCCCCTTTGAAAAAGAGAGGAAATATATCAAATATGATACATCAGAGATAAAAGAGGAAAACTCTCTGACATACCGTCTGTCTGTCTACTTTAAATTGTACAGGCCACTTTCTGCCTGATCTAACATTGCACTAAACAGTGCCTCGAACTTCTGCTTCATCTCCGGTTCTAACTGACTGAGCTTTGCATCGATTGGTGCAGCTTCCGGATTCAAACCAATAATCGTATTGGCATCTGTGCCAAGTGAAGTTGCTATCTTGTAAAGCGTATCAATACTAATGCCAATAGCCTCAGCCATTGTCTCCTGTATGTGACCACAACTCCTTCTTAATGCTTTCAATCTCTTTCCACTTTCCTTTACATCGTAATAAAACATAATTTCAACCTTCCTGGGAAAGACCAGGAAGGTTACATGCTCTACACCTGATAATAAAATTGCAGAGAACTGTTTCTTAACGAAAAAGAGACGCTAAGGGAAAACCAGTAAGTAAAACTACTTCTAACTGATCTTTCCCCTGCGTCTCTGGTGCTTCTACAGTTACCAAGAAACCAAAGGTAACTGCATGCCCTTATCAGGTGGGCTATTTAGTTTTCTATATGCCAGAATTATTGCATAGAATTTCTGACAATCAATTCGTTCTTAATACTCTGAATGTACCTTTCGGAACTTAAGGCATTTACCATTCATAAGCATAAGGAGAACGAAATCCTTTTCTAACTTGTTGTTCTTTTTTGTCTTCTGCAGTGCTTCCTTGTGAGCACTCTTCTTGCAGCTATTACACTTCATAGATAGTATTGCTGTCCCCCCGTAGTATTTAAACATCTGCTGATTGCAGCATCTGCAACGAAAAGAAATCTCCATAAGTTTTGTCATTCTCTCATTCACTTCCTTTACTCAGTATTCTTGTTTTTACAATAAATACCTGCTTGATAAGGGAAATAAATCTTGCAGATAAAATACCGGTTTTCCGTAGCACTACGAGTGGTGCCCCGGTATAAGCTGATCTTTTCTGTTCGAACGTATGTTCGCTACAAGTATTACTATACTATATTTTCATCCGGTTGTACACATCAAAAATGATGAATTTTGAAAAAAATTGAAAAAAGTTTTCCAACTACTCCGGATCATCTAATTCCTTGAAACCTCCAAACAGTTCTTCACCGTAACGCCAAAATATCTGGAAAGCCTTGCCGCACAAAGAAGATTAGGATTCTGTGATTTGCGTTCAATTCTACTAATAAGCTGCACATCTACGCCACTCTTCTCAGCCAGCTGAACCTGCGTAAGATTTATGCTCTTGCGCATCTCACAAAGATTATTGGAAAAAATAATATCGTTCTTCATCATACTGAATCCTCCTTGAATGTAAAAATAGTAAATGCTTCCGGTACGTAGGCACCCGGGTTGCCGGTTGAGCGAATGAAATTTGCCTGCTCTGACCGGACGGATTTCCGCTCCCACTTACCATTATACTCAGGTAACTGTACTAAAAGATGGACAGAATAAAGGCCACCCCGAACCGAAAAATATCGAAAAATATCCTGGATCTAGGATGACCTTTTATTATTCACGTCAAACTTTCATCTAATGCGTTCTATATTCATCCAATATTACAGCTGCACTTTCGTCATTACATTTAATAAGGTCATTTAAAATTCTTTCGTACGCTTCATGATAATCTTTGTCTAACTTAACCCTATTAGAATAATTAAGTAATGTCTTAAGTATAATTGATTTTAGGATAATAACACTGTTTTTATCTGCTATTTCACCTGTAACAGTTAATTCTTCAACTATATCAGAAAGAACAGGTAATACTTCCGGCAACAATTCATCAATTTTCATTTGATACATAGATAATACAATACCTTTTTCATGTCCACCACAATATTTTTTCCATAGTCCGCATAAAAACATTTTATCATTGTATGAGTATTTCGTTTGATATTTACACCAATTACTTCCAAAACGTTCATAATCAAAAATGAGTATTCTTTCCATTCCTTTTTTAACAAACGGCACTGGGATTTTATCAATATAGTCCTCAACATACTCAATACACTTTTGCAATTGTATCCTTTTTGCTTCATCATCGTACGAATCAAAGTATACCGCTCCAACATGTTCAAAAATAGAAATATACATCTTTACCGTATCATTACTAAATTCTTGATAATCCACATTATCAAACAGCAAATCTACAGCTTCTTTATAACTGCCTTTCTCATCGGTCAATTCTCTTTCTAACATTCTTTTCAAATCAAGCCTCTGATAATATGTATTCATAGTAGAGTCCAAATTATCATTACTAAGTTCTTTTATGAAGACACGTATAACCTCCTTCGCAAAATCAAAAAAATCTTCTTCTGATAATCTCAAACCCACATTCATTGCTGTAAAAAGTAAACCCGGATCCAATTCCTCAACGTTTACCCCTGATATTTCCATTACATTCTCTTTATACAGATAGTTTTCTACAATATCATCAAGCTCAGAAATATATACGTTTTCCCCATATGCTTTAATAATATCATCCGGTCTTGGAAAACCATGCGCAGCAGAAATAGTATACGTTTTTCCCTTACTTCTTTTCATTATTTTTTGATTATACGCTGAATGATTCCATTCATCATGCGCATAACAAATAATGGCATTAAAGAAAATATGTGCCACATCTGGATTGTTAAGAAAATAATTCGTAATAAGTTTTCGTAAAAGATCAATTTGTCCATTTCCACCACTTTGAACAATGCACATGAACATAAATTTCTTTAATCTGTTTCTAGTCACATTTTCTATATCCTTTTTGTATTGAGCCACCAAAACTATTGTCAATTTCAAATCCGCCATATAACTCTTTCCAGAAAGAATTTTCCATACGCGATCAAGCCACTTATCAACATATTCACTTCTTTTTTCTTTAGAAAGTTCATCATCCTTTAACACAATACACAGCGATAGAATATAATAATCCTCATATTGGATTATATCTTCTTGAGAAATCATCAACTCTTCTAGTTGCATTATTAGTCCTTGCATTTTCTGAATATCAGTTTCTTGATTAATAGCAGAATTTAAAGCAGTTAAAACTTCATTCTTAGGCTCAATTTTCTTCTCATTATCTTCAACTATCTTCAGAGTTTCTTTTGACAACTTTGCCTCTACTGAGATATATTTATTCTCTATGATATGTACAGTAGCCTCTCGCATATCCATCTTTTGAACTTGTAGCAAAGCATGTGCATCTTTTGGATTTATCTTACTATACAAAAAATCTAATACTCTTATACATCTTTCACCAATATCTTCCTTTTCAGCAGTCAGCTGATTCCATGCCATATAATCTTGTATTCCTTTAAAAACATTCTTTCTTGTTGGATACCTATCCTTTAAATCAGGAACTCCTACGGCCAACTTTATTTGATCAAGCAATAACTGCTTTTCTGGTGTCATAATATTATGCGCCTTCCACTGAACATCCCAGGATATAAGATCCAGACTAGAAGCTAAATCTATGGCATAGCCTGGTAAACTATCCTTAAATTCAAATCCTATATCCTCAATAACAGTAAGCAATATTATATTTTCTGATTTTCTCATTATCTGCTCTTTTATATACTTAGCTAGATAATTAAATAGTTCTGCATCTTCTTTATAAGTATGAAGCATTTGAATACCGCACTCTCTAAGCCAATAAACCATATCTCCTATTAATGTAGGCACTGTATTATCTACTCTCCCAGAAAACCACATTTCCATAGAACCAAGATATGTTTTCACAGACTGTTCTACGCTATCAAATATAATAATCTCTCTTACATCAGAGGAACTATGTAAGGAATAATTCTTTACTAATTTATTTAATAGAGATATTGTCCATTCTAAAGCGGATTTAAACTTCCTTAAATATATTAATCGAAGGAAGTTCTCATTATCTATACTATTATGTTTGTTATGATAATTCTTTCCTTCTCCATGTAATCCCCAACAAAAATCCAAGTTTAATTCATCTCTATACAATTGATAATTTACAACATCTCTCTTGTTATGTTTTAACCATAATGTCTCCGCAATTTCTAATAGTTCATCTAATAATTCATCTACTAAATGTACATTGACATGATCCAGCGTCCACGACATTATTTCTCTAGCAGTTTTTGATTTTTTTTCATCCTCAACATACTCTATTTGTATCTTTTTCCAAAAGTCACATAACCATGAATGTGCTTTTCGTGGGAGAGAATATATAATTTCCAATCTTGGTAATATATAATCCAGTACTTTTTCAGTTTGTACTACTAACTCATCCGATATAAAGGAATCAACATAATATCGCGCTATATTAAAAGAGTATTCATCAATTTCATCTTCACGAATAGCGGAATGTAAAACATAGTCAGTACATAATTTTATTATTTTCCCTTCCAAATAGTTGTTTTTATATAATTCATTTTTATATATAAGTTTAATCAATGCAAGGCGACCATACCCACATGCCTTTAATCTAAGAACAGAAATTGAATCATATTCGATAGAAAAAACCTCTCCCATTTCAAAGGCAAAACAATTTGTAATATTAATAAACTCCTCTACGTTTGGATAATCAATTATTTTGAGTTGTTGTTCATCAAAAAAGAATTTACAATACGGACTTTTTATCAATCCAATTATTGTATTTCTCCTCCATTCAGTTGTTATTCCATTATCAAAAACAAGGTGCGTAAGAAACTTATCCCTATTAGTTTTTGCTAGTAGTTTATTTGACACCCATATTTGATATCTTCGATAAGACCCTTGCCCCATCTTTTCAATACATTCAAAAAAAGCAGCGAAATTTCCCCTGCATAAATCAAATTCCTTATCAAACAACCTCTCAAAACAAATATCTTCATATATGTCATATTTTAATCTGACAAGATTATCATTATCTGTAACAACATTATTCGACTTTAAGAAAGAAAGAATTTTAGAATTAATTTCTTCAGAATTAATTCCTGGCATTAAACGAACAGAACGTTCTACTACCATTTTTTCTATAAGTGAAACAATGTCGTTTGTCTGAATTCCAATTTCGTTAGCCTTCTTATCTAAACAAATGCAATTTTTCCAAATATAATCTCTAAAACCATTAACATCTACAGATTTACCAAGATCAATCCCTTGCGAGATAATCACATCGATATAAAAAGGTGAACGAAGTAAATCTGAATACTTTCCAGTAGAAGACATATCTTTAATAACTGGGTATTTCTGTTCTAGCTGCCTTAATTCTCTATCCGTAATGTCCTCCACAATAAATCTCTTAATATCAAATAGTCCAAATATTTTTATAAAGGCACCCATATCACAAGTTCGGCACGAAGCTACAAAAGAAATACTAGGATATTTTTTTACTTCGTACAATAATGTTTGAAGTAACTCCTTTGTAGATTCGTTTGCACTAGAGATATACTCTAAAGCATCTAAATAAATAATAGTCTTCTTTTGACCAAGATATTTCAAAGCTTCTGCTACATTAATATCCCAAATATTATTTATACTATCACATGTTGCAATTTTGTCAGCACGAGCAAAAAGCACTCTTGGTTCTTCCAGTAATATTTTTTTACAAATTGCCGACTTTCCACTACCAGCATCACCACAAATAATCTTAAATTGAGAACCATCGTCTTTAATATTCTTAATCAACGAACTTCTATCGATTTCATATTCCCCATTTATATTTGTATTAATACTGGCTAGTCCAACATTTTTACTAACATCAAATATATTCAACAATTTTGCAGATATACTCTCTATGCCCTCAATCTCATATTTTAGTAAACTATATAATGCTTTTTGAAACTTTAAATCACTACGAGCTCTCTGTACAATCGCTGATGTCGATATTAGATTGTTTTTAACCGTAAACGGAAATCTTCCAATCTGTTCTTTTCCTACTAAATCTTTAACTTTATTTTCTGATTCATCGCTTAAAACAAAGAAAACGGGCGCATTGATTTTTTTCAATTCAGGATATTTTTCTTCTTCTAACGCAAGTAATGTTTTCCGTATTTTCCCCGAAATATCTGCCTGTGTACTAACTTGAACATAGACCTGTCCATCTTCAGACAATAAATCTACACAAGGATAATTCTTCTTAATCGTATTAAGGTTTATAAACTTTATCCCATACCATAAATTACATATTTCCTGTGCAAAAAGTTCGAATAACTGAGCCTCATCAAATAAACTATTCTTATTTGCTAGCTTTATTTTTGCCTCATATGCAGATATATATTCAACAATAAAATCAATGCGTTCCTTACTTCCTTCCAATATAATTCTCCTATCGATGTTTCTACAAACCTAATATATAATTAATTATTTTTCTTTATTCCGCCCACAGGAATATTATTTCCAATGATGGATGCATATGTCTACATAGTCATCAACTAATAATAAATATGCATATAGGCCTACTATTAACATTTTACCTACCAAATTATGCTCAATTCATCTACCAAATCCAGCCGAATATAAAAACGATGTATCCATATCTCCACCTCGGTAGTCTTTGACATCCTCTTTAACTGAATAAGCATTCTAGTTTTCAGTATTATTTCTTTAACAATAAAAAAACTCCTCCACAATTCCGTCAAGTTGAGCTCTGATAATTTCAAAATTCTGATTCAAGTCTAGAATTCTTATATCAATCGTATTTCCGCTCATCTTATACTTTTGATGCGGGACAACTTCTTCGTCCGTTTTTGCATACAATAGCATTCCCGATACCGTGTGCTCCGTCTCCTTAAGTTCCGCCTCTTTATTCTTAACATATGTAAATATCTGATACAGGTTATTAGAATGAATTGTATGTTTATCAAACTGCGACTGTGTTGTATGCTTATAATATTTCGCATCAATTATCAGCACATCATTCCCCTTTTGAAGATGAATATCTGTCTGCATAACTGGAAGCATTGTCGTAACACCATCATCTACAGACCATGGTATCTGTGCTGCTGAAACCTTCAACTGTGGAAAATGCTTGGCGTAATATTCTAACAAGAATTTTTCATAAAGTCTGCACATTCTCTGCTCATCAATAAAACTTGCCAGCTTATACTCTCCTGCATCAGTAGTAATGAGCATACCTTCCATTATTAATTGACATATGCTAATCAGCATTCGGTACGTTTGGTTATTGCGCTGAAATCTTATTGATGACCATCTGATTATAGATGGTTCTAACATATCTATGTTTGAAAAGAACAACATCTTCTTTTTCAAATCATCTTTATACTCCGCCTTAACCTTTGCGTTTCTGAGTAATATAACTACTGTTGTCTTAATAATCTGATTAAACAAGTTATTCTCTGATAATTCATCATAATTACAAGTTAACATCCTCTTATGTGCTAGCTTGTTTTTTATGGTTCCAGGCATGTCAATCTTACCACGCATAACAGGCATATCTTCTTGACGATTTATGTATTCTCTGTACAATCCCTGCTTTAGCTGTAAGCCAATTCCTTTTGCTAGAATCGCAGCCAATAAATCATACATTTCATCAAATGATTCAACCGCAACATTCTTATAAACATCTTGGTTTAAGGTTTGAAAAGCATAAGAAAGCATATAATATATATTTTTTATTAATATATTCTTATCTTTCGTCATTGAAATACCCCATGCAATATATTTTCCCAACGCTGTAGTTTTTCGTTTTCATCAAACCAATATTCACTAAGCATTGGTAAAATATCATACTCTACAACATCTTTCATCCATTCATCTGTACACTCTTCTGCATTACAAAAATAACTATGACCAATGCAAAAACCTTTGCCAAGTGACTTTTCATTGATTATTTCATTATTAAGTTCTTTTATTCGATTAATTAAAGCATCAAACGTCTCATTATTGAAAGTCTTTTGATATTCTATGAATCCTTCTGAATCAAAACCGGGATTCATATCAAAGAAACTAAATCGGCGTCTTAAAGCATAATCGATCATCGCTAAACTTCTATCAGCTGTATTCATCATCCCAATAATATGAAGATTACTTGGTACTGAAAAACCTACTCCGTTATATGCGAGAGTTGCTTCTTTATCTCGATAATCAGATTCTATTAGCATTAACAATTCACCAAAGATTTTACTTAAATTGCCACGATTAATCTCATCTATTATAAAGAAATAATCTTTTTCCGGATGATTACTTGCCTTGCGACAGAATTGATAAAAAATTCCGTATTTAAGTTCAAATCCATCTTCTACAGGTTTATATCCCATAATAAAATCTTCATATGAATAATTCTGATGGAACTGTACAAATTCAATTCTATCTTCGTCCTTTTCACCCATCAGAGAATAAGCCAGTCTTTTGGCAGCATAAGTCTTTCCAACTCCAGGTGCACCCTGAAGAATAATATTCTTTTTCTTCTTTAATACTGCTACTAATCTATCGTATTTTGCCTCAGATATATAAACATCTTTTAAAAATTCATCTTTATCATATTTTTCTTTTTCATCTTCCGATTGTGCTGGATTATATTCTCTAATCATATCAAGAATAAACTCATATTCCCCTTTAGTCAGTTTGAATAAACTTCCCTGCTGATTAGAAAGATATTCCATTTTTTCAAGTTCATCGCATTCTTTTAAAGTACTAAAATCAATTGGATTAGATAAGCCTTCCAGTTTTTCGAAGTAGATTTTTTCTCCATCTTGTTCTGCGCTAACTTTTAACAATGCTACAATCTGTTTTACCGGTGTTGATTCATAACCAATAATCATATCACCAGCTTTAGCATCTAAGAAATTTTGAAAAATACGTCTTTTATTGCCATTGTTATTGTAAAGTGTATAATCCTGTATATCTCCTACCGGCATACTTGCCATACTCCAGATTTTAGGATTAGCATTTAAGAACCAATAATTGTGTTCTTTTTCTTCCTCTGAGAACAGTTTTATATTAGATAAATCTATTCTTCCAAGTGCCTCTTTTAATTCGTCTCTGAGTTTCCAAATATATCCACCTTTATCGTCTTTCCCGGCACTTTTGCCGACATATAAAATTGGCCACCATCTACTGTTCTCTTCATTTCTAGGCATAACAGGGCACTTTGTTTTCTGATGTATTCTTTTAGCCAGTTTGGATGATCCCAAATTGTAAAAACCTATGCTTTCTCCATATTTAATGGATAACTGAGTACATGTGGCTTGACCACCATAGTCAAGCATCCTTTTCATTATCGCAAGACTATTATATGTAAAGACATTATTATCACTTAGTAGTCCTTCCCAATCATCAACAGTTAAAGCTGGAGTATATTCAACTGGAAACCATTCATTAGTTCCTATTTCTCCATCATGTAATCGCCTACTAATAAAAAATCCTACATCAATTGTAAGCGTCTTTAATTTTGGATCAGGATAACAATTGCTCAAATCTTGTGACTTAAATAATTTAACTAGTTCTTCATCTTTAATTAATTCTTCGCATATTTCATTATAAAATGTAAAAAAGTTTCGAATATTATCTGCATACGCTCCTTTTTTGAAAACAAAAGTGCTCTCTAATTCATTTGATACAGCCTTAACCTCACTTAGCTTGTAAATATAATACTTATCAGGATAGCGTAACCACAAATAAGTAGAAATAGCATTTTCATATTGATAATGCTGAGATGCACCATTTCCATATTTTTCAAGAAGTATATTTGACTTTTGCTTAAACGAATCAATACGTTCATAAACATCTTTTGTTTCATCAAACAGTTCTATAAACATAGCTCGTACTTCTTCTTTATTGATTTTAGCAAACTCAGCAATCATTCCTGCCGGATAATAATTGTATGATGTCAGCAAGTTTGCTGTCTCCGCAAAAGCCTTAGCTAACATGTCAGCAAAATCATCAGCATTAATGTTCCAATTATCTTGAAAGCACTTAACAGCTTCCCATTTATACTTTTCATCAGGCCATATTTCTTTTTCAAATCGTTTCTTATATTCACTTAATGCAGAGTTTAATCTAAACTTTTCAAACATTTTAATCACCACCTTTTAAGATTATTATAGCCACTTATATATTTCTCCAAATAAAATCTAATATCTCTCTTTTTATAATTTGCCAAAGTATATTTATCTATTATTCTACCTTGGCAATATTTATTTCTTGCTAATTATCAGCGTAAGTATTTTCACTATCACTTACTTATAGACCTGATAATGTTCTCATCACCAAATCTACATCCTTGTTTTCGAGTTCCTGTATAATGTGCAAGTATGTCTTTTGCGTTGTAGTCATACTCGCATGTCCTAACCTTCTTGCCACGCTTGCAATCGACACTCCAGCAAACAATAGCAATGAAGCGTGAGTATGCCTAAGTCCGTGAATTGAAATAACTGAAATACCACACTCATTACAATGTCTTGCTAAAGCATCATTAACTGTAGAATTATATATTTTTGATTTGCCTACAAAAATAGGCTTATCTTCTGGCAATCCTTTAATCAATTCAGAGAATTTTACAACAATTTGCCAATCTATCTGTATTTTCCTTACAGACGATTGATTCTTCGTTGGCATAAATCCTCCATCACCTTTATAATCCCAAGTTTTACTAATAGACAATGTTTGCCTTGCAAAATCAAAGTCTCCCGGTGTAATTGCCAACGCTTCCGAAAATCTCATTCCTGTCTTAGCAACTAATAAAATAAACCAATCCCAATTTGCACTTTCCTCTAGTTTAAGATTTGCAATCAAAGTGTGTAACTCAAATTGGTTCAAATATTTGATTTTTTTGGTTCTTGGCGTCTTGCCTTTTATAATTGCTTTTCTTGTTGGATCCCTTTCAATTAATCCTTCGTCAACTGCATCTAATACTGCACCCTTTAATTGGTGATGAAAGTCCAATGTTGTTTGTCTCTCATGATACTTTGCATATTCATTTAACAATGATTGGTAAGCCGTCCTTGTAACATCAGATATTACTAATTTTGGAGCAAGACGTTTAACCCATTTTAGAGTCATTAGATATTTAGCCATAGTGGCTTCTCTAATTGCTCCTTTTTTATATACATCAATCCATTGTTCATAATACTCATAGAATAACGATTCGTTGTTTATATCATTTAGCATAAGCTACCTCCATTTCTTGAAAATACTTACGCTGATACAAACAATAGTCTTATAAATCATATTCTACCATAATAACTACATCCTTACGATACATCTAAACGAATAACATATCTTTTTTAGTATTTTTTTACTACACTGATGAAGGGTGATAAGGTTATCGTACATTGTTATATACTGTGCAATACGCTCCTGCTCCTTAGTATTTGGGAACGGTATTGTTAGGTCTTTTATTTCCTCATTATGTATATGTACTACTGACTTTCCTTGAGCTTTTCTGGCAAGTTCTTTTTGTGAAGCACCATTCGAAATTGACAGTGCTAAAAATGTAGTATTTATATCATCATTTGGGGTAATCACATTAAGATCACCACCCAACAAAATCCCTGATTTTACAACGGCTGAAGCCCTCGCAATATCTTCTGCCGACTCTCCAGATGCAGGTACTATTACTTCACGTCCTGTGCTATATAAACTACCTTCTTTTGCCTCAACAAATGTGTCTACCTCGTCAATGGCCGTTTCATATTTTGTATATAGTCTTCCATACAAAATAATAGGTTCGCCATCTTCGATCAGGTCTCCTTTAGAGTACCCTTTTCCTTTAGAAAATGATGCTACTTCAGATAGCTTACGCTGTTCCCAATCATCAACAAATCCATCGAATCTTATATTAGGTGTATTATTCATAATTACACCTCCTTAAATAAATTCATCAATTCATTAACCGCTTGTTCTGTTTCGATATTGTTAAAAGTCAAATCGCCCATCATTTCTAATAAATTATTATTACATTCTAATATTTCTTTATTAGTTTCCTTTATTTTTAAATTTAATTCTCTTAAATCAATTTCCGGCTCTGGCTCTGTTGTATCAACATATCTTGGTATATTTAAATTATAATCATTTTCAACAATATCTTCAAAACTAGCTAAATACGCTTCTTTATCAACAGTTTTTCTCTTTTTATACAAATCAACAACATGATCTATATGCTCTTCCAACATTACATTTTGTTTCTTTTCCTTAGCAAAATTCTTAGAGGCATCAATAAACAATACGTCTCTTCCTTCTCTGTGTTTCTTTAAAACAATAATACACGTTGGTATTGACGTATTATAAAACATATTTCCTGGAAGACCTATAACCGCATATATAGAACCATTTTCTAATAATGTTTTTCTAATTGTTCCCTCAGAACCTCCTCTAAACAATACTCCATGAGGTAAAACAATTGCCATTGTTCCACTATGTTTCAAATGATAAAATCCATGTAGCAAAAACGCATAATCTGCTTTAGATTTAGGAGCTAGTTTACCACCATAATCCATAAATCTTTCGTCTTGCTTAAATCCCTCTGCAGCTGACCAGCCTGCTGAATAAGGTGGATTCATTGTAACAAGATCAAATTCTGTTTCTTCATCTGTAGGCCAGTCTGCATCTAGTGTGTCGCCATTTCTTAAATGCTGATTCTCTGGAAGAATACCATGTAAAAACATATTCATTCTTGCCAAATTATAAGTACTTGTCATTAATTCTTGGCCATAGTATTTTATGTAATCAGGTTCAGAAGAATAGTTCTTCGCACTTAACATTAATGAGCCTGATCCCATACAAGGATCGTATACCTGTAATCCTTTTTTGTTTTCCTGTCCATCAATAGCTATTCTACATAAAATCTGAGCTGGTCCATGAGGAGTATAGAATTCTCCTGCTTTTTTTCCAGTTTCAGATGCAAACTGTCCGATTAAATATTCGTATGCATCACCCAGTACATCTCCTTTTGTATTTATTAAATCTGCTTCATCTAATACTTTAACTAATTCAGCAATAGTTGCACTCTGCTTTTGATCTCCAGTACCTAATCTTACAGAATATAAATCCACATCAGCAAACAAACCTTCAAATAAAACATCTGATTCTTCAATTCTATTAAATGCTGCTTGCAACTTTTCTCTGTTAAAATTGTTATTCTTTGCATCATTTACAATACTTACGTATGTCATTTCAGGTTCCAATACGTAATGTAAAGAATTCTTTAATTCGTTCAAGAAGTCTTTCGCATCTTCACTATTAATAATTTCTTCATATGCCTTTTGTGCCTCCTCTAAACTTTCAGGCATCTCATCATTTATCAAGTCATAAGCTCTAACCAAAAAGGAATCTGACAAATACTTATAAAACACCAATGCTAATAAATATGTCTTATAATCATTTGCATCCATCTTACCTCTTAAAACATCTGCTCCATTCCATAATACTTTTATTAAATCTGATTTGTTATTCATTTTTTTCCTCCTCTATACTTCTAATCACTTCTATTGTTGCAATATATACTTGTTCTGCTTGTTGTTGCATTAAGTACTTTTTTATAACAGATTCTTTATATATTTTTCCTATTGTTATTTGTTCTTTTAAACTAGGTATTGTTATTTCAAAATCACCTATTGTCCCTATATTCAATTTTTTTACCGATTGAGTTGATCCTTGGTGATACCTATTTATCTGATTTCTAAACTGTTTGCTCTCATTAAATTGATAACAAAAATACCACGGATCTAAAACTGTATTATCAAATTCGCACTTTAAAAAATTTGAAGTAATACACTTTTTTGAATTTTCAACTGATATTGGCGCCGCCGTAGACTTCATAAGATTTATAATACAACTTCCAATATTATCTGTACTATTTATACATTTTAAGTCACTATCAAAATCTTCCGGTCTATAAATATTAGCCGAAGCATCTAACCTTGTAGTGTTTTTTCCTAACGTCAAATCCACAATATCTTTTAATAACATGCGTCCTCCTTTCTTATGTACTTTAGCTAAATTACATTTTTAGAATAACTCTCTTTTTTTTATTTGTCAACATGTAATTTAATTAAATTACGGGAGCATTGGTGTTTATTAATTTTATAAAAAGGACGCTCAAACCTTAGTCTAAGCGCCCCAATTAACTTCTTTACTTTTTCATTGCCTCAATTCTTTCTAACTCTCTACTCGCTGCAATCATACCTCTAACAACATTTCCAATAAAGATTTCAGTTCCAGCATAAGAGGAATACTCGTCAACTGATATAGGATCCTTTTCTCTAATCTCCTGAATTTTATTTTTTACAAACGCCTCATATTCAGGGTCAGATTCAAGTGTATTCAAGCCGTTTATCTTATCTGTAATCTTTTTGATTTCTTTTTCAGTCAATGAACTTTTAGCATCAACACTAGCACCACTTCCAATAGGATTCGTCTGAGTTGCTCTGACCATTGTCATCAATGATGCTGCCATTTCTCTTTGATCATCTGTAAAGTTGTATTCATTCATCATGTCATAGTAAGTTTTAAGCGTTACTTTTACCTGAAGAGTCTTGGTAGTTTTCTTCTTTTTACCTTTGCCCTTCGTCTTTGTAACAATCTCTGTAGAATACTTACACATATCATCAAATACCGCTTTCAGATTCTTCTTGTTTTCATCATTCATTTCGATAGCTGTATTTCCATAGCCGAACTTGACCATATAAATAATCATGATATCCATGTAGTTATCTGGCTGTCCGGAGCCTTCATAATCTACATAGATAATCTTGCCCTCATCAGCGTCCTTATGCTCTGTTGCCAGCTTGTTAATCTCAGTTTTAAAATCAACCATATATGATGCAGTGACGCTTCTAACAGTGTCCTCTGCTTCAAGTGGTGGCAATAAAAACGCCAATGGCGAGTTATATGCCACAGCTACTACTGCTCCGGTTAAAGCGCCTGTAGCCGCAACAATCAACATAGTCGGTAATACAATCGGCATAACCAACATTGCAACTTTTCTGGCGACAAATTTAATCTTGTGAACCACCAAGTCCTTCATAAGTTTTAAAAGATTATCTTTCTGATTATCCTGTGCATTTAACTTATCTTTAAAAAACTTAAGCATTCTCATTCGTCGCTCTGCCTGATGAAACTTGATATCAACCATCTCTCCTGCAACTTCGCCTGCAGCATAACCGATAGCCATTCCTACGGGTCCTCCAGCTGCACCTGCCGCAGTAGTCCCAATCTTTGTGGCAACCTTTGCTGTAAGTTTGGCTGTTTCTTTTGTCGTTTCCTTGGCAACCTTCTTAGTTGTTTTCTTGGCAATCTTTTTAGAAGACTTCTTGGCTTTGTTCTTAGCCATCTGTTTTCCTCTCTTCTTAACTTGGCGACCAGCCATCTGAGACCATTCCTTTTTAGTAATGCCAGGCCTCTTACGAATCTTTGATACAGCATCCTTAGTCTTCTTAATCTTCGAAGCAGTTCCTACTGCTACGTCTCTTTCCAGATCCATAACAGCCTTAATATCATCTCCTCCTTCAATGTGATCTGATACCTTATCTGCTCCCATAGAAGCACCGACTCCTAAAGCACTCTTTGATCTACGACCAAACTTCTTAATTGTCGAATCACCTTTTTTACTTATCGTCCGGTCTCTCTGTCTATGGACTACCTTCTCCTTTGTTTCCTCCTTCTTAATTTCCATTACTGTCCTTTCCCTGTAAAAAAGCAAAAAAGATGCCTTCCACTACGCACTAATACTACGTAATTTGAAAGACATCTTTTATGATTCTTATTATAACTATATTCAATTGTTTTGTCGCTCACTCTCATGGTAAAAATCAATTATTTTTTACCATAACAGTGATATTTTAAAATTATTTTAAATAATTAGGATCTTCTGCCAGCCATTTGGTAAATACGTCAATATAATGTCCTGATGCATCTAATTCATTAATACCAGCAGTGCCTTTAGCCTGAATGAGCTCTAATTCAAATTCTTTAAATGCCACATGACCAATTTGATCCATTCTAGAATCAATGTCACCGGACACAGCCAAGAAAACCGCCAATCTTTCAATAGGCATTTCATCAATGGACTTTTTTAGCTTTTTCTTGATTTTTTCAACTCTGTTCACACTCTTAACCTCCTATTTATGATAGTTAGAGTATATAAGATTCAGTTAAATTGTGTACTATATCAAAACATAAACTTTTCCAACTATTTTCTAATCTTGATTTTTTTACACTTACTCCATGGACCAACCTCTGTTCCTTTTATAGCACAAACTCTTACAAAATACGTAGTGTTCTTTCTCAATTTTTTGATTTTATAATAATTATTTTTTATTGTTTTAGTTTTTAGGTTCTTTTTAAATTTTCTATCTGTTGCACACTGTATTTTATATTTTTTTGCTCCTCTAATTTTTTTAAACTTTATAGTAAGCATCTTTTTAGAATTATTCTTTACCTTTAAGTTCTTTACTTTAGGCAGAGCGCTACTATCATCTGCTATTTTTACACTGATACTTACTTGAATAGTTTTCTTTATTCCATCACTAATAAAAGTTACAGTTATTGACTTGGTGTTGGCAAATAAAGGAGAAGATGTATCAACACTGTAGTTTACGTTATTTTCAGTTATTGTTTCAACATAACCGTTTGACCAAATCTTTTTATAATTTGCCTTTACAACTAACCCTTCTTTATTGAATCTTTCACCTTCTATATAAGATGTCTTTGTAGGTAAGCTTACCACTTCAATGCTTTCTAATGTCGTGCTTATTACATATGCTCTAACACTTATTGGTTGCTCTGTTCTTTTTGTCACTCCACCAGCAGAAACAGTAACTGTAACTGAAGTATCAGCTGTAGTTAATTGCTTTGAAGTATCAACGCTGTAAGAAACATTTTGTTTTGTAACTGTTCTTCTGCTTCCATTTGACCACACTTGAGAATATGTAGCGTCAACTTTCATACCATACTTTTCAAATGTTTCACCCTCGTTATACTCTGTCTTTCTCGGTGGCGATACTATAGAAATGCCTGTCAATGTTTCAGAAATCAATGTTGGATTCACAGTTATTTCCTGATCAACTATTTTTGTGATGCCACCCTCAGTATACGAAATTCTGACATAATCATCATTACAAGATAATGGATTTGATACCTGTATTTGATAATTTGATATCGCAACTTTTCTATCCTTCTTCGAGCCGTTACTGTATGTGCATTCATAAATTGCATTAACTACTAATCCATTTTTTTCAAATACATCTCCTTCATTGTATATCACTCTATATGGAGGATTAGCAACTTCTAACCCCTTATAGACACTCGATACAGGAACCTCATCTTTCATAATCATTAAATCTGCTAGAATCAAACTATTTGTATTAAAAGTAGATACAGAACTATAGCCTTCAGCGTCTTCACACTTAGACTTCAAATCACTATAAACTGAGGTTTCCGGATATCGTAGATTATAATCTTCAACTTTTATAACCCACTTGTAAGCATTTGAACTACTCCAATCGGTTATACTGTTACCTTCATTTATCAAATCATTGATATTGTTGTATATAATATTATTTGTTTCATCTAATAAATACGATAAATAGCCTACAATTATATTATATTTATTAAAAGTAGAAACCGACGAGTAACCTTTTGCGTCTTTTACTTCTGCCTTGATTTTATTTGAAATAGAATAATCTTCATAATTTGATATTGCTTTTTGTATATCAATTAGCCACTTGTAAGCTTCTGGATCATCGTATGAACTAATCTTTTTTGCGTCATTTAAAAGTGCGTTTATGTTTTTTGTTCCACTATTATTTAATTCATCTTTCAGATTTTCAAGATAACCTAATATAATATTTTTCTTGTTAAACGTAGAGATTCTAGTATAACCTTTAGCATCATTTGCTTCTTTTTTTATGTCGTTGTATACATAAGAATTCGGATAATTTTCATTAAAATTAATTACCTTATTTATCCATACGAATGCACTGGCGCTAGAATCATCACTTATACTTCTTCCCTCTGAAATAATGCTTTCCAACGTAGAAACATTACCGTCCGCTGCCTTAGCAAACGATATATTACTCGTAAATATAATTGTCAAAATAAGTAATAAAGATATTATTTTTTTCATAATCGTGTCTCCTTTCATTTCCTTATACGGTCCTAGTACATAAATATATTATTCTTGATAGCTTAATACATCATTAACTGCATATAACTATTAGATGTTAG
>JAEEGL014836632.1_pt1 | contig 23698 bp, 19 predicted proteins | sample 9134231 | NCBI WGS metagenome assembly JAEEGL01 (sample SAMN16246548, study PRJNA631951) | gut metagenome | biome: gut microbiome; feature: rumen; material: fiber-attached | host: Bos | place: Iran: Karaj | collected 2018-10 | reverse complement strand
GCTTTGGCGTCGCCCCGGTACACGTCAATCACGTAGGTCAGCAGCTGGAAGGTGTAGAATGAGATTCCGATGGGCAGCGCGATCCGCTGCACCAGTTCCGGCACCTCGCCGAAGATCGAGCATACGAGCCCTGCGTACTTGAACACGCCGATCAGCAGCAGGTCAATCGCGGTTGCGAGGGCCAGCCAGGCCTTTCTCTCTCCCGGATACTCCGCGATGTCGATCCGGAGCGCGCAGAACCAGTCCACCGCTGCCATCAGCATCAGCAGCAGCACGTACTTGGGCTCGCCCCAGGCGTAGAAGATCAGCGAGAAGACCAGCAGCGAAATGTTCTTCGCCTTCAGGCTTCTGCACAGCGTATACGCCAGCAGCGACAGCGGAAGAAACGCGTAGATAAAAATGAGACTGGAAAAGACCATGTTTCCTCTCAGGATCCTTTCTTATCTTTGCCTGCCGGAAAAGAGAACGGATTCCGACAATTTTACCCCGGAATTATACGTCAAGATCTCTCAAAAAGCAATAACAGCGTGCAAAATCCCGCCGGTTTCGGCGGGATTCTCTGTGTTTTACTGGCTTTTTCAATGCGGGGCTGTGCTGTTTCCGGGTTTCTCTCTGTCTGCGCTTTTGTCGGTTGGCGGCTCAGTAGTCGAAGGTCCCGGAGAACACCGCGGTCGCGCCGCCGGTCAAAAGCACGCGGTCGTCGCTGTAGTTCACGGTCAGATCGCCCCCGGGGAGCGTCACCTTCACGTCCGTCCCCCTGTCGCAGAAGCCGCTCTCCACCGCGGCCACCACCGCGGCGCAGGCGCCGGTGCCGCAGGCCAGGGTCTGGCCGCTGCCGCGCTCCCACACCCGCATCCTGAGGGCGGTCCGGCTCACCACCCGCACAAACTCCGCGTTTACCCGCTCGGGGAAGAGATCGGCGTGCTCAAACTGCGGGCCGATGGTCTCCAGGTCCAGGGTGTCGATGTTGTCGCAGAAGACGACGCAGTGGGGGTTGCCCACCGAGAGGCAGGTGACCTTCCACTCGCGGCCGGCGATCTGCACCGGGCTCTGGACAAGGCGCTTCTCGTCCGTGAGGACCGGAACCTCCGCCGGGACGAGGCTGGCCTGTCCCATGTCCACCGTGACCGAGCTCACGATGCCGTCGCGGCAAAAGAGCCGCAGATGCCGCAGGCCGCCCGCGGTCTCGACGGTGAGAAATTCCGTCCGGAGGTATCCCCTGTCATAGAGGTATTTCCCGATGCAGCGCAGGTTGTTCCCCGCCATCAGGCCCTCGCTGCCGTCGCGGTTGAAGCTGCGCATCTTCACGTCCGCCACCGAGGACTCCTCCATCAGGACGATTCCGTCTGCGCCGATGCCGTAATGCGGCTGGCAGAGGGACACGCAGAGGGACTCCGGACACGAGATCTTCCCGTCGAAGTTCTCGATGAAGATATAGTCGTTGCCGCAGTCCTGCATCTTGGTGAAGGGGATGCTCTGCCGCCAGCGGCGCATCCGGTTCAGGTCCACGAGCTCGGTGTTGCTCTCGTGGTAGCGCCCCGCGATGCTGTCGGCGAGGGCGTTCGCAGTGTCCAGCGAGGTCAGGCACGGAATTCCCAGCTGCATGGCGCGCCGGTGGAGGGCGATGTAGTCCCCCATGGTGCCGTCCTTCACCGCGCCGGTATAGACGATCAGCTCGAGCGCCTTCTCCTTCGCCGTGTCGGCCGCGTCCGCCGTGAGCAGGCTCTCCGGCTCGAAGACCTCCGCCGGCATTCCCGCGTCCGCGATGGCCGCGGCAGTTCCCTCGGTGGCGAAAAGCTTCAGACCGAGGTCGTGGAAGCGCCTCGCGAGTGCGAGGATCTCGGGATAGTCCGCGGTCTCGACGCTGAGCAGCACCCCGCTCCCCGCCTTCGGCAGGCGGAAGCCCGCCGCCGTGAGGCCCTTGAACATGGCCTCGGCAAAGCTCCGTCCGATGCCCAGCACCTCGCCCGTGGACTTCATCTCCGGGCCGAGGATGGAGTTTGCGTCCGAGAGCTTCTCAAAGGAAAAGACCGGGACTTTTACCGCGGTATAGGGCGGCGTATGCGCAAGCCCGGTCCCGCAGCCGAGCTCGGCAAGCTTTGCCCCCAGCATGATGCGGGAGGCGAGGTCCACCATGTTGATCCCCGTGACCTTGCTGATATAGGGGACGGTCCGGCTCGCCCGGGGATTGACCTCGATGACGTAGAGCTCGCCTTCAAAAATCAGGTACTGGATATTCACCAGCCCCCGGGTCCCCAGCGCCAGCGCCAGCTGCTCCGACACGCGGCAGATCCGCTCGCGCAGCTTGTCGCTGAGGTTATAGGGCGGGTAAACCGCGATGGAATCGCCGCTGTGCACGCCGGCGCGCTCGATGTGCTCCATGATGCCGGGGATCAGCACCTGCTCGCCGTCGGAGATCACGTCCACCTCCAGCTCGGTGCCGGGCATATACTTGTCCACCAGCACCGGGTTTTCGATCCCCTGCGCGAGGATGCTGCGCATATAGTGCGCGGTGGTCTGCGCGTCCCGGGCGATGCACATATTCTGCCCGCCGATGACGTAGGACGGGCGCAGCAGCACCGGATAGCCGAGGCTCCCGGCGGCGTCGAGCGCCTCGTCCAGACTGCGGACGCCCCGCCCGCGCGGGCGGCGGACGCCGATGCGCTCGAGAAGCGCGTCAAAGCGCGCCCGGTCCTCCGCCAGATCGATCCCGTCGGCGGAGGTGCCGAGGATCCGGACGCCCCGGTCGTGGAGGAAGCGGGTCAGCTTGATCGCCGTCTGGCCGCCGAAGGCGACCACCACGCCGACGGGCTTTTCCACCCGGACGATATTCCACACGTCCTCCGGGCAGAGCGGCTCGAAGTACAGCCGGTCGGCGGTGTCGTAGTCGGTGGAGACGGTCTCGGGGTTGTTATTGACGATGACCACGTCATAGCCCATCTCCCGCAGCGTCCAGACACAATGGACGCTGCTGTAATCGAATTCAATGCCCTGTCCGATGCGGATCGGCCCCGAGCCGAGCACCATGACGACGTCCCGGCCGCTGCGGCGGAAGCTCCGGCTCTCGCATTCCTCGTCGAAGCAGGAGTAGAAATAGGGCGTCTGCGCGTCAAACTCCGCACTGCAGGTGTCCACCATCTTATAGCGCATGGGCATGCCCGGCAGCGCCGCCCCCGGGCAGAGGCGGCGCAGCGCGGAGTCCGGGTAGCCCAGGCGCTTGGCCTCGGCGTAGTCCTCCGCGGTGACGCCGCCGCGCTGCAGGCGCGCTTCAAAGTCCGCAAGGGCGCGCAGCCGGTACAAAAACCAGCGGTCGATCCCGGTCAGCGCGTGAAGGCGCTCCACGTCCACGCCCGCCTTGAGCGCTTCAAACAAGGTGAAGAGCCGGTGGTCGTCCTGCTGCGTCAGCCGCTGTTCCAGGGGCAGGTCGGACAGCGGCGGGGCGTTGAGGCTGTCGAGTCCGATCTCCGCGCCGCGCACGGCCTTCATGAGCGCCGCCTCGAAGTTCGGGGCGATCGCCATGACCTCGCCCGTCGCCTTCATCTGCGTGCCCAGGGTCCGGCTGCTGCCCGCAAATTTGTCGAAAGGCCATTTCGGCAGCTTCACCACCACGTAGTCGAGCGCAGGCTCGAAGCACGCGCAGGTTTTGCCGGTGATGTCGTTGGGGATCTCGTCGAGGGTGTAGCCGAGCGCGATGCGCGTGCTGATCTTGGCGATGGGATAGCCCGTGGCCTTGGAGGCCAGCGCCGAGGAGCGGCTCACGCGGGGGTTGACCTCGATCACCGCGTACGCAAAGCTGTTCGGGTCCAGCGCGAACTGGCAGTTGCAGCCGCCTACGATCCCGAGCGCGGTGATGATGTCCAGCGCCGCCGAGCGCAGCATCTGGTACTCCCTGTCCGCGAGCGTCAGGGCGGGCGCCACGACAAGGGAATCCCCCGTGTGGATGCCCACCGGGTCGAAGTTCTCCATGGAGCAGACCGCGATCACGTTTCCCGCGCTGTCGCGCATGGTCTCGAACTCGATCTCCTTCCAGCCTGCGATGCACTTTTCCACCAGGATCTGGTGGATCGGCGACTGGTCGAGGCCGCTTCTGGCGATGAGGCGCAGAGCTTCCTCGTCCGCGGCGATCCCGCCGCCGCTGCCGCCCAGGGTATAGGCCGGGCGTACGATGACCGGGTAGCCGATTTCGGCGGCGATCTGCAGAGCCGCGTCCAGCTCCTCCGCCGTGGCGGAGGGGATCACCGGCTGCCCCATGGCCTGTAAGGTGTCCCGGAAGCGTTGCCGGTCCTCGGCCCTTTCGATCGCCTCGATATCCGAGCCGAGCAGGCGCACGCCGTATTTCTCCAGCGTCCCGTCGCGGCTGAGCTGCATGGCGACGGTCAGGCCGGTCTGACCGCCCAGCCCCGCCAGCAGCCCGTCCGGACGCTCTTTTTCGATGATGCGCGCCACGGTCTGCGCCGTCAGCGGCTCGAGGTAGATCGCGTCGGCCAGGTCCTTGTCGGTCATGATCGTAGCCGGGTTGGAGTTGACGAGAACCGTCTGTACGCCTTCCTGACGCAGCACCCGGCAGGCCTGCGCCCCGGCGTAGTCGAATTCCGCCGCCTGGCCGATGACGATGGGGCCGGAGCCGATCACCAGCACCTTGCGGATGCTTTTATCCCTGGGCATAGGCTTCTCCTCCCATCATGGCCAGAAAGCGGTCGAACAAAAAGCCGCAATCCCGCGGCCCGGCATGGGCCTCGGGGTGGAACTGTACGGTAAAGCAGCCGAGGGCGGGATAGTCCAGCCCCTCGCAGCTCAGGTCGTTGGCGTTGACAAAGCTCAGCTTCGCGCGCCCCGCCATGCTCTCGCTGCGCACGGCGTAGCCGTGGTTCTGGCTCGTGATGAAGCAGCGGCCGTCAGACAAGCGGCGTACGGGCTGGTTTGCGCCCCGGTGGCCGTATTTGAGCTTGACGGTCTCGCCGCCCGCGGCCAGCGCCGCGAGCTGGTGGCCGAGGCAGATGCCGAAGATGGGCAGCTTCCCCAGCAGCCTGCGAATCTGTGCGATCTCGTAGCTGTTTTCCGCCGGGTCGCCGGGGCCGTTGGAGAGCATGAGCCCGTCCGGATGCAGCGCCAGCACCTCCTCGGCGGGCGTGTCGTGGGGCAGCACCGTCACGCGGCAGCCGCGCGACGCCAGGCTTTCGAGGATGCTGCGCTTCGCGCCGTAATCGAGCAGCGCCACGTGGAAGCGCTCCTCTCCTTGCGCGGGCAGCTCCCGCCGCCCGCCGCCCGCCAGCGCGACCGCGTGCGCCACCCGGTAGGCCCGGATGGCGCTGAGATCATCGGGCACGCTGCGGCAGATACGGGCGTTCATCACGCCCTCCTCGCGCAGCAGCCGCGTGATCGCACGGGTATCCACCCCGCAGACGCCGGGGATGCCGCGCTCCTTCAGATAGTCGTCCAGACAGGCTGCGCTGCGGAAATTGGACGGCCTGTCGCACAGCTCGCGCACCACGTAGCCGCGGGCGAAAGAATCCCCCTCGAAATCTGCGGGGATGAGCCCGTAGTTTCCGATCAGGGGGAAGGTCTGCAAGATGATCTGCCCGGCGTAGCTGGGGTCCGTCAGGGTCTCCAGATAGCCGGTCATGCCGGTGGTGAACACCAGCTCTCCGGTGCTCTCCCCCGGCGCGCCGATGCGCCGGCCGGGGAAGACCAGTCCGTTGCTCAAAACAAGATATGCCTTTTCCATGTCATTGCTCCCGAAAACGGCGGCGGCCTCCTATAAGGTCGCGGCCATGACCGCCTTGATGGTGTGCATCCGGTTTTCCGCCTCGTCAAAGACGATCGACTGCGGCCCCTCAAAGACCTCGTTCGTGACCTCCATGGCCTCCAGACCGAATTTTTCATACACCGCGAGACCGTTTTCCGTCTCCAGGTCATGGTAGGAGGGCAGGCAGTGCATAAAGCGGCATTGGCTTCCCGCCGCCGCCATCAGCTTCGCGTTCACCTGATAGGGGAGCAGATCGTGAATACGCTCCGCCCAGACGCTCTCCGCTTCGCCCATGGAGACCCAGATGTCCGTGTAGATCACGTCCGCCCCGGGCACGGCCTTCATGGGGTCGGTCTCAAAGTCCAGAATCGCCCCGGTCTCCGCCGCGATCGCCCTGCAGCGGGCGATCAGGGCCGGGTCGGGGAAGTACTTCTCCGGCGCGCAGGCGACGAAATGGAGCCCCATTTTCGCACAGCCCACCATCAGGGAATTGCCCATGTTATAACGGGCGTCGCCCATATAGACGAGCTTGCGCCCCTTCAGACTGCCGAAATGCTCCGTGATCGTGAGGAAATCCGCGAGGATCTGGGTGGGGTGGACCTCGTTGGTCAAGCCGTTCCAGACGGGAACGCCGGCGAAGGCCGCCAGCTTCTCGACCCGCTCCTGCCCGAAGCCCCGGTACTCGATGCCGTCGAACATGCGCCCGAGCACACGGGCGGTATCCGCGATGCTCTCCTTCTTCCCGATCTGGGAGGCTTTGGGATCGAGGTAGACCGGGTGTATCCCGAGATCCGCCGCCGCCACTTCAAAGCTGCAGCGGGTGCGGGTGCTGGTCTTCTCGAAGATCAGCGCGATATTCTTGCCCCGGTGCAGCTCGTGGGGGACGCCGGCCTTTTTCTGCGCCTTCAGCTGCGCCGCCAGCGCCAGCAGCCCGCCGATCTCCTCCGGCGTGAAATCCAGCAGCTTGAGAAAGCTTTTGCCTTTCAGATTCATTGTCCCGCTCCTTTCACACCGCACAGGCGGCCAGGATCACCGCCGCCGCCTTTTCGAGCAGCTCCTGCGGAATGTTCAGCGCCGGCAGGAGACGGACCCTGTCCTTCGCCGTAAGGCAGAGGACCCCCTGCTCCATGCAGGCTTTTACCACGTCGGCGGCGGGCCTGTCCGTTTTGAGCCCGATCATCAGCCCCATGCCGCTGACGCTCTCGATGCCCGGGGCCTGCGCAAAGACGGCGCGCAGATAGTCGCCCTTCGCCCGCACCCCGGCCAGAAAGCTCTCGTCCAGCCGGTTCAGCACGCTCAGCGCCCCGGCGCAGCAGACGGGGTTGCCGCCGAAGGTGGAGCCGTGATCCCCAAAGCCGAGCACGTTCCGGACCTTCTCGCCCAGCAGCACCGCGCCGAGCGGCAGCCCGCCGCCCAGCCCCTTGGCCGTGGACACGAGATCTGGCAGGACGCCGTAGTTCTGGTAGGCGTACAGCGCCCCGGTACGGCCGTTGCCGGTCTGCACCTCGTCTGCGATCAGCAGGATGTCCTGCTCGGCGCAGAACGCCGCCAGCCCCTGCACGTACGCCGGATCGAGCGCGACCACGCCGCCCTCGCCCTGAATGCACTCGATCATGACGGCCGCGGCCTTATGCGCGAGCGCGAGCGCCTTCGTGCCCTCCAGATCCCCGGCCGCCGCGTGGACGAAGCCCGGGGTCAGCGGCTGAAACAGCTCGTGGTAATGCTCCTGCCCGGTCGCGGCGAGGGTGGTGAGCGTGCGGCCGTGGAAGCTGTTTTGCAGCGTTACGATCGTGGAATACGCCGGCCCCTTTTTTTCGGCGGCATACTTGCGGGCGGCCTTGATCGCGCCCTCGTTGGCCTCCGCCCCGGAATTGCAGAAGAACACCTTCTTCATCCCGCTCTTTTCACACAGCGCCTTCGCCAGCAGCGCGCAGGGCTCGGTATAGTAGAGGTTCGACATATGCTGGACTTTCCCGAGCTGCTCCGTCACCGCCTGCTTCCACAGCTCGTCGGCGATGCCGAAGGCGGTCACGCCGATGCCGCTGCCCATGTCGATATATTCCTTTCCCGTTTCGTCCCGGACCAGGGAGCCCTGCCCCGCGACGATCTGTACCGGATAACGGGCGTAGGTGCCCGCCACGTACTGCCTGTCGATGGCTTTGATGTCGTTCATATCTCTTCTCCCTCTCCCTGAATGACCATGGTGCCCGCGCCTTCGTCGGTGAGGATCTCCATCAGGATGGAGTGGGGCACCCGCCCGTCCATGATGATCGCGCTCTCCACGCCGCAGTGGATGGCGTCGATGCAGCACTCCACCTTGGGAATCATGCCGCCCGCGATCACGTCCTGCTCAAACAGCTCCACCGCCTCGCGGATGGTGAGGCGCGGGATCAGCGTCGTCGGATCGTTCTTGTCCCGCATCACCCCGGCGATATCCGTCATCATGATCAGACGCTGCGCCCCCAGCGCCCCGGCGATCCAGGCGGCCGCCGTGTCGCCGTTGATGTTGTACGTGTTGCCCTCCTCATCGCAGCCGAGCGTCGCCACGACCGGGATATAGCCCTTCTCCAGCAGATCCATCACCGGCTCGATGTTGACGCCCGTGATGCTGCCCACATAGCCGAGCTGGGCGTTGCGCCGCCGGGCACGGATCAGCCCGCCGTCCATGCCCGAGATGCCCATGGCCTTGCCGCCCTTCATCTCCAGAAGCTTGACCAGCGTCTTGTTGACCTTTCCGGCCAGCACCATCTGCACGATGTCCACGGTCTCCTTGTCGGTCACGCGCAGCCCGTCCACGAATTCCGGCTGCTTGCCCAGCCGCTCCATCAGCTCGCTGATCTCGGGCCCGCCGCCGTGCACCAGCACCACGCGCACCCCGACGTAGCTCAAAAGAACGATATCCTCCATCACCTGATGGCGCAGCTCCTCCGAGACCATGGCGTTGCCGCCGTACTTGACCACGACGATCTTGCCGTTGTAGCTGCGGATATAGGGCAGCACCTCGGTGAGCACCTGCGCCCGCTGGGCATTGGAAAAGCTGTCTGCGTTCATGTCCTGTAATCTCCGTTGATGCGTACGTATTCATAGCTGAGATCGCAGCCCCACGCGGTCGCGGCGGCCGCGCCGTCCCCGAGCGAAACAAGGATCTCGATCTCCGTCTCATGGAGCACCTGCGAGGCCAGCTCCTCGGAGAAGGGCACGCCCGCCCCGCCGCGGCAGAGCTCGACGCTGCCCGCCTTCGAGCGGAACACCACGCCGACCTTCGTCACGTCGACCGGAACGCCGCTGTATCCGATGGCGCAGAGCACGCGCCCCCAGTTGGCGTCCTCGCCGAACATGGCGGCCTTGGTCAGGCTGGAGCAGACCACGCTCTTGGCGACGGCCTTAGCCGCCGCTTCGTTAAACGCGCCGGTGACCGCGCACTCGAGCAGCTTGGTCGCCCCCTCGCCGTCTCCGGCGATCGCGCGGCACAGATAGACGTTCACGCTGTTGAGCGCTTTCATGAAGACGGCGTAATCCTCGCCCTCTTCCGTGATCTCCGCGTTGCCCGCAAGCCCGTTTGCCAGGAGGCAAACCATGTCGTTGGTCGAGGTGTCCCCGTCCACGCTGATCATGTTGAAGGTGCTCCGGATATCCCCGGAGAGCGCCTTTTGCAGCATGGCGGGCGAGATGGCCGCGTCGGTGGTCAGAAAGACCAGCATGGTCGCCATGTTGGGGTGGATCATGCCGCTGCCCTTGGCAATGCCGCCGAGGCGGCAGGTCTTCCCGCCGAGCGTAAACTCGACCGCGATCTCCTTCTTTTTCGTATCGGTGGTCATGATCGCCTCGCAGGCGTCGGCGCTGCCGTTCTCCGAGAGCGCGGACGCGAGCGGGGGAATGCCGGCCGCGATGGGCGCGAGGTTCAGCGGCTGGCCGATGACGCCCGTGGAGGCCACGACCACGTCCCCGGCCCGGATGCCGAGCGCCGCCGCCGTCAGCTCGCTCATCTGCTGCGCGATGGCAAGGCCGTCGGCGTTGCAGGTGTTGGCGTTGCCGCTGTTGCAGATGATCGCCTGCGCCCTGCCGTCCGCCAGGTGCGCTTTGGTCACGGTCAGCGGCGCGCCCTTGACCAGATTGGTGGTATAGACCGCCGCGGCGCTCGCCGGCACGGCGCTCGCGATCAGCGCGAGATCCTTTTTCGTGCGGCTCTTGCGCACGCCGCAGTGGATGCCCGCGGCAGCAAAGCCCTGGGCGGCGCAGACGCCGCCGGATATCTGTTTCATGCCGTCTCCTCCCCGAGATTCAGTCCAAGTGTTTCATCCAGGCCGAGCAGGATGTTCAAATTCTGTATCGCCGCGCCGGACGCTCCCTTGCCAAGATTGTCAAAGCGGGAAATCAGCAGGATCCGTTCGTCGTTTCCCGCCACCGTGATCGTCATGTCATCCCGATCCGCAAGGGCGTTGCCCGCGATCAGGCCGCCGTCGTCCGGCTCATAGTGCACGACGGCGCTGTGGTAACGCTCCCGGTAGAGCGCGGCCACGTCCTCGACGCGCCCTCGCAGATCCCCGGCAAACAGCGGCACCGTCACGACCATCCCGCTGTAATAGTCCGCCACGATCGGACAGAAGACCGGCGCGGCCGCAAGAGCGGGGATGAGCTGCATTTCCCGGAGGTGCTTGTGCTGCTGGCCGGTGGCATACTGCCGCGGGGCGTCCAGCTCCGCCGGACGATTCTCGTCCCGGTACTGGGCGATCATAGCCTTGCCGCCGCCGGAATAGCCGGTCACGGAAAAGCAGCTCAAGGCCGTGTCCGGCGCGATCAGTCCCTCGTGCACGAGCGGCTCCACCAGCGCGATGAAGCCGCTGGCGTGACAGCCGGGATTCGCGATCCGGCGGCTCGCCGCGATCTTTTCCCGCTGGCCGAAGAGCTCCGGGAAGCCGTAGACCCAGCCCGGCGCCGTGCGGTGCGCGGTCGAGGTGTCGATCACGGCGGTGTCGCCGTGCACCAGCGCGGCGGCCTCGACCGCCGCCGCGTCCGGCAGGCAGAAAAACGCCACGTCGGCCGCGTTGACAGCTTCCTCCCGGGCCTTCCGATCCCGGCGCTGCTCCCCGCTGAGCGTGATCAGCTCCAGATCCGTCCGGCCGGACAGCCGCTCCTGGATCCGCAGGCCGGTCGTCCCGGCGCTCCCGTCGATAAATACCTTAGTCATGCTCCAGCACCGCCCTCACCCACGCGATTTGCTTTTTGACCGAGGCGGAAGAGGTCCCGCCCTCGGAGATCCGTTTTTCCATACAGGTCTTCAAGTCGATCTCCTGATACAGATCCTCGCCGAAGAGGGGACTGTAGCTCCGGTAGACCGAAAGCGGCAGGCTCTCAAGCACCTGCCCGTCCTCCATGCAGCGCGCCACAAGCCGGCCGGCAAGCTGATAGGCGCTGCGGAAGGGCAGCCCCTTGCGCACCAGATAGTCGGCCAGGTCGGTGGCGTTGATGAAGCCGGTCTGCGCGGCGCGGAGCATGTTGTCCGTCCGCACGGTCATGCCGGCAAGCATCGGGGCCATGATCCGCAGGCAGAGCTTCACCGTGTCGCAGGCGTCAAAGACGCGCTCCTTGTCCTCCTGCATATCCTTGTTATACGCCAGCGGCAGACCCTTGAGCGTGGTCAGCAGCCCCATCAGGTCGCCGTAGACCCGCCCGGTCTTGCCGCGCACCAGCTCGGCCATATCGGCGTTGCGCTTCTGCGGCATGATGGACGAGCCCGTCGTGTAGGCGTCGGAGAGCTCGATGAAACGGAACTCCCAGCTCGCCCAGAGGATCAGCTCCTCCGAGAGCCGGGACAGATGCATCATCAGGATCGAAAACGCGCCCATCAGCTCCAGACAGAAATCCCGGTCGGAAACGCCGTCCATGCTGTTGCGCGCAACGTCCGCAAAGCCGAGCAGCCGCGCCTCCATCGCGCGGTCCGTGTCGTAGGTCGTGCCCGCGAGCGCGCAGCAGCCGATGGGCGAGACGTTCATGCGCCCGAGCGCGTCGTGCAGCCTCTCCCGGTCGCGCAGCAGCATCATGGCGTAGGCCATCAGATAATGGCCGAAGCTCACCGGCTGCGCCCGCTGCAGATGCGTGTAGCCGGGCATGATGCTCTCCGTGTGCTGTTCCGCCACATCCGTCAGCACCCCGGTCAGCCTGTCCAGAAGCCCGCCGATCTCCGCGCATTCCTCCCGCAGATACAGGCGCAGATCCAGCGCCACCTGGTCGTTGCGGCTGCGGGCGGTGTGCAGCTTTTTCCCGGTCTCCCCGATGCGGGCGGTCAGCTCCTGCTCCACAAACATGTGGATGTCTTCGCAGCCCGTGTCGATCGCGAGCGCCCCGCTCTCCAGATCCTCCAGGATCCCCGCGAGGCCGCCGGTCAGCGCGTCCCGCTCGTCCCCGGTGATGATGTGCCTGGCCGCCAGCATCGCCGCGTGGGCCATGCTGCCCCGGATATCCTGCCTGAACATCCGGCTGTCAAAGCGGATGGAGGAATTGAAATCGTCCGCCAGGGGATCGGTCTCACCGGCGGTCACGCCGGCCCACAGCTTTGCCATATGCTTCTCCTTTATCACAATCTCCTGCGCGGCTTGCGCCGCGCAGGAGATCTCGTATTACTTTCCCATTACCAGAGCCTGGACCTTGATCGGCAGGCCGTAGAGGTTGATAAAGCCGGCGGCGTCCGCCTGGTTGTAGTCGCTCTCGCCGAAGGTGGCGATCTCCTCGCTGTACAGGGAGTAGGGGCTCCAGACGCCGGCGTTGATCATGTTGCCCTTGTAGAGCTTCAGCTTCACCTTGCCGGTCACGGTCTCCTGCGTCTTGTCCACAAAGGCGCTCAGCGCCTCGCGCAGCGGCGTGAACCACTGGCCGTTGTAGACCAGCTCGCCGAAGGTGATGGCCAGCTTCTGCTTCTCGTGCAGGGTCAGCTTGTCCAGACAGACGCTCTCCAGAACGCTGTGCGCCTTGTACAGGATCGCGCCGCCCGGCGTCTCGTACACGCCGCGGCACTTGATGCCCACCAGCCGGTTCTCCACGATGTCCAGCAGGCCGATGCCGTTGGCGCCGCCCAGCTCGTTGAGCTTGAGCACGATCTCCTTGGCGCTCATCTTCACCCCGTCCACCGCAACGGGCACGCCCTGCTCGAAATCGATCGTCACGTAGCAGGGCTCGTCCGGAGCCTGCAGCGGAGATACGCCCATCTCGAGGAAGCCCGGCTTCTCATACTGCGGCTCGTTGCCCGGGTCCTCCAGATCCAGTCCCTCGTGGGACAGATGCCAGAGGTTCTTGTCCTTGGAGTAGTTGGTCTCGCGGTTGATCCGCAGGGGGATCTTGTGCGCCTCGGCGTAGTCGATCTCCTCCTCCCGGGACTTGATGTTCCACTCGCGCCAGGGCGCGATGACGGGCATGTTCGGGGCAAAGTGCTTGATGGCCAGCTCAAAGCGCACCTGATCGTTGCCCTTGCCGGTGCAGCCGTGCACGATGGCGTCCGCCCCTTCCTTCAGCGCGATATCCACCAGACCCTTCGCAATACAGGGCCGCGCATGGCTGGTGCCCAGCAGATACTCCTCGTACACCGCCCCGGCCTTCAGGCAGGGCATGATGTAGTCCTCCACGTACTCGTCGGTCAGATCCAGCACGTACAGCTTGCTCGCGCCGGTCTTGAGCGCTTTCTCTTCCAGCCCCTCCAGCTCGTCGTTCTGCCCGACGTTGCCGGAAACGGCGATAACCTCGCAGTTGTTGTAGTTCTCCTTGAGCCAGGGGATGATGATGGACGTATCCAAACCGCCGGAATAGGCGAGTACGACTTTTTTGATGCTGTCTTTGTTCATGATGAAGCCTCCGTTGGAAATTTATGCGCTGATTGTACGGCAATATTCCCAATTTGTCAAGGCCTGTTCTGTATATTATTCATAACAAGCGAATATTTAGTCATAGTCATAGAGGGAAAGAGGCCGGGACCCGCCGCTTTTTATTCAAGCTGACGAAAGCCCCGGCCTTTTTCGATAAGGACAGGATTCCTACGGATCCCCGATAGAAAGCAGAAAAAGCTTTGCGAGACAGCATGGCGCCGGACAAGGCGGACTGTGCAGCGCATAAGGGAGAGTTGCGGTCCAAGGAGCCCGACGCCGGTAGGCACCATTCCGGCCGCAAAGATCGTCTTGTTTTCCCTGGGGATCCGTATCAGATCATTGTCTCCGGACGCACCAGCCGGTCAAAGTCCTCCCCGCTCAGCAGCCCGAGCTCCGCGCAGGCCTCCCGGAGCGTGCAGCCGCGCTCCCAGGCCAGCCTGGCGGCGCGCGCGGCGTTTTCATAGCCGATGCTGGGGTTCAGCGCGGTCACGGCCATCAGCGAGCGGTCGAGGTTGCGGCGCATCACGTCGCGGTTTGCCTCGATCCCCTCCACGCAAAAGCGCGTAAAGGCGAGGATCGACTCCGACATCAGACGCGCCGATTGGAGGAAATGATGGGCCACGAGGGGCAGATACACGTTCAACTCGAAATTGCCCTGAGAGGCCGCGACGGCGACGGCCGTGTCGTTCCCCATGACCTGAACGGCGACCATGGTGACCTGCTCGCATTGCGTCGGGTTGACCTTGCCCGGCATGATGGAGCTGCCCGGCTCGTTGGCCGGGATACGGATCTCCCCGAGGCCGCAGCGGGGGCCGCTCGAGAGCCAGCGGATATCGTTGGCGATCTTCATCATGTCCGCGGCCAGCGCTTTGACGGCGCCGTGGGCAAAGACAAACTCATCCAGCGAGGTCAGCGCATGGAAAAAATTCCGCGCGGGCTGAAATGCCGTGCCGGAAAGACGCGAGAGCTCCTCCGCGGCCAGCGGCGCAAAGCCTGCCGGCGCGTTCAGCCCGGTGCCGACCGCCGTAGCGCCCAGGGCGATCTCCCGCAGCGGCTCGAGCGCCAGCCTGAGAAGCTCCCCGTCCCGCTCCAGAGAACTGCGCCAGCCGCTGATCTCCTGCGAGAAGGCGATCGGAACGGCGTCCTGCAGATGGGTCCGCCCGCTCTTTACGATGCCGCGCTGCCGCTCCTCCTGCGCCAGAAAAGCGTCGACCAGGGTCTTCACGGCCGGGAGAAGGCGCTGCTCCAGCATGGTGACGGCGGAGATGCGCATGGCGGTCGGGAAGCAGTCGTTGGAGGACTGGCTCATATTCACGTCGTCGTTCGGGTGGCAGAGCGCTTTGCCGGCCAGCTCGTTGGCGCGGTTGGCAATGACCTCGTTGGCATTCATATTCGTATGCGTCCCGGAGCCGGTCTGCCAGACCACCAGCGGGAAATGCGCGTCCAGCGCGCCGTCCGCGACCTCCCGCGCCGCACGCTCGATCACCGCCAGCTTCTCCGCATCCATCCTGTCGGGACACAGCGCGTGGTTGACCCGCGCCGCGGCCAGCTTCAGCAGCCCGAAGGCGTGGATGATCTCCGCCGGCATCGTGTCCAGGCCCACGCCGATCGGGAAATGCTCCACGCTCCGCTGCGTCTGGGCGCCCCAGTATCGGTCGGCGGGGACGCGGATCGTTCCCATGGAGTCCTGCTCCACACGGGTTTCGGCTTCGGTATTCATAGCGCTTCGCTCCTTCCTGTCCGAATGATTGATCCAGTATACACGAAAGTTCGCCGCGCCGCAAGTTCCCTGAACGGTGGTTTTCGCGGAATAGGCAGACTCGGCCGTATGATAGGCAGGCCTCTCCGACGGTTTTTTCCTTTGAGCTCAAGCTGTCCGTGAAAACGCCGGCGCGGATGCGGGGACGAAGGGGGGAGGCCGGCCGCGCGAAGCGTGCGGCGCCGTTTTCTGTTCTTCCGTAAGCGGAGGAACTGTGTTATACTGAATAATGTACGGATAACACGCGCTTCAGAGAAGGATCTGCGGAGGTGACAGAATTTGAACGAGGTATTATGCAGGCAGATGGCGATCGATTATTGCTGTTCTCCCGCCGACGTTCTGGACGGGAGAAACCATTTTTCGCTCCACCGCTTCCTTCCGCTGATCGCAAAGCGCATCCGCAACGAGGAGGCGGTGCTGGAGCGGGGCCTCGCGGGCTACGAGGAATACAAACAGCGCGTGAAATATAAAGTGATTCCCGGACTTTGGTGAAAGGGGCGGAAACGATGCGCTGGAACGCAAAAAACGGGAGCGTCCCCATGGAAGGGACGGAGATGCCTTACGTTTCCTTCGGACACGGCGCGCGCAGCCTCGTCCTTCTGCCGGGACTGTCCGACGGGCTTGAGACGGTGGAGGGAAAGGCGCTGCTGCTGGCAAAGCCCTATACGCTGTTTTTCGAACGCTGGACGGTCTATCTGTTCAGCCGGAAGAACGAGCTGCCCGCGGGCACGACGATCCGGGATATGGCGGAGGACCAGGCAAAGGCCATGCGCGCGCTCGGGATCGGCAGGGCTGACGTGATGGGCGTGTCGCAGGGCGGGATGATCGCGCAGGAGCTGGCGATCGGACATCCGGAGCTCGTGGAGAAGCTGGTGCTTGCCGTCACCGCGCCGCGCGCCAACGAGAGCGCGTGCGAGTGCGTGACGCGATGGATCGGCCTCGCCGAAAAGGGCGGGCACCGGGCGCTCATGATCGACACGGCGGAGTGCAGCTACTCCGAGGCCTATCTGAAAAAGCTTCGGATGCTCTACCCGATCCTCGGCCTCGTCGGAAAGCCCGCGAGCTATGCGCGCTTTTTCGTCAACGCCCGCGCGATCCTCGCCTTCGACGCGCAGGAGCGGCTCGGCAGGATCGCCTGCCCGACGCTGATCCTCGCCGGGGAGGAGGACCGGATCGTCGGCGCGGCCGCCTCCCGGACGCTGCATGAAGGGATCCCGGGCAGCGAGCTCTTCGTTTATCCCGGCCTCGGCCACGCGGCCTACGAGGAAGCGAAGGACTTCAACCGGCGCGTGCTTGCCTTTCTGGAGGGATAAACCGACATGGCCAGGGTAAAGCTTACGATAACCGAGAGCCGCTGCCGGAGCGGCTATTTCACAAAGGGGCAGAGCTTCGTCGTGGAGGATCTGTGCCCGCCGCTCTGCCACGAGCTGTGGAACGTCGTCTACCCTTATGTTTTCGCGCTGCAAAACGGCGCGCAGCTCGACTGCGGCGCCGAAAGGGCGGAGCGTTTCGAGGCGAAATGCCCGGACAGCGGCAGGGTCTGCGTCCGCGGGGAAGTGCTGAGGGGGTGAGGCGGCATGGCTCTCTATGCGATCGGGGATCTGCATCTCCACTTCCAATCGCCGCTGAAAGCGCGTGCGCAGATGCGGGAGCGGGTCTGGAAGAACCACGAGGAAGTGTTCAGAAGGAACTGCGAGGCGCTGCTGCGGGCGGACGACACGCTCGTGCTGGTGGGCGACCACAGCTGGGGGCGCAGCCTTGAAGAGTGCGGGGAGGATCTGCGCTATATCGCCGCGCTCCCCGGCCGCAAGATCCTGACGCGCGGCAACCACGATATGTTCTGGGACGCGAACAGGACCGGGCGGCTCAACGAGCTGTTCGGGGGGCGGCTCGCGTTCCTGCAGAACAATTATTTCCGCTATGGGGACTACGCGCTGGTCGGCAGCAAGGGCCACTGCTTTGAGGGGCCCTTCTTCCTCGACGCCCGCGGACGCATCGTCGGCTGGGACGAGGAGGCCGAGGAGCGCTCGAAAAGGCTGGTGGAGCGGGAGCTGAAGCGCCTGCGCGTCTCCTTCGAGGCGGCGCGGGCGGACGGGATGAAGAAATTCATCGTCTTCCTGCACTACCCGCCCACGAGCATCCTGGAGGAGGACAGCGCCTTCACGCGCATGGCGGAGGAGTATGGAGCCGAGCAGCTCGTTTACGCCCACTCCCACGGCGAGAGCCGCTTTCACGACAGCGTCGAGGGCGAGAAGAACGGCGTGCTGTACAGCCTCGTCTCCGGCGACTACCGCAGATGGCAGCCGCTGAAGCTGCTGGATTGAAGGAGGAAGAGAAGAGGGAACTCTGGGACGCGTACGACCGGGAGCTGAGGAAGCAGGAGGGGATCGTGCTGGCGCGGGGCGAGCGGATCCCCGCCGGGCGGTACCATCTGGTCTGCGACGTGATCGTCCGGCATGCCGAAGGGACGTATCTGCTTATGCAGCGAGATCCCCGCAAGTCCTGCGGCGGCATGTGGGAGGCTGCGGCCGGCGGCTCCGCCCTGCGGGGCGAAACGCCGCTGCAGTGCGCGGCAAGGGAGCTGCGCGAGGAGACGGGCCTTGCGGAAACGGCGCTCACCGAGCTCGGGCGTGTCGCGGAGGGCAGCACGGTCTATGTGGAGTTTTTCTGCGAGACGGCGTGTGACAAGGACAGCGTCAGGCTGCAGGAGGGAGAGACCTCCGCCTTCCGGTGGGTGGACAAAGACGAGCTTCTGCACATGAGGGATTCGGAGCTCTTGACAGAAAGGATGCAGCAATTCGTGAAGGAATTGAAAGAGGACGGACATCTGGAATATCTCACGCTCCGGGAGCGCCCGGAGCTGGAGGGACGGGCCGCGGCCTGGTTCCATAACAAGTGGGGCGTGCCCGAGGCGGCCTACCTCGCGTGCATGGACGCGTACCTGGGCGGGGAGACGGAATACGGCTGGTACCTGTGTCTGGACGGCGAGAGGATCGTCGGCGGCATGGGCGTGATCGAAAACGATTTCCACGACCGCCGGGATCTCAGTCCGAACGTCTGCGCCGTCTATACCGAGGAGGAATACCGCGGCCGCGGGATCGCGGGGCGGCTTCTGGAGCTGGTCGTGGCTGATCAGCGCGAAAAGGGGATCACGCCGCTCTATCTGGTCACGAGTCACACCGGCTTTTACGAGCGCTACGGCTGGGAGTTTTTCTGCATGGCGCAGGGCAACGGCGAGGACCATATGACGCGCCTGTATATCCACCGCTGAGAGGCGCAAACCGGTTCCCCGCCTTTGAGCGAAGCGGATCTTTCACGCTGTAAGGGATTCGGAGGCATTCTGTTTTCTGCTTGGAGGAAGCAGAAAACAGAATAATCGTATTCGCCAGTGTTTGCACTGGCTCATGCATACGCCACCGGCGTGTGCGGACATGATTCGAATCCCGACAGCAGCAAATAAAAATCCCGCCGCCCCCTTCGGGGCAACGGGATTTTTGTCTAACCTTTACACTAAAGATGCCGCGCACTCAGCCTTCGTCCCGCATGGGGTGAGCGCGAGAGGGGATGGGATTCCCCTCTCGCCAAATTTGAGCGAAGCGGATAATTGCGCCGCATGGCGGCGCATGCAAAAACCGACGTGTCGAAACACGTCGGTTTTTGGCACGCTGTAAGGGATTCGAACCCCTGACCTTCTGGTCCGTAGCCAGACGCTCTATCCAGCTGAGCTAACAGCGCATATCAAGTTTTCTTGACAGCCTCAGTATATTAGCACAGCTTGCGTAGAAATGCAAGGGGTTTTTCAAAAAAATTTGCCGTTTTGCAGCCGCCGCTCAGCCGAGCATGTTCGAGATCGTGTTGACGGCCTCGCTCACGGTTTTCAGCGCTTTCTTCACGCGGCGGTTCTTCTTCGGCCGCATCAGCATCGCGGCGGCGCCGACGGCGGCCACGCCCATCATGCCCATGGTGATGTTTTTCGCGTTCATCGCTTTTCCTCCTTCCCCGGTCGATGCGAAATCCCGCCGCCCTCCCCGCTTCCCGACGCGAAGCCTCCGGCTTTGTGCACAGGCGGATAACGGAAGGAAAGAAACGGGCTTCGTTGACGATAGTATGCCCAAGATTATCATTGATACTTACAGGAGAAATGTGGTACAATATTTTAATCAAAAACACGCAGGGAACGGAGGCGGTGGAATGGCTGTGAAAATCCTGGCCGTGGGCGACGTGTGCGGCGAGCCGGGGCTCGCGTTTCTGGAAAAGACGCTCAAGGCTTACCGCAAGGAAAACGGGATCGATTTCGTCGTGGTCAACGGAGAGAACGCAAACGTGGTCGGCATCACGCCCCGGCAGGCCGACCAGATCTTCCGCGCCGGCGCGGACGTCGTCACCCTCGGCAACCACACCTGGACGCGCACCGAGCTGCGCCCTTATCTCGACGAGCGGCGCAAGATCCTGCGCCCGGCAAACTTCGGCCCCCAGTGCCCGGGCCGGGGCATCGCCGTCTACGAAACGCCCTTCGGGGACGTGTGCGTGCTGAACCTGATGGGCCGCTTTACGCTCGACAACAACACCGACAACCCCTTCGTCATCGCCGACGGCTACATGGCGGAGATCAAGGAGAAGATCGTCCTCGTGGACTTCCACGCCGAGGGCACCAGCGAAAAGCGCGCCATGGGCTATCTTCTCGACGGGAAGGCCAGCGCCGTCTGGGGCACGCACACCCATGTCCAGACCTCGGACGCCTGCGTGCTGCCCAAGGGCACGGGATACATCACGGACCTCGGCATGACCGGCGCCGCGCAGTCGGTGCTGGGCATCGATCCGGAACAGAGCATCGGCAAATTTATGGGCGACCCGCCCCGGCGCTATGAGGCGGCCAAAGGGCCGGCAAAGCTGGAGGGCTGCCTGTTCACCGTCGATGCGGAGACGGGGCGCTGCCTGAGCGCGGAGAGTGTGAGACTGCAATGAAGAAGCTGAAAATTCTGCACGCGGCGGACCTGCACCTGGATTCTCCCTTCGAGGGTCTCGGCGCGGGCAAGGCCGCCATCCGGCGCAAGGAGCAGCGCGAGCTGCTGAACCGGCTCGCGGAGCTGGCCGTCTCGGAACAGGTGGACGTGGTGCTGCTCGCGGGCGACCTGCTGGACTCCGGCAACACCTATTACGAGACCGGGGAGGAGCTGATCCGGGCGCTGCGCACCGTCCCGGCGCCGGTATTCATCGCCCCGGGCAACCACGACTGGTACTCGCCGCGCTCGCCCTACGCGAAGCTGCGCCTGCCGGACAACGTCCACGTCTTTACCGACGGGACGATCCGCAGCGTGATCCTGCCGGAGCAGGGCGCGCGCGTCTTCGGCGCGGCCTTTACCGGGCCGTCGAGCCCCTCGCTGCTGGAGGGCTTCCGCGCCGAGCGGAAGGAGGGAATGTTCAACCTCCTCTGCCTGCACGCCGAGGTGGGTGTCCGGGATTCCCGCTACGACCCCGTCAGCGAGGAGCAGCTCGCCCAGAGCGGCATCGACTACGCCGCGCTGGGGCATATCCACAAGGCGAGCGGGCTGCTGCGCAGCGGGAGCACCTGGTACTCCTGGCCGGGCTGCCCGGAGGGACGCGGCTTCGACGAGACCGGGGAGAAGACCGTCAGCATCGTGACGCTCTCACAGGGCGAGTGCGAGCTGCGGCCGGTCTGCATCGCCAAGCGCCGCTATGAAACCGTGAAGCTGGACGTGACGGGCGCAGACCCCCTGCTCGCCGTGCATACCCAGCTCCCGGACGACACGGTGGGGGACGTCTACCGCATCGTGCTCACCGGCGAGACCGACGCGCCGCCGGATCTGAACAAACTCTACGAGAACCTGTCCGACATGTTCTTCGAGCTGCAGCTGCGCGACGAGACGCGTCTGCGCCGCGGCGTCTGGGACAGCGCCGGGGAGGATACGCTGCGCGGGCTCTTCCTCGCCCGCCTGCGCCTGCAGTACGAGAAGGCCAGGGACGACGAGGAGCGAAAGCGCATCGAGCAGGCGGCCCGCTGGGGCCTCGCCGCGCTCAACAACGCCGAGGAGGTGGTGCGGCATGAAGATCAATAAGCTGACCGCGTCCTTCGGCAAGCTGGAAAACGAGACGCTGAGCTTCCACGAGGGGCTTAACGTCATCTACGCGCCGAACGAGAGCGGGAAAACCACCTGGTGCGCCTTCATCCAGGCCATGCTCTACGGCGTGGATTCTTCGGAACGCGCCCGCGCGGGCTACCTGCCGGACAAGCAGCGCTACGCCCCCTGGTCCGGCGCGCCGATGGAGGGCAGCATGGAACTGACCGCCGACGGCTGCGACATCACGATCACCCGCATGACGCGCGCGAAGAGCGCGCCGATGAAGGAGTTCACCGCCATCTACACGGGCACCAACACCCCGGTAGACGGCATGACCGGCCAGAACGCGGGCGAGCTGCTCACCGGGGTCACGAAGGACGTGTTCCGGCGCACCGCCTTCGTGGGACAGGGCGCCGTCGCCGTGACGGGCAGCCCCGACCTGGAAAAGCGCATCTCGGCCATCGTCTCCACCGGCGAGGAGCAGAGCTCCTTCAGCGAGGCGGACGAGCGGCTGCGCGCCTGGCAGCGCAAGCGCCGCTACAACCGGCGCGGGATGCTGCCGGAGCTGGAAGGCAAGATGGACGACGTCCAGCGCAGGCTCGACGACATGGGCTCCTCCGTGGAGGACGTGCAGCGGCTGGAAAAGCAGCTTGAGAAGAAGCGCGCGGACTGCGCCCGGCTCGAGCAGGCGGTCACCGAGAGCCGCAAGCGCCAGCGCAGGGACGCGCTGGAACGGCTGAACGCCGGACGGAACGAGCTGCAGCGCGCGAGCGACCGGCACGACGAGGCCATGGCGGAGCTCTCCCGGAGGCGGGAGGAGCTGCGCAAGAGCGACTTCGGCGAGCTGTCGCGGGAGGAGCTGCGCGCGCAGGTGGAGGCCGACCGGGAGGAGCTGCAGGCGCTGGAGCAGCGCCGCAAAACCGGCAGCGCCCTCTGGCCCGCCATCCTGTGCTTTGTGCTGGCCGTCGTCGGCGCCGCGGTCTATACCTGGAAGCCGCTGCTGCCGCTGATGATCGCGGCCGGCGTCTTCTGCGCGGCGGCGGTGGTCCTGATGCTGCGCTATTCCAAGGCCCGGCAGGCCGCGATCGAGGCACAGGACAGAAAACGCCTGCTGTTGCGCCGCTATCGGGCGAGCTCCTCGTCGGAGCTTGCGCGCGTGCTGGAGCAGCGCGAGGCGCTGGAGGACGCGGCGGCGGAGGCCGAGCGCGCCGAGCAGGAGAGCCGGACCGCCTATGAGCAGACCCGCAGGAAGATCTCAAGCCTGGAGGAGAACGCCGTATCCGAGCTGGATTTCGCCGGCGGCGATACCGAGGCCGCGCGCCTGAGCCGTGCGCTGACCGTCTCGCGCACCGAGTGCGAGCACCTCTCCGCCCAGATCGCCTCGCTCAACGGCCGGCTCTCGGCCATGGGCGACCCGCTGGTGCTGGCCAGCTCCCTGAGCTGCCTGCGGGACGAGTACGAGCAGATCCAGGAGGAATTCGACGCCATCACGATGGCCGAGGACGCCCTGCGCGACGCCGACAGCGAGCTGCAGCGCCGCTTCTCCCCGGAGCTGGGGCGGCTCGCCGCGCAGTATATGTCCGAGGTCACGGGCGGGCGCTACGAGGACGTGCTCATCAACCGGGACTTTTCCGCCCGCGCCCGCACGAAGGGCGACGCGGTGGCGCGCGACAGCGAGTATCTGAGCGCGGGGACACTGGATCTGATGTATCTGGCGGTGCGCCTCGCGGTCTGCGAGCTCGCGCTTCCGGACGGGGAGCCCTGCCCGCTCGTCATCGACGACGCGCTGGTAAACCTCGATGAAAAGCGTTTCTTGCAGGCCATGACGCTGCTGAAGCAGATTGCGCGCGACCGTCAGGTGCTGCTGTTCACCTGCCGGCAGAGTTAGCGCCGGGGCTTGGGGGATCAGCCGATACAAAAAACGGATTGCCGAACGATTCGGCAATCCGTTTTTTCTTTCGTTTCCGAGATCCGGGCGCTGAGACCCGGCGCGGATCACACCACGCCCTGGGCCATCATGGCCTCGGCCACCTTCAGGAAGCCCGCGACGTTCGCGCCGACCATCAGGTCGCCCGGTTTGCCGCACTCGACGGAGGCGGCGTAGCAGGCCTGGTAGATGTTCTTCATGATGCCCTGCAGCTTCTCGTCCACTTCCTCGAAGCTCCAGCTCATGCGGATGGAGTTCTGGCTCATCTCCAGGCCGGAGGTGGCCACGCCGCCCGCGTTGGAAGCCTTGCCGGGGGAGTAGAGCAGGCCGTTG
>JAEEGL011769747.1_pt1 | contig 23698 bp, 19 predicted proteins | sample 9134231 | NCBI WGS metagenome assembly JAEEGL01 (sample SAMN16246548, study PRJNA631951) | gut metagenome | biome: gut microbiome; feature: rumen; material: fiber-attached | host: Bos | place: Iran: Karaj | collected 2018-10 | reverse complement strand
GAGGTGTCCTGGAACGGGTATTGCTGGGCATGGAGGCTACTGGAAGTTAACAGTAGCAGGATGGGCAGAAAGCGTTTCATAACATTTTAAAAAAAACGCCCCGCTTTGCGAGGCGTGATATGAGTATTACAAGAAACAATTTTTCACGAACGAAAGCCTATATATGGCAATTAGGTTATGAGTTTTGTGCCAGAGCGATATATCCATCCATTTCGCTATAAAATGGCGATTCGGGATAGTCTTTCTTAATTGTCTGGAAGCACTCAAGAGCCTTCTCCTTGTCGTTCTTGAACTTCAGGTAGATGATGCCTGATTTGAAGAGGCAGAAGGAGGCAGAGAGGGGGTTGTCGTCAATCTCGATGGATTTAGCGTAGTGCTTCAGTGCAGCGTCGTTGTTGCCAAGTTCGGCTTCGGCGTCGCCAAGCAGCATTTCGTTGAAAGCGGGAGTCAGCTGGTCTTTTGCACTGTAATCGTCGAGATATTTGACGGCTTCCTGATATTGTCCCAAATGCAGGAAACAGATACCTGCCATATACTTGGCGCGGTTTCCGGCTTTGGTCGAACCGTATTTGTCGATGACCTTGAGCAAGCCAGTACGGTAGTATTCGTTATTGCTGGTGCTGTCGCCGTAAAGGGCAACTTTGAACTGACCTTCAGTCATGGCCTGTTCAGCCATATAGTTCTGGCTGCTGGCGATGGCCTGTCCAAACGCATTTTCAGGAGCGAAAATGGCGATGTTGGCTTTCTCTTGACGCGGCTCGATGACGAATTTTTTGATGCCAAAAAAGCCCAATACAATTACAAGGATACCAATGACGATACCGATCAGCATTTTTTGGTGTTTTTCGATAAATTGCTCGGATTTGGAAATGAAGCTGATGTTCTCAGTGTTTTGTTCTACAACGTTTTTTTCCATTTTTCTATGTCTATTTTTTTATTTTTTTTCGAAATTTTGAGTTTGCAAAATTAGTTATTTTTTTTCTTATGGAAGAAAATATTTTTCATAGAATCATGATTTTGTGTAAATGTTAAAAAAATACAATCAATTAGAATGTTGACAATTAATGAGTTGTAATTAATTTTAAAAATAGTTGTTCAAAAAAATATTTTTTTTGTAAAAAATGTTTAATTTTGCATTTATAAATATAAGTGTCAATAAATATTATGGATACAAAGACAAAGTATTTGGGACTTGACGTTAAAAGCCCGATTATTGCAGGCAGCTGCGGATTGACAAACGATATTTCCAATTTGGAGAAATTGGAGGCCGCTGGAGCCGGTGCAATTGTTATCAAATCGGTTTTTGAAGAACAAATCATATACGATATCAAACGCAATCTCAGCATGATGGCTCCCACTGACAACTACGGTATGAGCTACGAGTATATAGCATCGCATGTCGCCGACGATTCTTTGGGAAAGCATTTCGACCTTATCAAGGAGGCTAAGAAAAGGATTCATATTCCTATTGTGGGAAGCATAAACTGCTATTCTTTTGAGAATTGGATGACCTACACCCAACGTTTCCAGGATGCCGGATGCGACGCCCTTGAGTTGAACATGGCCATTCTTCCCTACGAGACAACGCTCTCGAGCGAGGATGTGGACCGTCTCTTCTCTGACATTATTAACACGTTGCGCAAATCGGTCAACATTCCGGTATCGATCAAGGTAAGCCAAAATTTTACCGATATGGCCAACTTCATGCAGCGCCTCTCATGGATGGGTGTCAATGGCATCACGATGTTCAACAAGCCTCTGAATGTGGACATTGACCTTAACACCATGCAACTTACCCACGCTCCGTCGCTTTCGGTTCATGACGAGTTTTATAACACTCTGCGTTGGGTCGCCATCCTAAGCAAGAAACTGCGTTGCGAAATCTCAGCATCTACTGGAGTACACTCTGCTGACGACGTGGTGAAACTGTTGCTGGCAGGTGCCGGCTCGGTGCAGGTGGTCTCGGCCCTCTACAAGAACGGTGTGGAGTATATGCGCGACCTCAACGAGGGACTCAAGGCATGGATGCAGTCTAAAGGATACGAATCTATTGACCAGTTCCGTGGACAATTGGCTGTGAAGGCAAACGACCAGGCTTCGCTCTTCTTCCGTACCCAGTTTATGAAGCATTTCGCACAAATCTGATTATGGAAATAACCCGACTGTTTGATTTAATTGACTACCGCAAGGAACGCTGCCCAGAGACCGCAGTCTTTGTGGCTAAGTATGACGGCGAGTGGAAAAAAATATCAATCGACGAATACCGCGAGAGGGTTGACCTGATTAGTTATGCCCTGCTTAGTTTAGGTATGAAGCGAGACGACAAAATTGCTCTCATTTCATCCAACTGCCCGGAATGGAACTATCTCGACATGGCGGTCCAACAGATTGGCTGTGTACTGGTACCTATCTATCCCACCATCAGCCCCGACGACTACCGTTTCATCCTTGACAACGCAGAAGTTAAGTTGGTCTTCATCGACAATCTCGACCTTATGCGCCGCATCAAGCATATTCTTGAATTTTTGCCTAAAATCGAGGCTGTCTATTCCTTCAAGCCTGTGGAGAATATGAAAGAGGCTTTGGCCGCTTTCGGCGTGAACCAAGGCGGCTGTTTGGAAGAGCTCTATGAACTTGGCAGGCAGAACAGAAAACCCGACGAGGTGAAAGCCATACGCGACAGCATAAAGCCGCGCGATGTCACCACGATGATCTACACCAGCGGTACCACTGGTTTTCCCAAGGGTGTTATGCTCTGTCACGAAAATATCCTCACCTGCGTCAACGGCGTCAAGATGACTCCCAAGCCCTATTTCTCGAGGGCTATGAGTTTCCTGCCGCTATGCCACATCTATGAGCGCATGATGAACTACCTCTACCAGTTCATGGGCTATGAGATCTATTATGCCGAGAGTATAGCCAAAGTTGTGGACAATCTCAAGTATGCACGTCCTTACATGATGACCGCTGTGCCGCGATTCATCGAAAAGATGTACGACGGAATCTTCCGAAGCGGACAGAAAATGACAGGATTCAAAAAGAAGATATTCTTCTGGGCGCTCGACTTGGCAATGGAATATGACCTCGATGGCACTACATTCTGGTACAAATGCAGACGCAAACTTGCCGACAAACTGGTGTATGGCAAAATACGCGAGAATTTTGGCGGCTGTCTTGAGATGTTCGTCTCTGGCGGCTCTGCCATCCAGCCGCGTCTCGCCAAGTTCTTCACCTGTATTGGCATGGACATATACGAGGGCTATGGACTTACGGAGACCTCGCCGGTAATTGCCGTCAGTTCGGCACTTCCTCATGGCCGCAAGCTTGGCACTGCCGGACTTCCGTTGCCGGGAATCGAGGTGCGTGTGTTGCCCGAAAACAACGAGATTGTGTGCCGTGGAAGCAATGTGATGCTTGGCTACTACAAGGCACCTGAACTCACCGCTGAGGTTATCGACGCTGATGGATGGCTCCACACTGGCGATACGGGAGCTTTTGAGCCTGAGGGACAACTGAGAATCACTGGACGTACAAAGACCATGTTTAAGACCTCGATGGGCAAATATGTCAACCCTGAGATCATTGAAGAGAAATTCAAGGAGTCGCCTTTCGTTCTCGACATGATGGTGGTTGGTGAAAACCAGAAGTTTGCTGGTGCGCTGATTCTGCCCGATTTCGACTTTCTCAAGGAATGGCAGGAACGTCACGATATTCATTGCGAGACACGCGAGGAGATGGTTACTGACAAACGTACCCTGGAGCGCTACCAGCGCGTAGTGGACAAATATAACGCTTTCTTTGGCGCTACCGAGCAGGTCAAAAGTTACAAAGTAATCAATGACACCTGGACAGAGGCCAACGGCTGCATGACACCTACGCTTAAAATCAAGCGTAAAGTTATTGAACAACGCTGCAAAGACGACATAGTGAACCTCTTTAAATAACAACTAACACTATCACCCATGGAAGAAAAAGTACCAAGTTTTTTCCGGTTCGAAGACCTCAGAATCTACGGCAAAGCTATTGACTACAACAAATGGCTCATTTCCACGTTGGGGGAACCGCGTTCGGAGTGCGAGAAAAGCCTCTGCCACTCATTCACCAACTCTGCAATGGACATTGCGTTGAACATCGCCGAAGGCTCTTCGCGCAACAAAAGTCAGTTTGATCACTACCTGAAGATATCCAAGACGGCAATCAGGGAGTGCATCATCTACACCGCTGTTGCTAACGGATTGGGATTGCTGTCGGATGCCGACAGTGAACACTCGCGCGAACTCCTTATGGAACAGACGCGCATGATCGGGGCACTGATCATCTCCTTACAGCGTGGCAGCCGCCGCTCTCGTGAGGAATACGACGCCCCCATCGCAAACGACGATTTCTCCTCCGACGCCCACGACGACAACTCTTTCGAGAGCGAGTTCGCCGACCTGGAGAACTAATCGTTGTTTGTAGTAGGCTCCCATTGCAGACAATGCTTTGTGACCTACTACGAAAAAACGAAAATAAAGGTTGACATTGATTTGTTGACCCTTTTCCCATTTATATAAAAATCACCAATCGCTAATCGCCATGAGTTACACACCTTTATACCCAGATCTTCCCCTAATGCGCCATGTCGCAACGGGTAACTTTTTTCTCATTGCCGGACCTTGTGTCATTGAGGATGAGAAGTCTCCTTTCGAAATAGCAGAACGTCTGCTCGAGATAGCTGAGCGGCTCCAGATCCCTTTTGCTTTCAAAGCTTCGTATCGCAAGGCCAACCGTTCTCGTGTTGATTCTTTCACCGGCATCGGTGACTGGGAAGGTCTCGAGATACTGGGTCAGATACGTGACCGTTATAAAATCCCCGTGGTTACTGATATCCACAACGAGACGGAGGCCGCCACCGCCGCACAGTTTGTAGATGTGTTGCAGATTCCGGCATTTCTTTGTCGCCAGACATCGTTGCTCGCTGCCGCTGCCGAGACTGGACGTGTGGTTAATGTCAAGAAGGGACAGTTTCTCTCGCCCGAGGCGATGGCCAACGCTGTCGATAAAGTGCATTACTTCGGTGGGCGCAATGTCATGCTCACTGAGCGTGGCACCACCTTCGGTTATCAGGATCTCGTGGTCGATTTCCGCAGCGTGCCGATAATGAGACGCAACAATGTTCCTGTGGTTGTGGACATTACTCATTCGTTGCAGAAACCCAACCAGCCTTCCGGCATCAGCGGTGGCAATCCCGAAATGATAGAGACCATAGGGCGTGCTGCCGTTGCGGTGTGTGCCGACGGTATCTTCCTCGAGACTCATCCTGACCCGAAAAACGCCAAGTCAGACGGTGCAAATATGCTGCCTCTCGACCTTGCCGAGAACCTGCTCTCAAAACTCGTTGAAATTTACAAAATAGCCTGTAAACTGTAATGCAACTAAATCTAACCAAACCCATTGTCTTTTTCGACCTGGAGACTACCGGTGTACAGGTGGGCTCCGACCGCATAGTACAGATTTGTCTTCTCAAGGTCCACCCCGACGGTACCGAGGAGGATGTCACCTACCTGGTTCGTCCTGTTGACGACAACGGCAAGACAATACATATCCCTGCCGATACCACAGCCATTCATCATATTACCGACGCTATGGTTGCCGACAAGCCCTCCTTCAAGGAGTTGGCTCCTGTCATTGCCGACTTCATCGGCGAGAGCGATCTGGCGGGATACAATTCCAACAAGTTTGATGTTCCCATGTTGGTTGAAGAGTTTCTTCGTGCAGGTGTGGAGTTTTCGCTCGAAAAGCGCCGTCTTGTAGATGTGCAGAATATCTTCCACCGCATGGAGCAGCGTACCCTTGTTGCCGCCTACAGGTTCTATTGTGGAAAAGAACTCGATGGGGCACACAGTGCTGATGCAGACACCAAGGCTACCTATGAGGTGCTCAAAGCCCAGCTTGACCGCTACAAAGATGTTCCTTTCATTGATCGTGACGGCAAGTCCTCGTTTCCGGTGGTCAACGACATAGATGCCCTTAGTGACTTTACTGTCAACAGCCAGTGGGCCGACTTGGTGGGTCATATAGGACGCGACAAGAGCGGGCACGAGATATTCAACTTTGGCAAGCACAAAGGCGAAACACTCGAGCAGGTCTTCACCAAGGAACCGGCCTACTATGACTGGATGATGAAATCCGACTTCCCGTTATCCACAAAGCAGGTGATAATGATGGTGCAGCTCCGTCTGGTTGAGGAAAAACGCAAACGTGACCAAGAAAAGCTCCAGGCCCTCAAACTTAAATTCGAAGAACGCTAAATAGAAAGACACTTATGAAAAAAATCGTTCTGTTACTTTGTCTCTTTATATCACCTGTTATCGCTTTCTCGCAGGGTGTTGTCAAAATGACTCCGAGATATGACACTACGGAAAACGGCTTTGTTGTTCCCAACTACGACAAGATAGGTCAGTACATTAACGACAAGAATTCGGAGTTTTATTACCCTAAACTTGTAAAGCGCTTTGCCAAAGCCGATACGACACTCTCATTCGACGCGCTGTACAGCCTGTATTACGGGTATGTGCTCCAATCAGACTACAATCCTTACATAAACCTTGATGAAGAGGACGATGCCCGTGAGATTCTCAAAAAAGAGAATGTAAGCAAAAAAGAGGCCAAGAAAGCAATGAAATATCTTGACAAGGCAATAAAGAAAGTCCCCGTTCACCTGCCACTTTATTATTACCGATATATAGCATGCACCATTGTTTATGGAGGAGAGTCTATGCAGGCAGCGGAAGATGCGGCTCGCTATGTGGCTCTTTTGAATGTAATCTCCTCAACAGGCGACGGACAAAGTTACGAGACTGCTTTCCATGTTACGATGGTTACCCATTCATACAATTTGATGAGCTATTTTGGTTTTCAACCCAAGATGCAGTCACTTAGCTACGAAGATGGCCAGGCTTATGATATCTTTGAATTGGAAGATAATAATTATAATCTTGAGAGCCTATATTTTAATGTGAATACATGCCTGAATTATCTTGGTAAAAAAATTAAAGAGTGAAGATTATCTGTATAGCCCGCAACTACAGTGAGCACGCTGCCGAGATGGGTGCATCAGCCTCGGAGACGCTCACCAATCCGAGTTTTTTCCTCAAGCCCGACAGTGCATTGTTGCTCAAAAACCAGCCATTTTTCTATCCCGATTTTTCACAACGGATAGAACATGAGGTGGAGGTTGTGGTGCGTATCGACAGGGTGGGGAAGAGCATAGAAGAGCGTTTTGCCCATCGTTACTATAGTTCTGTGGCACTTGGTATTGACTTCACGGCCCGTGACTTGCAGGGCGAAGCCAAGGCCAAAGGTCTTCCCTGGACGCTTTCCAAAGGCTTTGACGGCTCAGCAGTGATAAGCGATTTTGTCCCTTTGGGTGATTTGGATCACGGCATACAGAATCTTTCATTCTCGCTTAGTCGCAACGGTGCGGTTGTACAGGAGGGCAACACCTCGCATATGCTCTGTCCTGTGGACCGCATGATAGCATACGTCTCTCGATATATGCTTTTACGGACAGGCGACTATATATTTACCGGCACCCCCGCTGGAGTGGGGCGAGTAGAGGTTGGCGACATTCTCGAGGGGGAACTTGAAGGTCGTCCACTGCTTCGCTGTCGGATCAAATAGCTATTGAAATTTTTTGTATTTCATCCACTCTTTCTGTAGATCAGAGCTGTGGTTGCCAGAAAAGAAAGAGGGGTGCGGTTCATCTTTAAAAGGGCACCAGTTGCCGCAGACGATGCCGTCTTTGACAATGATGGGCTGGAAGATGCCACTGTTGTTGTGGGCTTTGTGGGCATAGTTGGGCGACAGTACGATATCGCGAGACTTGTAGCCGATTAGGTATTCGTCGTAGGGGGGTATTAGCAAGTATTGCCCTTTGCGGAAACCGCGAGTGCGACAATTGCTCGTAAGATAGAAGTCGCGACCTTGCCAATGCTCAGTATGTATGCTGTTACCCATCAATGCAATACCTTTACGGCAGTCGCTGATATTTAATCCTGACCACCAGACGAAATCCTCCAATGTTGCAGGCTGGTGACTCTGGAAATATTTTTTTGTGAATCGTAGCAGTGTTTCGTCGCTGTCAATTTTCGTCGGTCGCGAACCAATTTTATCTGTCGAAAGCGCGTAGGTGGCTTTCATTGGCAACAGATCGCCGCTGCATAGTGTACCCGTCAATTCACCTATGCGTATATGATATGACAGTCTATGGTCGTCCATCGTGATTCCATTCTCTTCCAACGCTTTTACAAAGTCCTCTTTTGTAACACTTCCTTTGTTGGCAGCCGTTTGTATGAGGATTTTCCTGATGCATGCATATTCCTCGTCGGAGATGGAGACCTTGTTGCTACTCATCCATCCTTTGGTGACGGAAATTGCCTTGGGTGCACAAAGTTCAAGGAAGGGCCAATAGTCCTCGGCGGTTATGAGCTGCCATGTGCCACGCATGAGGTGCAGTCGGATAATCCGTCCGCTGTCGAAAGCCGATTTAAAAGCCTTGGCGGAGGGTTTTCGTGTCCGCATGGATACAGCCCAGCGCACTAGTCGGTACTCCTGAGCCTGCATTGCTCCGAAATAGCCCACTACTTCGGCGGGGTCGCGGAACTGCGGAGCTGCCAATTGCTGGTTGAGGAGTCGGAGGGTTTCCATGGTTTAGTAGTTTAATAGTTTAGTAGTTTAATTGTTTAATGGGTTAGGATTCTATGTTGCGTCTCTTCGAGGCTTTGCAGGTGCCCCCGCCGGGCTATTTTTCGTTTAATAGTTTAATGGGTTGTTGGGAGTTCCAATTTCATTATTTTGACTGGGCGGTCTGAACCGACCTGCAGACGGCTGCAATAGTTAAGCTCACCGGTGTCGTGAAAACCGATTTTTTCCATTACACGTCCCGATGCGGGATTGTCGGGGAAATAATCTCCCCAAAGGACGGTGAAGCCTTTCTTGTTGAAGCAATAGTCCACGACCTTTTGCATCGCCTCTGTGCAGATTCCCATGCCCCAATAGGGACGGGCAATCCAATAGCCAACTTCCGCATGGTTTTCTTCTATCTCAAGGTTTGAAGCCGTTGCGGGAAGGTAACCGACGCATCCAATTACCTCGCCTGTCTCATTGAGTTCCACGGCCCACATTCCCTCGCCAGAGAAGAGGGTGCGAATTATCTCCAGACTTTCCTCCGCGCTCTTATGCGGCGGCCAGCCGGCACGGGGTCCCACCTCAGGGTCGCTGGCATATTTATAGAGCATCCCGGCATCGCTATCCATCCATGGGCGAAGCGTCAGACGCTTGCTTTGCATTACCAACTTCGCTTTCTCAGCAAAAGGAGGCAACTGCCATTCGTTGAAAGACTTGATCTTTCGGGGAAATCTTTTCTCATAGGCCTCAAAAGCAATTGGATTTTCGTCGGCGACGAAGTAACCCTTGGGTGGGCAGTAGGTCCCTTCATGGCCTTTCCAAAAGCCGGGGAGGAGTTCCTGTGCAAGGAAGAAAGGAACCACTTCTTCGTGCGGCATGTCATGATAGTGGATGTTTAACTTGCTGGCAAGGTCGAATCCGGCGTGTTTATAGAAGTCGATGTTACCCTCCATGCAGAGGAGGCCGACACCCATCTCGCGTGCTTTGCCAAGTGCATAGTTAAGCAGTTTCAGTCCATAGCCCTTGCGTTTGTAGTCGGGGTGTATGCTGATGGGGCCGAATGTCCAGCTTTTGAATTTGATTTTGTTTTGGTTTAGTGCAATTTCGGCTTTCGAAAAACAGATGTGGCCAATGATTTTTCCATCCTCTTCCATCACAAAATCCAGCTCGGGGATGAAGTCGGGGTTGCTTCGATATTGATTCAGCACATAATGTTCTGTGCAGCCGGGACGATAGATGTTCCAGAAAGCTTCGCGAGTGAGGTTCTCCACTTCGTGCCAGTCATGCGGTTGCTCCAATCGTATTTTCATGTCAGTATTTGTATATAAAATCGGTTAGCAGTCGGAACAGTGGTTCGTATGTGTCGAATAAAGCGTTTTCGTATGTGTCGAGGGTGGTGTGGTAGTATTTGAAGGCGTCGCCTTCTTCATTTTCGAAGAATATGCAGGGCACATGGCGTTGTGCAAAAGGGTAGTGGTCGCTGTTGCCAGCCAGTTCGCCGCGGTTAAGGTTCTTGAAATAATTTTTTTCTTTGTTAAGCTTCTCGAATAAGGCAAAGCCGCGCATTCCTTCGTTGCTCACCTCGCAGTATTGCACAGGGTTGTTGTCGCCAATCATGTCGATATTGAAGAGGTATTTTATTTGTGTCAGCGGAACAAGGGGATGCTCTGCATAGTACTCGGAACCGCGCAGGCCTGCATCTTCGCCGGAGAAGGCGATAAAATAGATGTCATATTCGGGGCGCTGCTTTGCATAGTGTGCTGCGAGGGTGACAATGGCCGCTGTTCCAGAGGCGTTGTCGTTGGCTCCGGGGTAGAAGACATGTTTGCCGAGATTGCCAAGATGGTCGTAGTGTGCTGTGAATACCAAACAGCTGTCATGCTTGCGTCCTTCCACTTTGGCGATGACATTGAAGCACTCATAGTTGGTCAGAAACTTGTTTTCGATGTTTACGGTGATGCTTTTTGCATTTCCCGGGAAGTCGGATGTGGCCCAGATTATAGGTTTGCCCATCACCTTTTCGCCATAGGCTTTGTAGAATTTCAGCAGTGGGGCCCATGTCTGAACCATACCGGCATTTGGACATCCGTCACCATATTGTAGTTTGCGAAAGACTTTGGAGTGCTTGTACGTGAACCAGAAGTCGCAGACCACAAAGCAGTCCTTGTATTCGGGTTTTGCGAGGTCTGCAAACATCTTGTCAGCGTCGAAGTTCAGCGTGTCGATGTAATATAGTTTGTATGTGCCTTTGAGCCCTGGTGAGTACTCGCGCATCGAGAAGTCAACGCCCGCGGTAAGTTTGCGGCCGTCAACCGACATTTTCATTTTGCCCGGGAAGGTGTTGATGTCGAGCTTGAAAGGTTGAAGAGTCACCTCGTCAACACCTGCCTTGCGGAACTCCTGTTCAAGGTATTTCCCTGCTTTGTTGGCTCCGTTGCGTGCGTATCCGCGTCCCTGATACTTGGCGGAGCTCAGTTCTTTGACCACACGTTTATAGTGTGCTAAATCCTGTGCGTTTAGATGTACCGCGGCAAATGCCAACAGTACCAGCAATATACGTTTCATTACTTTTTTTTATTTGATTATCTTTTTCCCAGCCTGTTTCCATGCTGTGATGCCACCGTCGAGGTCGTAAACAGTACAACCTTGTGCGGCAAGTTGGTTGGCGGCATTAAGGCTACGTCGTCCTCCTCGACAGTAGACGGCTACCGTTCCATCGACATCCTTTGTCAATTCGTCGAAGTTGGAGGCTTTAACGTCAATATTCTCGGCGCCCTGAAGGTGCCCTTCGGCGAATTCTTGCGCTGTGCGTACGTCGATGAGGCGCACGTCGTCCCGTGCAATGACTTTCGCGAATTCCTCCACGCTTACGGTCATCACAACTCCCCGGGCAGACTGATCTGTATGTTTTCTGCCATTGTTGCAGGCTGCCATTGTCATAAGTGCGACGCAGGTGATAAGATAGATTGATTTCTTCATTATGTTTTGAGTCAGCTTCGCTGGTGTTGATATTTTCGTTTAATCGTTTAGTAGTTTAATGGGTTGTTGAGAGTTCCAATTTCACGTTTGGGTTGCCTGTAGACCATTACTTCTCGAGTGTGTATTCAAGGAACATGGTCTGGGTGACTTGTTCGCCAGCAACGCGAAGTGTCAACGGCAGGAATGAAGATACGGTGGGCTCAGCCTTACGGTTGTCCATACGCAGATAGATGATTAGTTCGCGGCCAGGGGTTAGTTTACTGTAGCCGAGTACTTTGACATCGCTCGAGCCGACGCTGATAAAGTCCAGCGTTGTCTCGGTAAGGGCGCTGTGTTTGAGATTTACTTGTATGTCTGCGTTTTCGCCTGTGAAGTAGGTCCCTACATGCATGGCACGGGTGGGCAAATGCAGGCAGCTTATCATGCTGCTGTCATCTTCGAGGTACTGGTAATCGAGTATTTCTATGCGTCGTTCCTTTGATGCCTCTACGCTGTAAACCGACTTGTTGGCCTGGCTGCGGTCGGAGGAGACTCCCTTGTCGGCGTGACTGCTGCCGTAGGCCACCTCGCGGATTTGCAAGGAGCCTCCGTTGGTGCCCATGAAACGGGTGAGGATGCCTTTCTTGTATTCCATTATCTGGTTGACAATGGAAGCGATGCGGCGTTTTGAGATAAGTTCATTGTATTTGCTCGTGTGTACGGGGCTTGCATATCCCGCCACGGTCATGCTGATGCGGTGACCGGCTTTCAGGTCGTCGAGCAGCAGGTTGAGGAACTGTTCGAACCTTTCGCAGTTGTACTGCACGTCGTAGTCGAAGAAGTAGTCGATAGCATCGCAGATGGAGTCATAGACCACATTGCCGTTGGCGAGAGTGTGTGCTTTCTTGTAGTCGTTGCGCATGAACATATAGCGGTTGTAGGTCTGGAAATAGTTGGTGGTGGTTGTCGCCAGTTTTGACTTGGGGTCGGGCTCGTCGTTGTGGAAATAGAGTTTGATGGGCAGGATGTGGTGAACGGCGGATTTTTGTTGGACCACGACAGGGTCTTCCACCTTGCGGCGACGGGGCTTTTCTGATTTTGCCGTTTTCCAGCTGTAGATGTCGTTGCAGCAGGTGTTTTCGCTGATGAAGAAGGATCCGCGGCGGTTTGAAGTAAGGTATCCGCTGTTCGGCATGTCGCTGTTTACGGTGAAATATAGGTCGTTGGCAGGAGTGTTCAGTGTTTTGCCGAGGTTGGTGGGCTCCTGCCAACTGTCTCGCAGTCCTTCGCTGACGAAGACGTCGTAGCCTCCGAACCCGAGGTGCCAGTCGGATGAGAAATAGAGCCGCTGGCTGTTGTTGTCGTAGAAGGGGGTTATCTCATTGCCCACAGTGTTGACAGGGGTGCCGAGGTTTACACATTCGCCAGGAGTCCTTCCTTCTTTGATGATGGAGTACCAGATGTCGTAGCCGCCAAGTCCTCCGGGGCGGTTTGAGGCGAAGTATAGTATTGTAGTGCTGTCGGGCAGATAACCCACCGAGGGATGTGTGGAGTTATATCCGGATATGTTGATGTCGCCGCCCAGTTTCTTGGCTTTCTGCCACTTGCCCTTGGAATAGTGCGAGACGTAGATGTCGCAAGGGATGTCCGAGAAGTCGTCGGGCGAACAGATAGTGAAATAGACGTTGTCGTGCAGTGGGTCGAAGGCAATGTTGCACGAGTGCTTCTCCTTGCTGTTGAATCCCCACTCATTAAGTGTAGCCTTGTTGGGCTCGTCGCTGTTGAAGTCGCTCTGGAAGATCTGCATAAGTACGAGGTCGGAATAGATGGCGTCTTTGGAGCCGGGTTTCGACATTTCGCGCATCGAGGAGAAGAAGAGGAGCGAGTCGCCCATCATGACGGCACCTGATTCGCTGTATTCGGTGTTGACATTCAGACCTTCGTGCAAGACGACGAAGTGGTTTGTGTCTTGAACGCTGTCGAGCACCCATTGGCAGGAGCGAGCCTCCTGACGTGCCCGCCGTTCAAGTTCCTCGTTGTTGGCTGCGCGAAGGAAGCGTTGGTAGTAGTGAAGTGCCGAATCTGCCTGTCCGTTGTTGCGGTACATCGATGCCAGGAAGTATTCGCAGTGAGGATAAGTCCCTGCCGATGGAGAGTTGTTGACGAGGAGATAGTATTTGACGGCCTCGCGATAGTCGTTGGAAAGCCTGTATGATTCAGCAATCTTGTATGCCACATTGACGTCGTGTCCTTTCTTGTAGGCAGCCTTGTAGTAGTCGGCAGCTGTCTTGTAGAACCCGTAGCGAAAGGCTTCGTCGCCTGATTGGACATCGTCCTGGGCCTTTGCAGAACTGAAAAACAGGAAAAGGAGAATGATCCCGAAAATATTTATTTTTTTCATAAGACTTATATTATTGGACAAGGTATTGCTTTACGTTTCACATGTTTGTTCTTTATCAGACGATATATGATGCCAATTTCGAAAGCTCCGAATGATTTGGATGCTGGGGTGAGTTTTGAGAGGTTGGCATCGTATGAGAGTGCAAAGAGGAAGGAATTGTATTCGGCGGTAAGCTCCACCATGGCGGCGTCGCGCCAACGGTAGTTAAGACCAGCACCAATACTGATTTGCTGGAATGAGGATTCAGAGAGGTACCATTTGGCATCGCAACCAAAGACTATTTCACGGTTGTTGCGTTGGAACATGGCTGCGACGAGGGGCAGCAGGGCGACGGAGGGCCATAAACGCAGCTCGGCACGTGCGTAGCTGCTGTATTTTCGCTCAATGTGGGTGTCGTCGCCGGTAAGGTAACTTATGTCGGGACGGTTGAGATTGTGTGCAGCAAGCCCTATCTTGAAATTTAAGATGTCGTTTGGCTGATAGAACCAAGCAATGCCGGTACCGAGAGAGATGTAGTTGGCGGAGGTGTTTTCAAGGCTTTCAGTGGGATCTTCGAATTCGACATCGGCAGGGTTGAATCCAGCCTGTCCCATACCCACTTCGCCGGCGACAGAGATGAAGTTGTTGTTTCTGTTGTCCAGGGCCTTATAGTACGAGAGTATCACATTGCCTGCTGTTGTGCCGTAATGCAGCGTGCCGGCGCGGTCGCTGTAAAGTATTAGTCCCAGACTTAGTCCGTCACGCCAGTAGCGGCGCCGCACAAGCGACACTTCAGCTGTAGCTGCCGCTGTTTGGAAGGCTTTGCTTACCGAGGCCCACTGGTTACGGTAGCTGATGCCGAACCGTCCTGAGCCCTCGAAGAATCCTGCGTAGGCAGGGTTGTAGAGGATGGGGTTGGCGTCAATTTGTGAGAAATGAATGTCTTGCGCCGTCGCGTCGTGTAAGGCGAAGACGAATAGAAGAATGGGGATTATATTTTTGTTTAGTAGTTTAATAGTTTAGTTGTTTAATAGTTTAAAAAAAATATTTTGGTGTTCTCAATTGGTGTAAGGCGGAAGGGCGGGGTCGGCGAATTCGCCGCGCAGGTATTTGTAGTAGCCGGCAATGCCCACCATGGCGGCGTTGTCGGTGCAGAACTGCATCGTCGGCACAAAAGTCTTCCAATGGTGTTTCCTCCCGAGTTCCTCTATGCCGTTACGTAGATATGAGTTGGCGGAGACTCCACCGGCAATGGCGACCTGTCTGATTCGGCGTGAAAGCGCCGCTTTCTCGAATTTGCGCAGCAGGAAACTCATGATGCATTTCTGAATGGAGGCACAGAGGTCGGCTTTGTTTTTCTGAATGAAGTCGGGGTCCTCTTTCAGACGGTCGCGAAGGAAGTAGAGGAAGGAGGTCTTGATGCCGCTGAAACTGTAGTTGTAGCCTGCTATCTGTGGAGTGGCGAATTGGAACGCATCAGGATTGCCCTCTTTTGCCAGACGGTCGATGATAGGTCCTCCAGGATAGCCGAGATCCATAATTTTAGCTGCCTTGTCAATGGCTTCGCCAGCGGCGTCATCGATAGTCTGACCCAGTACTTCCATCTCGAAATGATTGTGTAACAATAATATCTGTGTGTGCCCACCAGAAACCAAGAGGCACATGAAAGGGAATGTCGGCACATCACATTCCTGTCTCCTAATGAAGTGCGAGAGCACGTGAGCTTGGAGGTGGTTGACTTCTATCAGCGGAATGTTGAGGGCCTGGGCAAAACTTTTGGCGAAAGAGACTCCTACCAGCAGCGAGCCCAGCAGTCCGGGACCGCGCGTGAAAGCCACCGCGTCGATATCCTTTTTGTCTATTCCGGCCTCTTTAATGGCGGTATCTACAACGGGGACTATATTTTGCTGGTGGGCACGCGACGCCAGTTCAGGTACTACGCCGCCATATTTTTCGTGAACTTTTTGTGATGCTATTACATTGGAAAGCAGATAGTCATCCCTCAGCACAGCTGCCGAGGTGTCATCGCAGGAAGATTCTATTGCAAGTATTAGGGACATTGCCTTAAGGTTAACTTTTACTTTAACAGTAACATTATTTGCGACTGCAAAAATACAAAAAAAAATGAAATTTTATATATTATATAATAAAAAATAACATTATGAGTTATCAATAACGGAAATAAGTAAAGCATATCGACATTAAAACCGCTGCAAAAATAATAGGACGCATTTTTCTGACCCTGTTTCTTGTGGTCTATATCACTGTGGCTCTTGTCAACAGTTCTCTTGTCCAGTCGTTTATAGGCAGTGTAGCGAGCGACTATTTCAGCAAAGAGTGGGGCGGTAAGATAAAGATAGGTTCCATAGGCTGCAACCCAATAGACCATCTTGTTTTGCGCAATGTGGAGATGGTAAATCCCGATAATGACACAATCTGCACGGCGCATACGGTGGCAATCCGTTTCTCGAAATTCCCCATTGATGAACACGGCCTGACAATGGACAGGGTTTATCTGAAGGATGTGAACTATCATCTTAATATTGACTCGACGGGCATAAACCTGCGTTATATCATTGACTACTACAGGAAAGAAAAACCCAAGGAAAAGAAGCCAGCAAAGGAATTTAAGGTGGTTGTCGGTGACCTTGTGATGGACAATGTAAACTATAAGCAGGACTTAAAGGAGCGTCCAAACCATGTCACTGACAGCGTAGGCGTGGATATCCCGCACATGGAATACCGCAATATCCGAGGCCGTATCCGCAATCTGCGTGTTGACAAAAGCCATGTGACGTGTCGTATTGACCGCCTGACGACAACGGAACGCAGCGGTATGGAAGTCAGGAAGATGAGTATGAATGTTTTTGTGTCGCCTGTTGGAATAAGCGTTACTGACATGATTCTGGAGACTGGAGATTCACACCTTGAAGGCGATGTACTGTTGGAGTATCGCGACTGGAAGACTATGAAACACTATGTGGACAGCGTCTATATGGTTTGTAACTTCATCAATGGCTCGTACGGCGGCATGCGCGATGCCACTTTCTGGGCTCACAAGTTGTGGGGGATGGACCAGAAGATTGATGTCTCGGGTTGTGTGTGGGGACCCGTGAAAGACCTACACGCCGAAGGAATGAAGCTGGCATTCGGCAACAATACGAGGATGGATGTTGATGCCTACATTTACGGTCTGCCGAATATCGACACCACCATTATCGGCGGCGAGATACGCAATTTCCATACCACTTACGAGGACCTTGCTGCGGTTAAGCATCCGCGCAATATTACCATGAAAGCTCCTGAACTGATCAAGCAGCTGGATTTTATTGACATGGATGCTTCGTTCACTGGAACCATTTTCGACTTCTATGCCACCATAGACATGAACACTGCATTAGGTGACATTGTCGGCGACCTGGTGCTGAAGATGGACCCCAAAAAGAAGACGTTCCGCTATGTCGGCGAACTATCGTCGTCGAACATGGGCATTGCCCGGATAGCTCCCAACGAGTGGGTGTCGCGCAGCGGTTTTGAGCTCTCGTTCGAGGGCAGTGGATTGGATCCCAAGACAATGAATGCTTCAGCGACGGGCCGTCTGCACCATATCACGTTGCGTGGCCAGAGACTGCTCGGAGAGGCGGCGTTCGATATCGACGCCAACGACGGGACTGTTGTTGCGGACATAAGCCTTGACGACAATTTGGCGGACATCACTGCCCATGGAGAAGTGAGCTGGAGGGAGACGGGTCCAATGTACAATGCTGAGATATATGCAAAACATGTGGATCTGAAACGCTTCGGGCTTTGGAACGACGATGAGGATTCGACGGCGGTCATTGACCTCCACGCCCAAGGTAGATATTTCACCGTCAACGATAACCGTTCATATGCTCGTTTCGCCCTCGAAAACCTGTATCTAAACACAACGACTAAGAACTATCGCCTGAACAATGCTACGGTGAGTGCCCGTGAAAACAACAAATACAAAACTTTTACGCTGAACAGTGACATAATGACGGCTGAGATGCGTGGATACTTTGAGTATGCGGGTCTCGGGCAGATGTTCTCAAAGTTCGCCAGCGATTATCTGCCGCGCAATATCTTCAAGACTCCTTCGGGCGGAGTGCAATCAACAAATAATGATTTACTTGCCGGTTCCCAGTTCGAAATAGACGCACAATGGCTCGATACCTCTGGAATTCTTGAGACTTTTGTACCACAGCTCTTCATAGCCCGAGGGACGACGATACAGGCCAATTACAATTATGTGGAGTCATTCAAGCCTATAGTGCGTTCCGATTCAATACGTTATGGGAGTATCTGCCTGCGTAATGTTGGAATGAACGGTGAGTCGGTGTCGGACCGTTATCGCATAAGGGTGACAAGCGACGAGATTACGCTCGGAAGTTTGAAAATGTCGGAGAACGCAGATCTATTGATAGAGAGTTCAGACGAAGATGCCGTTTGCCGTATTTATTGGGAGAACAGCGACAAGACTGTCGGCGGCGGAGATGTCAATCTGAGGCTCGTCAACGACTCCATTTACAGTACGCCGGGTGGTGATGCGCAGGCGATTTACGAGGGAGGGCACCTGATTCCGGTCACGCGTCTGATTGTCGACAAATCGCAGCTCTCGCTTGGCGAACAATTGTGGGAATTGACAGACGAAGGAGGAGATGTCTTTTTCGGAGACGGCAAGTATTATGCCGATGGTCTGAGGCTTCAGAGCGGGAACCAGATGCTCTCGCTGCGGGCCTCGCATCTGGGACGTACCAATGATGAAATAAAGGTGAAACTTAACGATTTCGGTCTGGAACCGTTGAATCCCTATCTGGGACTAAATGGAGTGAGTGTCTCGGGTGTGGCCAACGGCAATGTGGACATTGGGGGACTCAATGAGGTACCATATCTTAATGCCGACATGCTTGTTGACGGGCTGCTTTTCAACAACGAACCGTTGGGTGATGCCCGGATTCGTTCGACATGGAATGCCGAAATGAACCAGTTGAACCTTCACGTCGGCACGCGACGCTTGGAATTTTTGAATGAAGGGGATTCAAGTCCGGAGTCAGGACCAAAGATTTCTGAGCCTCTGCAACTTGTGGGTTATGTTGCACTCGGCAAAAATGATCCTGATATAGAATTTACTGCGACTCTCAACGACTTGAACCTTAAAATGATACAGCCTTTTGTCAATAGTTTCTCGTCGTCGGTTGATGGAGCAGTCACTGCCGACTTGAATATCAGCGGCACTTTAAAGTCTCCCATTGTGGAGGGTTTCGTTATTGCTGACAAGGCAGCCATGAAGGTTGATATGCTCAATGTTACCTATTCGCTTTCGGATACTTTGTACCTTGATACGGCGTCGGTTAAGATGAATGATGTCGTTTTGACCGACGACCAAGGCAATGTGGCGTTGCTGAACGGCTCAATTCTCCATAACCATATAAAAGATATTCGTTTCGACCTCTCTCTGAGGACTGACAAGTTGCTCTGCATGAACACAACGGCCAAGCAATCCAACATCTATTATGGCACGGTTCTGGCTTCGGCCAACGGCACGGTACGCGGCCCGTCGGACAATATCGACATCATGCTCGATGCGCGCACACTTCCAGGTTCTCAGCTCTTTATACCTGTAAGTGACAACAAGCAGGTGAAATCTGCCGACTATATCCATTTTGTATCGGACAAGGACGACCTCCCGTTGGATTATGGTAATGTTTTCTCTCCTAATTTCATTATTGAACCGGAATCTCCTTATTCTTCTCATTCGTCGGTGGTGGTCAACGATAAGTCGGACAGTAGGTTCAGTTTGACAATCAATGTGGAAACGAATCCCGATTTGACTTTGCAGATTCCTATGACTTCGTCGGCTATCGATGCCAACATCAAGGCCAAAGGAGGTGGCGACCTCCAATTGCGTCTATCTACTGGTTCTCCGTTCTCGCTTATCGGAGACTATGAGATGAATGATGGTACCATCTCTCTCAACTTCCTTGGTGTTAAGTCGTTGGATTTTTCTGTTGACGAAGGCAGCAGGATAACATTCCCGGGAGCGGTGGAAGATGCATTGTTCGATTTGAAGGCTGTCTATTCACAGCGTGTCAACATGTCATCGCTCACAGGCTCTCTTTCCGCCACTGAGTCGCAAAAACAGATTAATGTCGAGAATGTTATTGCCATCAGTGGTACAATACAAAATCCTGACATCAATTTCGACATCCGTCTCCCCAACGCAGACCAGAGCGTTCAGGAGGAGGTCTTCGCCTATATCGACAGGACCAACGAGCGCGATATGCTTAACCAGACGGTCTATCTATTGCTTTTCAATCAGTTCTACAACTCCTCCACAACTTCCGACGTGGCATCGACTTCGGTGGTGGACGGAGGTTACAGTTTCGTCGCCAACAATTTAGGCAGCGTCATCAGCAGTATGGTCCAGGTGGTGGATGTCAACTTTGCATACAAGGCTGGCAATGCGCTCACTACGGAACAGTATGCCGTGGACATCAGCAAGGAATGGAACAAGTTCTATTTTGAGACAACATTCGGTTTTGGCGGAGAAGCACGTGAAATGAGCGATGTGAACAACAACAACAATATGACGGGCGACATGCTCGTTGGTTACAAGATCAACCCGCGTCTGCACCTTTTTGTCTTCAACCGTAGCAACACCAACGACTATACTCGTTCCGACCTGCCTTACAAACAAGGGGTTGGACTCAAATATACACGCGATTTTGATAACCTTGGCGAACTCTTCCGTCGCAGGAACAAAAAAAACGACCCCAACCCATAACACCTCATATTAGAGCGAACCCATTAACCCATTAAACAATTAAACAACTAAACAATTAATTAATGCCCGGCGGGGGCACCCGCTACTAAACAATGAAAATCCTCGTCATGCGTCTCAGCTCGATAGGTGATGTGCTGCTTACCACTCCGGTATTGCGCAGCCTGAAAAACCATTGTCCGGATGCTGAAATTCATTTCCTTTCCAAACCTTCCAATGCCGATATACTGTTGTTGAATCCCAACATTTCGAAGGTGGTCGTTCTCAAGCCATCTTTGAACCAGACTATCAAGGAACTGAAGGCTGAACATTACGATTTTGTCGCCGACTTGCACAACAATCACCGTACAAGGCTGATACGTTGGTCGTTGCGTGTGAAGTGTGGTGTTTACTGCAAGGAAAATTTCCGCAAGTTCCTGTTTGTGCTGACAAAGCGTAACGTGATGTCGGGAATGCATGTCGTGGATCGTTATTTCGATGCTTTTAAAAGGTTCCCCGCCGGGCAGCTTAATCCCCCTCAGAACGGCACCGCCTTGAATGGTGCGGCCCCGAGTTGCAGCAAGGGACTTGAGTTGTTCTTTCCCGACGACTTCTCCGAGGAGAAGGTGGGAAGCCAGGTCATTGGAAAAACCACTTTTGCGAAGCTGACAGAAAAACCATTTGTGGCAATTGCCTGCGGAGCACAGCATGCAACGAAGCGTATCCCGCTCGACAAGCTCCGTTTTTTATGTGCCACAGTTGGTTGCCCCGTTATACTTCTGGGTGATGGGAAAGACCGCCGGCGTATGAGCGATTGGGGGCTCTCTTTTTCGTCTAACAAGAATGTTGTGAATTTGTGTGGGAAAACCACACTGTTGCAGTCGGCAGCGCTGATACGGGCTGCCGCGGTGGTCATTACTCCCGACTCGGCGATGATGCATTTCGCCGCAGCTCTCCAGCGACCCGTTATCGCCATCTGGGGTGCCACCGACCCCGCTTTCGGTTTCAGCGCATACCTCTGCAATCATGCCGACTGTATCGTCGAGAAACTTTGGTGCCACCCCTGCAGCCGCATGGGTACTCGCCGCTGCCCCCTGCGGCACTACAACTGTATGAACAAACAAGACTGGCAGAAGATTTGCGTCACTGCCAAAAATATAGTTAATAAAGCCTTATGAAAAAAAACGGTTTGCTCCTCTCTCTGACATTATTCCTGTTTCTGCAGCCTTTAACGCTCACCGCGAGCACGCGGGCGCTCGGAGCGGAACCATTGAAGGGTGTTCAGAACAGGGATTCCCTTGCTGTGGTCAAAGCTCATTGGCAAATTGACAGTATGGACGGATTTGTGCTGAAAAGGCATCATTTCTCGAAAAAGAATTGTATCAACTCCAACCAGTACGTCTGCATCCTTGAACTTCCGCCAAACTCTCCATGTCGATTGGCCTACTCATACGAGTCCAGACGAACTCCCACTTCGACCCATGCGAAACGACACAATGCAGTGGCTGCTGTCAATGGCTCTTTTTTCGACATGAAATACCATAATCCTATCTGTTATTTGCGCATTGACGGCAAGGAGCTGGGAGAGAACACTCCGCAGGTTTCCGACTCTGTTCATCGCAAATATTACCAGTATGGCTCCGTGGCGCTACGCAAGGGCCGTCCCATCATCTTCATCCCCGACAGTGCCCGCATGGCAGAACGCAGTCTTCCCGATCGCAATATTATGACTGCAGGTCCGTTGCTAATATATCACGGCCGCTTGATGCCTATGCGCAAGGACAAGACTTTTGTCACCGACCGTCACAATCGCACGGCCATAGGCGTGCGTAAGGACGGGACAGTGCTGTTGGTAACTCTCGACGGACGTATGAAGGAGTCTGAGGGAATGTCACTCCAGGACTTCTCCAAACTGCTGCGCTATCTGGGGTGCCACGATGCGCTGAACCTCGACGGCGGAGGCTCGACTACAATGTATGTCAGGGGTTTCCCCAACGATGGCATCGTAAATCACCCGTCAGACAATAATCGTTACGATTTCAAGGGTGAACGTGGCGTGAGCAACTGTATATTGGTGATTGGCAAATGATGGGCAACGAACGTTTTATAATATGCAAGGCCTCTGCGGGGGCTGGGAAGACTTACACTCTGGTACGCCAGTTTATTGAGATTGCCATTTCCTCCCCGTCGCAACTCAAGGAGCGTTTCCGCCATATCTTGGCAATCACTTTCACCAACAAGGCTGCCAACGGAATGAAGTCGCGTATCATGTCGCAACTCTCAAAGATAACCTCGAACAGCCACGACACACAAGGCCTTGTTTCTGAGATGGCCTCGCATCTCGGCATCACCCGTGACGAGACTGTTCATCGCTGTTCAGTCCTCCTGTCTGCCGTGCTCCATGGCTATTCTGATTTTTCTGTGTGCACCATCGACAGCTTTGTCCTCAGGCTTGTACGTACTTTCGCCCATGAACTGCGCCTGCCTGTAAATTTTGATGTCTTGATTGACAATCAGGAACTACTGAAGTCTTCAGTTGACGAGCTTTTCGCACGACTCGGAACATCAGACGGCACCGCCCCTGAAACGCCCGGCGGGGGCACCCGCGGTTTGACCAAGATAATGTGCGCCTTTGCCGAAAGCCGCATGGAAGACGGACGCAATTACGACTTGTCGCGTCAGATTGTTGAGCTCTCGGGCGAGATTTTCAGGGAAGATACTGCGGAATTTCTTGACAAACTGGACAAATTTGATTTTAACGATTTTCTCGAGACCGAACAGGAACTGCGCCGCGAGAACAGAAAGTTCGAAGAGGAACTTTCGAAAGCCGCGCAGATTGCAATAGACGCATGCGGTGCCCACAATCTCACTGTTGATGACTTTCCATACAAAGGATCCGGAGTCTATGGTTG